>OFHF01000064.1_pt1 | contig 9986 bp, 12 predicted proteins | sample 1521971 | NCBI WGS metagenome assembly OFHF01 (sample SAMEA2468440, study PRJEB22500) | soil metagenome | biome: Glassland; feature: Farmland; material: Clay | place: Australia | collected 2013-01-31 | depth 0.55 m | reverse complement strand
CGCTAGCGGCGCTGGCGCTGCTCCTGACCCTGGGCTCGGGACGGTAAAGGCGGCCATAATTAAAGAGGCGGCGGCGTTATGTACTCTTCGATACCGAGGACTGCCGCATCGTATTTTTCGATAAAGGGGACGAGAGAATCAATTGCACTTCACCGTGTTTTCGAAAGCACGGGCTGATCGATGGCTCTTTTTCTCCGGACGGAAGTCTCGTTCAACTTTCTTTCGAAGAGGCCTGTTTCTCCGATGATCACTCCTTGTGCTGCGCGAGATAATCCAGCAGAACGACGAGGGCGCGTGCGCGCTTGTTGATCACGCCGAGGACATTGTCGAGCTTCGCGACGGGATCGGTAATGGAGAGGTCGATGAATTCCTCGGCCGCATCTTCGACGGTCTTCAGGACGCGGAGCCCTTCGGGTGTCCCGAGCAGCGCGTCCTTCCACGCGTCCTTTGCCAGGAGCAACGATCCCAGCAGCATTTTCCTGATCTGCTCCGCCTTGATCTCGAGAAACATGAACCGGTCGTCGTGCATCGTATCGTGATAATCCCTCACCTGAGCTCTCCTGTCTTTGGAGGCGTCGTAAGAAATAGAATGCGCGAAAAAGCCCTTCTTTCACTTCCATCCGGCGGCAAGACCCCGCTGCCGGGAGGTGTGCCGAATTGGAGAAGTTGTTTATGTATATGATTGTACCACGGAAGGAAGCAGGACCGAGTGTGCGCCGGGGACAAAAGCGCCGGCACAAATCGCTGTGACGCGACTCCTGAGAGCTGCGGATCTAAAAATCAATAAAATGCGGTCATCTCCCGGTTCAACGGGGTTCACGCTGCTGCGCGTTCCCGATAGCCGCCAAGCAGTGCCACCACTTCCGCATCCGTAACTTGTGGAAATTCATAATAGCAATTGCCGACAGCCATGAAATCCCCGGGTATGTTCAGACAAACAAAAACGTCGGCCATCCTTTGCAGTTCCGCTGCTGTCCCGGGAGGGGCAACCGGTACGGCGACGATGAGCTTCCCGACCTGTTCGCGCTTCAGCGTCTCCACGGCCGCCTTCATCGTAGCGCCGGTGGCAACGCCGTCGTCAACGAGAATGACGGTTTTGCCCCGAAGGTTCACGAGCTTTTGCCCGCCCCGGTACAGCCGCTGCCTTCGGGCGATCTCCTCACGCTGTCGTGCGGCCTCGCCGCGCAGATAATCCTTTGTGACGCCAACCGATGCAACAACGTCTTCGTTATAGACAATGAAGCCTGTTTCGGAAATTGCACCCACGGCAAGCTCGGGCTGCCAGGGGTGTCCTATTTTCCGGACGATGAGGACGTCCAGGGGGGCTCTGAGGCGATTCGCGATCTCGACACCGGTGACGACCCCGCCCCGGGGAAGCGCGATAACGAAAATATCCTGCTGTCCCGCAAAGTCTGCGAGTTTTTCGGCCAGTTGCATTCCGGCGTCTTTTCTGTCTTTGAACATAATCAATTCTCCTACCTACTCTAATCTTATCAAATAAGCTTCTGAAGCGTGAACGTTCTCTATGAACAGAAGCAAGTCGCGTATCATAAGTATTACCACGGGAGCACATCTTGCTCATCCTTTTTGAGTAAAAGTGAACTAAAGTACCAACAAGGAGATCCCTTCTCGTTTTCGTGCATATCTCAAATATCGGAGCTTGACAAAGTGTGGTATACTCACTATAAGGCGTTGCTGGACTGACACTGAGAAGTGTTCAACGTATCTGTAACTTTTCGTTGAGGGCCTTAAGCGCCAACCTGGCGTGATCTGGAATCGGCAACGAGCAGTCCGTGAGGATTGTTAAAATGCGGTTTGCAGGTTACAAAAGATTGGAAAGCGAAAAGCCCCTGAGGCCGAAGGAGAATTTGGTTAAAGAAAACGAATTGCTTCGGGATTTGCGAGAGCGAATTACAGAAGTGATCGTTATCTTACCGAATATCCCGAGGTTCAACGATGATTACGATACGGGTCCAAAAGCAACGCCGTAATTTTTTCAGGTCTTCCCCCCCTCTGCGTAGGTAAGTAAACCTCGCCAAAACGTCTTCTTTGCACTTGCCTTCTTTTTCTTCTCCGGAAACGAACGTGCGTAATCCCTTGTCCGTTTATGCCGGCGCCAAGCCGGTATGTTGCGATCCGGAGTGCGTTATTGACGCCTTTTTAAAAAGCGTTGCCGCGAACAGGGTGTACGACACCACTGATACGATGCCGACTAGAAGCAACGTCCTGGTCGGCGTTCTGTTCAGGTTTTTGAGCGCAGCATACGTGACATTCATGGACGCTTTCAATATTATCTGCAGCCGCGATCCGGTTTTACTGCAGCAGGCGCCGCCGCGGCGCCGGATACGGCAGCACCGTATCCTCTCCGGGACCGGGGCGCCGCATCGTGCGCGGGCATTTTTTTCAACTCAGCCAGAACAATGTCCGCTACCTTCCGCGCCGTCTCTTTGCGTTCCTCTTCCGGGACGGAGTCAATATCGAAACGGTCCGTATATTTCCCGTAAAAAGAAAGGGCATCGAACTCGACCAGGTTCTCTCTTCCGACCAGATTTTCCAGGACCCTGCCGTGACAGCGAAGGAAACAGCCGTCGATAAGCACGATTTTTCCTGCGTTCCTGATCCACTGCGCCAATGCCGATCGGGGTACGGTGAACAATTCCCCGTGACAACCTCTTCGGTAAGGCTCCTCCTTCGCAACCAGGTGGGCAGCAAGACGGGCGATCTCTCCACGTATGCACGCCCCTTCGCAGGACAGGACCGGGATTTTTCCTTCTTCGCGATATCTGCTTCCGGCCTTTTCTCCTATAGGACAGGTGTTGCCGGTTTTTGAAATCTCAAGAGTGAAACCATTGCTTGACTCTTTCATTTCTTCCTCCTCTCAGACTCGGCATCCTCTGTTCCGGGCGCGCAGCAGGGTTGACCTCCTCCCGCTCCCATCATGCCTTTCATCATGGTCGGGCAGTCAGGAAATCCGCCCCGGCCCGTGCAGCACGCATTCATCATCTCAAACATCCTATGACCCATGGGAGCGGACCCAAAACCGGCGGATTTTGCCTTGTCTCCCTTCTCGTTCGTTTCTTCAGTATGCATCTCATGCCTCCTCTAATCTTTTGGATTTACAATCTGTCTCTACCGTGACACTTAGTTGTGCCGGGTTACGTCTCTTTTTTTCTCTTCATACTCCTTCTTATTGACCTCTTCCTGAGTATCCGGTTTGTCGAGTATATCCAATGCCGAATCTGAAGCGCCTTCGCCGTGGCTGTCTTTACTGCCGAAACCCGGGCCGCACATCATCGAACCCGCATGTCCTCTCATCATAAAGAAGCAAAGAACCATCATTGCGATCATAATGAGCGGAAATATCCACCAATATCCATAGCCAAAACCCAAGCTCGGAAACATATGTCTCACCCCCTTTCGACCATATAGACGAAAAGAGGGAGAAAAGGGATACATCTTATTTTTTGAGGAATTTCAGAGGGGTGGTCTTGCGGTCGCAGGAGAGTTCGTTCCGATCATCGCGGTAGAAATTGCATTTCAGTTCAAGTGCCTTCCTTAACTTCGTCCTCGCGCGGTGCAGCCTGATCTTTGCCGTGTCCAGAGATATGCCGATGACCTCGGCAATTTCCGAATTCGTCAAACCTTCGAATTCACTCAGAACGAGCACAGTGCTGTAGTCGGCCGGAAGGCTTTCAACAACGCCCCGAATACAATCATTCATGTCCTTCCGGATCAGCAGCGTATCGAGCAAAGGCTTGTTGTCGACGGGTCCGGCATCTTCATCGCTCGAAAAATCTTTGTCCTCCGTGGCTAACGACGATCGCTTCGAGGAGGGCCTGCGAAGATGATCCATTGCCGTGTTCGTTGCGATCCGGTAGATCCATGTAGACAGGCTGGAGTCGCCCCGAAAGCTTTCAAGCGAGCGGTCTATCTTTACGAACACTTCCTGAGCTGCGTCCTCTGCCTCTAACTCGCCCACCAGCCTTGTGAGATACCCGACGATCTTCGGGTAATACTCCGTGTATATGGTTGTAAAGTCTTTCTGACTGTCTTCCATAGATCACCACTGCCGATTCTATTGAGCGCTCATATATTTGTCCGGCCGCGGTCAGGACCGCGCAAACTTCCTCGAGGAACCACCCATTACCGACATGGTCAAAATAAAAAGGCCGGGTCTACCAAAGGTTTTTCCTTCGGCAGCTCGGCCATCTTCTCTCAAGACCCGCCGCTTTCCTCGCCCCTTCTCGCGAAGGGATCGGCTTTGTCGGGAATAGATTTTTTACTTTATTGTTAATAGATACCACTTAGTCTCTTCCCTGTCAAAGTCTATTTCTTAATGGAGATGTTCTGCATTTACCCGTTGAGGAGCCATGCTGCGAAGAACGCAATACCCTGTTAAGCTGAATCAGCAGGGAAACGTCCTGTGATTTTGCGGGAAGACATCGACGGTCAGATCTTCACTGTTTATATTTTCGGCGACCGTTCCGATGCAATCAATTGTACTTCACCATGTTTTCGATGTTCTGTATCTCGTCCTCCGCGCTTTCCCAGATCACCGTTATCGAATCCCCGGAAATACTCCTCCAATATGTCCCGGTGGGCTTGTAGAGGTGTCTCTCGGTCGGCAGATCGTATTTCTCAACGATCGGATCGAGTTCCTGGGTAACGTAGATGCGCCCCTTCGGGACGAATTCAAAATTCGTCAAATGGGTCCGGGATTGGCAAAGGAGCAAACCATCCTCGGAGATGGCCAAAAGGTGCGAGTAGGCCGAGAGCAGATCGCGCTCCGCCTTTGAAGCCGTCCTGTCTTTTAAGGCCGCTGTTCCCGAGGCGAGTCTTTGCAGCACGGTAGCCGTGGTCTCACAGCCCTTGCCGGACCTGATGGCGGTCTTCAGGTCCAGCGCGGCCCGGTTCAATTCCGAGAATTTCCCCTTGTCCAGGCCCGGTTCCGCCACACATCCCGAAGCAAAGAGCATTACCACCGATAACAATATAATGGCTATGCCGTCTTGTCTCATGAGTTAAACCGTCGGGGACCGGTGCTTTCTCCTTCAGCGTGTTCTCCGGATACGGGAGAGTAGGACAAATCTTTGCGAATGTCAACAATTTCGACTGAGGGGTGGATGCAGGACACGGGATACAATGCCCGGGGCATATCGGATACGACTGCCCCTCGCCTGTATCAGGGAAAAACCCTCTAAACAAAAAGCGATATTTCAAACGCGGCCCCGTTCGGTTCCTATTTCAGGTGACGGACCGGCCACACGTAGAGGGGCTTGGTCCCATCGGTGTAGTATGTAACTCCGAGGCTCATATCGGCGTAGCTTGAGAAGGTGCCGTCCGGGCTGGAAAACCAAACGTCGTAGCCGTAGTAAGCTTGTATGTAACTGAATCCATGGGTATAGACCCACGGGTTGGGGACTGACTGTTTATAGTCGACAAGACTGAAAAGTTCCTCGCTGCTCGGGAGCCGCCAATTCCGATAACCGAGGTAACTGTTGCTGTTGAGGCACGCCACATAGGCAAGCGCGGCCTGCCACGTCTTCGTCACGCCGGGGGAGCAGGCCGGAGGTCCCGGGCTGGCGGCGTCCGCTGTCCACAGGAGACCGGTTAAGCGGTCGATGACCACGGAGCCGCGGGCCAGCTGGGATCCCTCGGCCCTGGCAAACCGGGGCGCCGGCCAGTATAAGAATTTCTTTAACGTCTCCTGATCGGCCCGGGGACGGTATATTTTGCGCGGCGTCACCTTCAGATTTGCCGAGGCCGACTTGCCCTGGCTCGTCGCGGTGATCACGGTGGATCCCGTGAGGATCCCGCTGGCCACACCCGTGGCCTTAACCGGTGCAAGCAAGGGCGCCATTGAAGTCCACGCAACAGACCTCGTCAGGTCCCGAGTACTGCCGTCGGAAAACGAGCCCGTGGCGGTAAACTGCTGCGATACCATCTGCCGGATGGACGCCTCGGCCGGCTGAACGGTTAAGGATACAAGCGCAATCTTGCTTACGGTGATGGTTCCCGACCCGGTCTTTCCGCCGAAAAAGGCCGTTATTGCCGCCGTTCCCGCCTCGGTCTTGCCGGTGACAAGGCCCGTCGGGCTTACCTCTGCGATCTTTGCATCGGATGTCGTCCATTTCGCCGCGGAGGTGAGGTCCCGTGTCGTTTTGTCCGAATAGTTGCCGATGGCTGAAAACTGCTGGGTCTTGCCCTCCATGATCGTCGCGCCCCCCGGTACGATCGTAAGGGAAAGAAGCTCACGCCTGACTTTGAGCGAAGCGGATCCGCCTTTTTTCCCGAGCGATGCCGATATGACGGCGGTTCCCGTCTTGTTGCCCGCCGTGGCGCGGCCGCTCGCGTCTACGGCCGCGATGGCGGTATCGGAGGATTTCCAAACCGCGGAGGAGGTGACGTCCTTGACGGTTTTGTCCGAAAATTTTCCGATCGCGGTGAACTGCCGGACGGATCCGTTCACAATCGATCCTGAGGCAGGCTTTACGGCGATGGAAAGCAAGTCACGGGTGACATTGAGCATGGCGGATCCGCTCATATCAACGATCCCGGCTGACAGGGCGGCAGTTCCGGGAACGCCCCCGGTGGCGACCCCTGCCTGGTCTATCTCCGCGACTTTTGAGTCGGACGAACTCCAGGTCGCGAACCAGGTTATGTCTTTTACCGTGTTGTCCGCATAGATTCCCGCGCCGGAACATTGCACGGACATACGCCCGGGAATCGCCGACAAGCCCGGCGTGACCGTTATGGAAACGAGCCCCTCACGGGCGTCCCGCTGCAGGTTCCACCGGATCCAGTCGTTTATGGTGGCCTTCGGGTCGAAACCCCGGGGTTGCGGTGTCCCGTCCTGAGGAGAAACAGAAACCTGCTGGAGGGCGTTGACACTGACCGGCTGCTCCTCCGCCGGGACGCTTGTCCGGTCGGCAGTGCGCGGCGTTTCCCTCGCGAGACGCGTGGCCAGAACGGCGCCCTCGTACACGTTGATCGTGCTGCTCGCGTCCGTTTCCACATCCACGCTGTAGACAGTGCCTTTTGAGGCCGCGAAAGCGGCATGCGTAACCACCTCCATGCGGGAGTAGGGCGTTGCAAGCTTTTTCACCTTCGCCCAAAGCTTGCCGGCCTTGAGGAAAAGCTGCGCGTATATATTGCCCGTCCGTTTATCGAACTGCAGCAGGCGCACTGTGCAACGCGCGTTTTCCGACAGTCTCATATAGCTTCCATCGGGAAGACGGAGCTCTAACCTGGAATTCTCCCGCACTTCCACCCGGTCATTCTTTGCGATGCTGTCATTTTCCCTGATTAAGCGTCCCGCGGGCGCTTCGCGGGTGAATACGTTGACGGTTCCCTCGACCCTCGTTGCGACTGCCTCCGCTTCCGGCGCCACTTCAATGGATAGAGTGCTGAAGGTCAGCATGACGATAACCAGGGCGACAACGAGAATGAAAACAGGCTTCATCCGGATCTGTCCTTTCCGCCAATGCAACGCTCTAAAAAAAGCCGAAATTCTTATTTCACTCCCGCAAGTACAATGGATATCCCGTCTTGTCTCATGCCGTCCCTGTCATCCGCACTCTCCGGATAAGAGAGTAGGATAATTGCGTGCGAATGTCAACGGTTTCGATGGGGGAAATTTTAAAATGCGGAATGCGGGTTGCCGGACGGTTTGGGACGGTTTGGGACCGTTCTGAGATCGGGCGTGTGGGGTGAGTGTGCCGGTCCTCATTTTGAAATACCTTGCTGCTCCGGCTCCAAACCGTCATTTCTTGTATACCTGCCGCTGAACGGTCTTTACGACATAATCGTATCCCTCAGCGGTATGGGGAATGGTGCAGGCCGAGCAGTCCTTCACATTATTCTTGAGCGCGAAATGGCCGCCGCAATCGAGCAGATAGAGCGGGCACCAGCAGAACAGGCAGGACTTCCACTCGTTCAGATCATGGCATGGATAGAAGGGGCACTCCTCATGGATGAAATACTTGTAGTTCATGGAACAACTCCTTCTCCCCCGGGGCGGTTGCGACGTGTTCTTTTGATAGGTCTTCAAAAAGCTTTCCCTTCGGCGTGTTCTCTGGATAAGCCAGAGTAGGACAAACGCGAGCGAATGTCAACGATTTCGACGGGGTATTTTTGGAACGATGGAATTTTCAGGAACGATGCAGGATACCGTAAGCAACGTTGGCATTCTATTTTGACATTTCCCTCTTTCTCTGCTAAAGTCCCCGCGTGACCCGGCCTCCTCGCATAGAATACGCCGGCGCAGTTTACCACATCACCTCGCGGCGATGAAAAGAAGCCCGTCCTCAAAGACGAAGGACCGGCTCAATTTTCTCAATGCTCTTCAGCAATCTGATCCGTGAAAAAGCGTAATACCAAAAGTAAAGACCCTTTGATTCGAAGGAGCTCATGATGAAGCGATTGATTGCATCGTGCCTGGTTGCTTTCACGACGCTGGTTATCGGGGGATGCGCTCTTCCAAAACCGGAGTTCAACCAGACCTATCTGCCGAATACCGTGCCGGGTGCGCCGGAAAGAAGAATCGAATTGACTGCTGTAGTAAATAACGCTGTAAAAAATGGCCGGTTATCCGCCCCGGATATAAAGGCGCTTCCGCTGTCTCTGCATTGGATAGAAGATGATGCTCTTCTTTTCAGCATTCTTGCTAAAGACCGGCATAAGTCGCTGCAAAGTTTTCTGATCACTCGCAGCACCGGCCAAATCAAGGCTCTTGAAGATGCCGAAAAAGACGCGTTGCTGAGTAAGCTGGAAAATAAAATTATTGCCGATAAGACCGGAAGTTCAGCGGCAGCGTTTGGGAAATTTGTTCTGACGGCAGCGACTGCATTAGCAGGGTGGCGGGGGGGCATGGGCATCAGCGGCGGCGGATCACATGGTGGTGAGCATTTTTCGGGTACATTAGAGAATGACGGGTATGTTCTGGACATTGATGCTACGGTAAAAAGAAATAAATGGTCCATATTTCCATCTTTCTATAATTGTTATTACAACATAAAAAACAGGCAGACCGGGGAAACGCTCAAGGGAAAAATGGAAATTGAAAAATCGGGGAAAAAACAGGAGTCGCTGGAGAACTGGTTAAAGTCCTGGAAGATTTCTCCAGATGGTAGATATTACCTGATAGAAAAGACAGCAACGTTCATTGTCCCTGGAAACGACGACGATTCTGTTCAGACATTAATCGAAGATTATCCGTACTCAGCACTTGATATCAGCCCGATCTGGGATCGGATTGCTTTACTAATGAATAAAGAGGATGAAAAAACAAAACAAATGAACTATTGGATCGAGCTCTATCCTTTCAGCTACAGAAATAAATAAAAGAGCATCAAACGGCATTGCCGGCGTCCTACGCCTTGCTTTAATGACATCAGCAGTTTCCGCCCCGTCCTGCCGGAAAATATTTTTTGCAGTCTGCGAATTGCGTTGACAATAATCAGTTTGCCCATATATACTTTATCGCAGGCGATTTATACTTAGCCGCACCACGTTACCGCGGAGCATTACCTGAGTGGGAGGCGCCAATTGCTTCACTTACAGCATAGTTCGCAGGCTCAGAAGCGATCTCTCTCTGTGACGAGGCACCGCACTGCCATGGTTTTTTCAGGCGTCGTGTTGGGGCTCATAGCGGCGATTGCAGGCTGCGGTGGCGGCAGGTGCCCTGGGTGCCGAGGAGGGGTACCGCTCGCTCCTGCAGGCGACCGTCGAGGTGGCGCGGGCGATCTTCTCCGCGAAGGCGGCGTCGGTGTTCCTGCTCGACGAGGCTGCGGACGAGCTCGTGTTCGAGGCAGTCGCGGGCGAGGGATCCGGCGAGCTCATCGGGCGCCGCCTCCCCTCGAGCACCGGGATCGCCGGCTGGGTGCTCGTGACCCGCCAGCCCCTCGTCGTCGACGACGTGACGACCGACACGCGCTTCTCGCGCGAGGCGGCCGAGTCGACCGGCTACGTGCCGAACGGCGTGATGG
>OFHF01000059.1_pt1 | contig 10239 bp, 8 predicted proteins | sample 1521971 | NCBI WGS metagenome assembly OFHF01 (sample SAMEA2468440, study PRJEB22500) | soil metagenome | biome: Glassland; feature: Farmland; material: Clay | place: Australia | collected 2013-01-31 | depth 0.55 m | reverse complement strand
TAGGTGATGTCCACGAGGGGCTCACCTTCGACTTCCGCATCGACCCGGAGACGGGCATCTCGGAGCGCGCTCTGGATCTCCACGGCAACTTCGCGAAGGCGGCCCAATGGGCCATGGAGCACCAGGCATCCCTCTTCTGCATCCTCGGGGACCTCTTCGACCGGACCCACGTGGCCCCCGTCTTCCGCGAGCTCGTCCGGCGCGACGTGATCGAGCCGCTCGGGAAGGCGGGGATCGAGGTCTGGATCCTCGCGGGCAACCACGACCAGCCGCGGCGTGCTGCGCGGTCCACCTCCCTGGACGACTTCCGCGGATACGCCCACGTGCGGATCTTCCGAGATCCCAAGGCGGAGACGCGCACGATTGGCGGACGGAAGGTCGGTTTCATCCTGCTCCCGTACCTCCATCCCGAGGAGATCGTCGAGCAGATCCGGGAGAAGCTCGGGAAGGAGATTCCGCGCGAGGAGGCCTACGAGGCCGCGCGGCGCGTCTGGAAGAGCTGGATCCAGAACCGGGCTGACGACCTCAAAGGCGCGGACCTCCGCATCCTCTTCGGGCACTTCGAAATGCAGGGCGTACGCTACGCGAGCACCACGCCGCCCGAGGTCGTGCCCCATGACTTCACGTTCACCCGGGACATGCTGCCCGCATCCGTGAGCCTGGCGGTCTTCGGCCACATCCACCTGCACCAGACCCTCTTCGACAAGGTCGTGTACACGGGAGCGCCCGAGCGGATCGACTGGGGGGAACGCCTGGACCCGAAGGGGTTCGTGGCCGTCCGCGCGGACGGGACCTGGTCCTTCGTCGAACTGCCCGCACGGCCCATGGAGAAGGTCGAGGTCACCGTGGGCATGGGCGAGGACGCCACCCGCCGCGTCCTCGAGGCGTTGCCCAAGGACACCGCGGGGAAGCTGATCCGGGTCGAACTCCGTCTCCCCGACGCGTTGCGAGCCTCGCTGGACGAGCGCAAGCTGAGCGAGCGCCTCCGGGACGCCTTCCACTGCGAACTCCGACTGACATCCACGGAACGCCCGCGGATCACGACGGACGAGTTCACCATGGACCCGACTCGGCTGCTCGCGGAGTACGTGGATCGCAACTTCGAGGGCCACCCGCGGAAGGACGCAATCAAGGCGGAGGCCCAGCGCCTGCTCCGGGAGGCGCTCACGTGAAAGGCTCCGAGGAGATTGACGCGGAGGCGGCTCCCTCCTTCGAGCCGAACGCGGGCGCCGAGGGGTTCGTCCTCGACGAGATCGAGATGCGGGGCTTCATGCGCTACGTGGAGAAGACGGATCCACCCCTCCGCTTCCCGGAGAAGTTCACGGTCATCACGGGCCGGACCGGGGCCGGCAAGTCGTCCATCCTGGACGCGATCACGTTCGCCCTGTACGGTTCCACGACGCGCACGGACATCCAGTCCGTGAAACAATCCGACGTCTGCCGACCCGGAGGCTACGTCCGCGTGGCCTTCCGCCAGGGGGACAGCCGCTGGGAGGTGCGCCGGGGGTTCACGTCGAAGAAGGACTCCTACCTCGAGCTGAGCTGCGACGGGGAGGCCATCTCGGGAACGATCCGCGAGAAGGAACAGACCCTCCAGGACGTCGTCGGCCTCGACTACGTCGGGTTCCGCAACTCCACGTTCGTGCGGCAGGAGGAGATGAAGGAGCTCGGATCCGCGCGAGGGGCGGACCGGCTCGCCGTGTTCCAGAAGCTGTTCCGCCTTGCGGGGTTCGAGAAGGCCCTCCAGAAGGCCACGGACCAGCAGGCGTCGCTCCAGGCGGACCGCCGGGCCCAGGAAGCGGACATCGCCGCGCGCACGGAAGCCCTTCAGAGGCTTCCGCCCGCACGGACAGAGCTGGAGACCGCGCGCAAGGGATTGGCCGCGGGGAGCCTCGAACTCGCGGCCCTCGAATCGAAGCTGCACGATGCGGAGCAGGGGTTGCGGGTCCGGGAGGCGGACCACGAGGCATGGGTCCGCTCGGGAGCGGCCCTGGAGGACCGAAGGCAGCGCCTCGGCGAGCTGCACGGGCGCATCGAGGAAACCCGGGACCGGGGGAAAGAGACGGCTGACCTCGAGCACCAGCGCAAGGGTCTCGAGAAGGACGTGGCCGACTTGGAACCGCTCCGGGAAGAGCTGGAACTCCTGAGGGGCCGCCAGCAGGCGCACGAGCGAGCGCGGCTCGCCGCCGAATCCGCCGAGCGTCTGTTCGACCAGGCCAAGAAGGACCACGAGCGACGGCGCGACCTGATCAAGGACAAGATCGACGCGGTCCACCGAAAGATCGTCGTCTTGGACACCCAACTGGACCGGGACGGAGCGTTCAACCTCCTCCGCGACGAGGGCCGTCTCGAGGAGCGGATCGCCCGAATCGAGCGTGAGTTGGAATGGCTCGCGGAGCGTCCCGATCTGGTGAGCAGCCTCCGGGGGGAGCAGACCCGCACGGAGAAGGCCCTGACCCACGTCCGAGGGAAGGTCGGCTCGATCAACCAGGATTCCTTCGTCCTCACGGAGCTCCAGAAGCAGATCGAGGAACTCCGGAGCGACCTCAAACGGGAGACCGACGAGAGCCACGAGACGCTCCGCCCCTTGGATGACGCGAAGATCGTCGCCCTGCGAGAACTCGATGCGAATCCATTCACGGAACGAGACCGGCGGCATCTGGACGACGTGGCCCGCGGCGTCCAGGCCAAGACGGCCCAGCGCCGGAAAGCGGACGAGCTCGGTGCGCGCATCCGAGAGCGGGGGGATACCACGGCGCTCCTGGCGGACCTGGACGGACAGGTCACGGCCCTGGAGTCGGAACTCGCGTCGCTGGAGAAGGAGACGGGCCGTCTGGAGATCCAGGAGACGGCGTACCAGGAGGCCAAGCGGGGGCTGGAGGAACTCCGAGCCGCCCTGGATGGGGAGCGGCGCTCCTTCCACACGCTGGAGGGCCAGGCCAAGCAGCTCCAGGCTCAGGTCTCCGCACTCGAGAGCGACGCAGCCAAGCTGAAGGAGGCGGAACGCCAGCGGGATGAACTCCGGATCCGCGCAGAGATCGCCGATGTCCTTGTGAGCCGCGTCTTCCACAACCGGGGCGTCGTCATGTACGCGATCGACCAGCTCCTGCCGGAACTGGAGATCGAGGCGTCCAAGAACCTCGCGGAGCTCACGGACGGCCGCTTCAGCCGGATCAAGCTGGAGACGTACGAGGAGGGACGCGGCCACGGCATCCGGATCCAGGTGCAGGGCGTGGACAGCCTCTGGCACGACGTGGGCGAGTTCAGCGGGGGCGAGAAGACGCAGATCAACGCGGCCCTGCGGTTCGCCATCGCGCGGGAGCTCGCTTCCCTTCCGCAGATGGGGCGGACCTTCGGCCGCATGAAGACCCTGTTCATCGACGAAGGCGACCTCGGGTCCCTGGACACGGAGGTCTCTCGAGGGCTTTTCGTGCAGAAGCTCTTCCGCATGGGGGAGTTCTTCGAGAAGGTCATCCTGATCACGCACCTGGCCGAGGTCGCGGATCGCTTCCCGAGTCGCCTCCTGGTGACGATGACCCCGAACCAGGAGTCACGGGTCGAGGTCCTCGCCTGAGGCGAGGACGCAGGGTACCCCGGACGTGCGGGGGAGACGCTCACGGGCGGCCCTGGACCCGATGGTCGCCGACCGGGACCGTGCGCCGGCCGAGCAGGTTCATCCTCGTGCTCCGAATCGTCGCCGCCTCCACGACGCGGTCGTCCTGGTACCGGAATCGCAACGCGTCCTGCGGACACTGGACGATGCACGCCCCGCATTGGATGCAGTCGGCGGGCCGCACGATGTCGACCTTCCGCGCAGGCCCGTTCATCAGGAGCACATCCCGTGGACACACGAGCACGCATGTCGCGGAGCCCGTGCAGCGTTCCTCCACGAGTTCGATGCGGGCCTCGTTCCGGAACGTGTTGATGTAGCTGCCGTACCACGGCGTCGTCCCCGCGAGGTCGACGCCCAGGATGGCCATCGCAATCGCGGATCCCAGACCAACGAGGGACAAGCTGCCCGCCATGGCGCTCCCCAAGGCCCACAGGACTCCGGCGCCGAGTCCGAACCCGCCGAGGGCCCACAGGGCGAAGGTTGCCCAGCGGACGCGCCCGATGACCTTCACCCGCGGGAGGGCGGCGAAGAGACTCGTCACCATGGCACCGATCGCGAGGCCGACCGCGAGACCGACGGCCGGGCCTCCGAGGAGGACAAAGAGAGGAACCCCGACGAGGAGCATCGGGAACCCCCACATGAGGGCCATCTCCATGCGGTCCCGGAGCGGGAAGGGGACCCGCCGCTGCTCGCGGGTCACCCGCTGCCCCCGGTCGAGGAACGCAGGGAGATCCTCCAGGCGGACGGGTCCCCACTTCGCGGACCAGCCCGTCGCCTCGGTAATCTTCTTGCCCTCGACGCCCGTCGCTGCGAGCTGCGGCAGGATGAGCTCCCGATGGTCGACGCGGGCGTCCAGGTGAGACGTCCGGATCACGGAGATGACGTCGTGGTGGGTCAGGTGACCCCCCGTCGCCGCGCACCAGACGTTGATCCCCTTGCTGTCCGCGGAGAGAATCCAGGCGTCCCGCCCCGCGAGCGCCTGCCGCATCCGCCGTAGCGTGAGGGTGTAGTTGCCTGTGACGAGGACGGGCGAGCCCCGGCCCGGAGAGCCGACCGCGATGAGCCCGGTCGGGCCGGCATGAGGGAGCATCCGGAGGAACAGGTCGAAAGCGCGGCTCAGACCCTCGCGGACGGTCATCCGTCATCCCTCCCACGAAGGGCGCGCAGGATGACGAAGCTCCCCGACCACAGCCGCACGGATTCGATGTCCACGAACCCGGCTCGCGCGACGAGAGACGTCGGATCCTTCAGAGGGCGGGTCCGCGCCTGGGTCAGGACGTAGGTGATAGCCGCGACCAGGGCGCGCCGGAGGCGGTACGCGATCCGGCGGAGCCGGGGCCGCGGGACAACCTCGTCGGCGATGACAAGGACGCCGCCCGGGCGAAGGCGACTCCGGACGACCTCGAGTACGTAGGCTTGCTCCTCCTCGGAGAACTCGCTGAAGCTCAGGCAGGCCACCGCCGCGTCGAGAGAACCTTCGGCCAACCGGTCTCCCACCTCGGCAGCCCCCAGTTCCAGCCATTCCACGCGTCCGGGGAGAGGGCGTTTCGCCTTGGCCTTCGCCACCTCCAGCATGCCCGGACTCCGGTCAATTCCGACCACGTCGGCGCCCCGAGCGGCACACGCGATCGACACCCCGCCCGTGCCGCAGCCGATGTCGAGGACCCGACGCCCGGGCGCGGCGACCAGGTCGGCGATCCTCGAGTATACCTCGTCGATCCGTCCGCGCGAGAGGATGCGGATGCCCCGGTCGTACCGGTCGGGCGCGGATTCCAGGACCCTCATGTAGGCGAAGGTGCTCAACGTCTCACCGCCTTCGAATGCCGCCGCGCCTCCCGGCCTCGCTCTCGGGCTCCGTCGAGGAAAGTGTCCACCGCGAGGTCCGGAATCTCCTCCATCCTGGGCCAGCTTCCGTCGGACTGCCAGTGCTGAATGTACAGGAGGGCGAGGATGCCGACGAAGAAGAGAACCAGTTGGGGGACAGGCCGGTCGCGGCGGATGTCACCCGTGCGGACCCCGGATTCGAGGATCTCCGCCACCGCGGCCAGGAAGGGGGAAAGGCGTCCGAGGATGAGGGAGTAGTTGCGGCTCCGGGGCGTCATCGCCTCCGCCACGAGGACCTTCATGAACGCCTCCTCTTCCTGGAGGACGGTCACGTCCGCGGCTGCGAGCGCCCTCAGGGCGCTTCGCGTCGACGTACCGTGGGGGAGAGAGGAGTACCGATGGACCGTCCTCAGCGCCCCCTCCGCAAGGACTCCGCCGAACAGGTCCTCCTTGCTCTCGAAGTAGTTGTAAATCGTCCCCTTGGCGACGCCCGCGGCGACCGCGATGTCATCGATGTTCGTCGCGTCGAACCCCTGGTGGGCGAACTGCGCGGCAGCTGCCTCGAGGAGCCGCTGCCTCACCGCGTCCTTCGCCGCCGCCGAAATCCGTACCATGCGCCATCCCCGCTGCCAATATGAATGACCGGTCACCCACTTAAATCTGGGGCAATCGAGAGCGGCCCGTGCAAGGGGACGCGATCCCTGCGGGGACGAGCCTAGCGTGCGCAGGAGTCAGACAATACGGCTTGCGCGAGTCCTCGTTTCGGCTCTCCGCCCCTTTGCTTTAAGTGAACCTAGGCAATCCGTACGACCGCTTTGGGGCGGGTCGAACGATGAGCTACGTGGACGATATGCGAAAGGAGCTCGAGCTCCTCGTCCGCAACCAGCGGAATCTCCCCATCCCGCCCGAGGCCGTGCCCGAGTTCCGTCTCTTCCGCGCCGCGGACCCGCCGCGAGACATGGTCGCCGTGGACGGCTCGTACGCCTTCCTCCTCAACCTCTCGAGCTGGTGGCTCGCCCTGATCTCCGTGGGCCTCCTGCGGTACAACTTCGATGGGACGAAGTTCCGGCGACTGGACGTCCGCCTGATGCAGCGGATGCTCGGCCTCTCGACCTTCGCGGAGTTCGTCGAGAAGCAGGACGAGCTGCACCGGGCGCTCTTCGAATTCACGCGGGGCGCGAACGAGAACCAGCCTCGCGACATGGTCAACGAGTACCGGCGGCTCATCGAGGGACAGCTCGCGATCAACTTCGCGGACGACTGCGAGGGCGCCATCGTGGCCATGGACGGCACCCTGTCCGAGTTCCCCAAGCAGTTCACGTTCATGAAGCGCCTCGTCGAGGTGTGCGAGAAGCGCGAGCACATCCTCGTCGGCATCTCCAAGGACAGCCAGCTCCACACGTTCGGCCAGGTCCTGACGGACGAGGACTTCCTGGCCCGGTGCCAGGCCGAGCTCCCGCAGGACGCGACCGCGTTCGTCCGGGCGCCCAAGGAGTCCGAGGCCGCGCGGGAGGGCCTCCTCCACGGCGACATCTATTACGGGCGCCTGCATCCCCAGGGGCGGAAGTGGTTCCGGGTGGACGTGGGGACGTTCCGCGACGAGCCCGAGTACGTGTTCGGGCAGCTTGCGCCCTACGCGAAGAGCCTCGTGTCCGTCGGATATCCCTGGCCGCTGATTGAGGCGCACCGGATGGCGGTGACCGTGCGCCAGCTCAAGCCGATCTACCAGGAGACGGTCATGCGGGCCGCGCTCCGCATGGGCATCGACGTGCGCACGGTCCTCGATGGCCTCACGGAGGTCGAAGGCCGCAAACGGTCCGCGTTCCACGAGTACCTGGACAAGGTGGCGAGGGACCTGCGATGAAGATCGGGGAGATCGTCGCCGCGAGCGTGATCGACGGCCTCGTGGCCAAGCTCCAACTGAACAACCCCGAGGAGCTTCGGATCGCCTACCCGGTCATCGTCCAGGGCGCGCGGTACGACTTCTACTGCCTCGTGGAGGACGTCCTGAACGAGCCCAGCGACATCGCGGACCAGCTCGCGGGGTCGTCCATCAGCGACATCGTCGTCCCGCGGCCGGAGACCCACGAGGGGTACGGCGGCCCCATCTTCTACTCCAAGGCCAAGCTGCGGATGATCCAGCTCGTGGACAAGGAGACGCGGGCCCTGAGCGAGCCGCAGACCATCCCGCCCTACTTCTCCGAGTGCCGCCACGCGACCAAGGCGGACGTGGAGCGGATCTACGAGCCCACGGAGAAGTCCGCTCCGCTCGGGACGATCACGGGCGTGGAGCCGTTCTACGTCCACGTGGACATGGAGAAGCTCGTGGAGAAGCCGTTCGCCATCTTCGGCCGCACGGGCACGGGCAAGTCCATCCTGAACAAGCTCATCTGCACGGCCATCCTGGCCAAGGACGCGGGCTCCGTCCTCATCTTCGACATGCACGGCGAGTACGGGATCTACAGCAAGACGGACGGCACGGAGGGGCTGAAGTACTTCTTCCCGCACAAGGTGGAGACGTTCTCCCTGGACCCCAAGAACACGGAGGCGAAACCGTTTGTCCTGGACCCGGACCAGATTACGCCGGAGGACCTGATCATCGCGTTCCAGGATCTCACGCCGCCCATGATCGACCACATCTACCAGATCTACCGGACGAAGCCGCGGGACGTGGACCTGGTGTCCGCGATCCGCGACAAGCAGGCGAGCGAGGCCGAGGTGGAGGGCGGCCAGCTCCACCTGATGGTCCTCCAGGCCCTCCAGCGGCGGATGGGGCGGTTCCAGAGGCTCCCGTTCATCAAGAAGGGCGCCAGGGACGCCTTCGGCCAGATGCTCGCCCACATCAAGGAGGGCAAGAGCGTCGTCCTGGACTTCGGGGACTTCGGGACGGACCAGATGGTCTACCTGTTCGTGGCCAACGTCCTCGCGCGCCGCCTCTTCGAGCTGTACACGGAGCAGACGGAGAAGTTCCCGCGGCTCGTCCTGTTCCTCGAGGAGGCCCACAAGTTCCTGGACCCGCGGATCGCGGAGTACTCCATCTTCAGCCGCCTGGCGCGGGAGACGCGGAAGTTCAATCTGATCCTCGCGCTCATCGACCAGCGCCCGTCGCGGATCGACGACGAGGTGCGCAGCCAGCTCGCGAACCGCCTGGTCATGTCCCTCAAGGAGCCCTCCGACGTCGAGTCGGCTCTGGCGGGCGTCCCGGACAAGGGGATGTGGGTGAACATCGTCGCCAAGCTGCCCCTGCGCACGGTCGCCGTCCTCGGGGACGCCATCCGCATCCCCACGGTCATCGACGTCCTCGAGTACGAGGACCTCAAGGTCCGCAAGTACCTCCTGCCGCCCGAGGTCGCGGACGAGGGCACGATGACCGAGATCTCGCATCGGGCGGACGACGTCCTCGGCCGCGGCTAGGACATTCGTCGGCCCGGGCCGCGGCGGCCTGGGATTCACCGCGGTACCGTTTTATACTCCCGCCCGAATGGTCACGGCCATGGCCGTCACGATACCCAACATCAGCTCCGACGTGGCCCTCCTCATCGGGGGCGTCCTCGTCGTCACGGGGCTCCTCCTGGCCTTCTGGGGCCACGGGATCTGGGCCGCCGTGATGTCCATGATCGGCGCCCTCCTGGGGAGCGCGGTGGGCTATCTCTTCGGCGTGCCCCTCGGAGGCGACATCGCGGGCCTGGTCCTCGCCGTCGTGGGCGCCATCATCGGGAGCATCCTGTTCTCCAAGCTCGTCAAGGTCGCCCTCGCGTTCCTTGTCGGCCTGCTCGCGGGCGCGCTGGTCTACTCCCTCCTCCACGGGAAGGCGTACATCGACACGAAGAACTACGCGCTGGACCCGCCGCTGATCGCCGCGCTCCTGGTCGTCGTGATCGTGTTCGGCATCTCGTACTACTTCATCGACGACCTGATCGGGATCATCACCGCGGCCATCGGCGGCCTGCTCATCGCCGCGGGGCTGTACATCCTGAACCTGGGCACCCTCCTCGCCGCGGTGGCCGGGCTCGGGGCGTTCGTCCTCGGCGCCATCCTGCAGACCCAGGCAATCAACCGCAAGCGCCGGATCCGCGAGGAGCAGAAGGCCATGGCGGAAGCACAGGCCCGGGGGCCCCCACCGCCTCCGCCGCCGCCCCCGCCGCCGTGAGATGATCGTCCGCGTGGAGCGCACGGTCCCCTTCGCGCGGGACGCCGTATATGCGTGGTGGACCGACTTCCGGGAGGACGACCATGGGAGCCGTCACGCGCCCGCGTCGAGCCACCGCGAGATCCTGCGGCGGGACGGGAACGAAGTGTGGCTTCGGGACCGGGCCACGCGGCCCGCGCCCGTGACCCTCCAGGAGCACGTTGTCCTCGAACCGCCGGACGGGTACGCGGTCGAGGCGCGTTATCCCGGAGCCGACGTCCATTACGCGTACCGCTTCGAGGCTACCGAGCAGGGCACGCGCATCTCCCTCGTCGCGGATATCCAGCCGAGACACGTCGGCCGGATCCTGTTGCCGCTCTTCCGCGGACGCGTCGAGCGTTACGCGGCGCGCGACACGGACTACCATCTGCGCTCCATGAACCAGGATCTCACGAGCCCGGCATCCGGCCGTGGACCACCTCGTTGATCCACTGGACGAGCCGGAGATAGGCATCGTGGCCTTTCGGGGTGAGGCGGACGCGTTCGTGTCCGTCCTCGGTGCTCTCCAGCGCGACGAGTCCGCGGGACTTCAGCCACTCCAAGTATCGTGAGAACACATCGTAGTTGATGTGGGCCGCCACCTGGAGTCGTGTCTTGAGGATGGGTTCCTCCT
>OFHF01000058.1_pt1 | contig 10310 bp, 8 predicted proteins | sample 1521971 | NCBI WGS metagenome assembly OFHF01 (sample SAMEA2468440, study PRJEB22500) | soil metagenome | biome: Glassland; feature: Farmland; material: Clay | place: Australia | collected 2013-01-31 | depth 0.55 m | reverse complement strand
GAGTAGAAAAGAACGCCAGCGCCCGCTCGATGCTCAGGCGCGTAACGTCGTGGATATTCATGCCTGCCACCTTGACGGCGAGGGATTCTTTTCGCAGTCGTCCCCCTTTACAGTCAGGGCAGGTCTGGTAGCTCATGTACTGCTCGAGCTCCCACTGGGTCGCGAAGGAATCGGTCTCGTCGTAGCGGCGCTTGAGCACATCGATAACGCCCTCGAAAGGTTTGCCCGCCGCCCCTCTTCCCGCGCTCTCGCCCATTCCGTAGAGCAGCATTTTCACCTGGGAGGGTTTCAGGTCTTTTACCGGCACATTGACGTCGAAGCCGCAGCAGCGCGAAAACGTTTCGAGCATCTGGTAGTACTGGACCGAGGTGCGCTTGGCCCAGGGCTTGATCGCGCCTTCCCGGAGCGAGATGGTGGGGTTCGGGATGATGAGCTCGGGGTCGAACTCCAGAAGCCCTCCGAGGCCGTCGCACGTGGGGCACGCGCCCTGGGGAGCGTTGAAGGAAAAGCTGTTCGGCGCGAGCTCGGGGTAGCTGATGCCGTCCACGATGCAGGCGAGTTTTTCGCTGTAGAGCAAGTCGCGCTTTTCATCCACGAGGTTCACAAGCACGAGGCCGTCGGCCTGCCGGAGCGCGGTCTCGATCGACTCGGCGAGCCGGCGCTCAACGCCGGATTTCACCACGAGACGGTCGATCACGATCTCGATGTCGTGTTTCTTTTTCTTGTCCATCGACTGTGGCTCGGAAAGCTCCTTGATCGCGCCGTCGATCCGCGCCCGTACGTAGCCCGCGGCAGCGGCGGCCATGAGCTCCTTCCGGTATTCACCCTTCCGGCCGCGCACGATCGGCGCAAGGACCTGGATACGCGTGTTGTTGGGCAGGGCCATGACCGCGTCGGTTATCTGCTGTACGGTCTGGGCCGCGATCTCCCTTCCGCATTTATAACAGTAGGGCTTGCCGATGCGCGCAAAGAGCAGGCGCAGGTAGTCGTAGACTTCGGTCACGGTGCCAACGGTGGAACGGGGGTTCTTGCTGGTGGTTTTCTGCTCGATGGCGATGGCGGGCGAGAGGCCGTCGATGGAATCGACGTCTGGCTTGTCCATCTGGCCCAGGAACTGGCGGGCGTAGGCCGAGAGGCTCTCCACGTAGCGGCGCTGACCTTCGGCGTAGATGGTATCGAAGGCAAGAGAGGATTTTCCCGATCCTGACAGGCCGGTGATCACCACGAGCTTGTCCCGGGGGATCTCGAGGTCGATGTTCCTGAGGTTGTGCTGGCGGCAGCCTTTTATGACGATTTTGTCCATGGCGATTCGGTAAAACGCCATTGTACCACCCCGGCTGCGGGGAGTAAAGCGCTTTATAATTTTTCTGTACAAGCGCGGACATTTTCTGCTACACTAGCCTTACATGCGGGACCTGTTTAACCGGATCGAAGTATCAGCGAGCGTGTATAATCTTACGAACAAGAAATAGGCGATCCGGTCTCATTCGTGGACCACATTTCGCGACGTACGCATTCTGAATATTTAGGAAGGCGGCATGTGATGATACGCACCACCATATTTAGATTTAGCGCGGCCGCTGCCGTATTCATCCTCTTTTCCTCACTGGTTGCGAGCGCCCTCGCTGCCGAAAAAATCGTCGTGCTCGTGAGTTCCAAGGACGCGGCCTTTGAAGAAGCGCTTAAAGGATTTCAGGGCCACCTGGAAAAGGCGTCGGTACAGGCGGACTACGAGGTCCGCCGGCTCGACGGCAGCGTTGCCAAGGCGGGCCGGGCCGTGCGGGCTGTGAAGAAGAGCGGCGCAAAACTGGTCCTGACGCTCGGTCCGCTCGCAACCGACGCCGCCATCAAAGAGATCCCCGACATTCCCATTGTCGCCTGCATGGTGCCACGGTCAGATAATCTGAAAAAATCGCCGAACGTGACCGGTGTGGGGCTGGAATTCTCGCTGGAGGTCCAGACGAGCTGGCTTCAGGTCCTTATGCCGACCGCAAAGAACGTGGGGGTCATCTACACCCCCGAGGAAAACCAGACGCGGGTCGAAGCCGCCGGCCGCGTTATGCAAAACATGGGGCTGACGCTCGTGGCCCAGGAGGTCCGCTCTCCCCAGGACGTGCCCGCTGCGCTCGAAAGTCTGGCGAAGCGGATGGACGTTCTCTGGGGCGTGGCCGACACGGTTGCCATGACGCCCCAGACCGCCAAGAACGTTCTCCTCTTCTCGGCCCGCAACAACATTCCCTTCGTCGGCCTCTCGTCCGCATGGGTCAAGGCCGGCGCGCTCTACGCCCTCGAATGGGACAACGCCGATGTCGGAGCCCAGGCGGGAGACATGGCAATCGAGGTGCTGAAGGGCACGCCGCCGAGCGCAATCCCGACCGCCTCGCCGCGCAAGGTGTATTATGCCCTGAACCTGAAGACCGCGCAGCAGATGAAGATCAACTTTTCGGACCAGCTCGTCCGCGGCGCACGTCATACCTTTACCGGCGAGAAGTAAACCGTCCTGCGGTTGTCGCCCTCGCATTACAATATTTTTATATCTGACAGTATCATGCACGTTATAAATAGTTTTTTGAACAACAGTCATTCAATACTCTAAAACATCCCATTTATTATCGGTGCTCGCTCTTGATCCTTGCTATGCTCTAATTACTCAGTTCCAGCATCCGTCAATTGATAGACCTGATAAAGTCAAACTCTTCGCGAGAGGAGGGACAAAAGTGGCGGATTTCGTAAAAGCAAGATGGGCGAGCTACCGAAGGATAAACTTTTTGTTGTCTTCGGTTTTATTTATTTGCACTAGGGTCAGCAACAATGCAGGAAGATAAGGAGGATATACCATGTCACAGGATAACGATTCCAAGAAGTTGAAAGTCGCGTTGATGTTTTCGATTCTCGTCGATCTGGTGTATGGCATCGGGTTCTTCATTACACCGGGCATATTAAGAGATATGGCTGGAGGGAATCCGGTGGACCTGGGATGGATCCGCTGGTCTGGCGGCGTACTGCTTGCCTTGGCTGTCGGTGGAATTCAAGCTTACCAGAAGCCTGCTGGTCAGAGGTCCATGGTGACTACATTAACCGTAGCGCCGATACTTACCTCGATAGGACTGCTGTACCCGCTGCTCTTTGAGAAGTATTCTGTACATACATGGTTTATCGTCGTGCCGTGTGTCATAACGCTTGCATTATTTGTCGTGATGATATGGGGACGGCAGGCAGCGCAGGAGATTTTGAAATAGAATGCGGTTTAAAATGATGTCTTTGAAGAGCAAGTCGATAAGAGAAGAGCAATCAGCGACAGCGCGTATTTAAGCGTAAATCTTGTTGTTCTTGAAATGAGGGAAAAGACGGCCTCGGCATAGGTCAAGAACTTTTGGGTGAGATGTAACGGGAAAAAGGGTTAATGCGCGTCCCCCCCGGTGTCCATGACAGAAATGATGCGGTTCTCAGAATACTCATTCTGTGAACTCATATCTGCGCAATCCGCGACTTAATGTCGGGGCTTGTTCAAGCTTAGACCAGAAACTTACATCATTTGCGAGGGCAGAGGCCTGATTGATTGCCGCAGTGATGTCTCCTTTGAGAAAATCACGAGTGCACAAGCTTGAAATCGGATTGGTTGGCGTCAGGAAAATAATGCGAGGCGGAATTAAAATATTTGCCGGATCGACTGAGAGCGCTTCTCGCGTTCCGCTGATGATTTTTTTCAGTTTTTGACCTCCACGCTTATTAAGCGGATGGACGTTACTGAAAACCGCACAAGGATTGTTTTCAACCAATTTGTACCCGTGATAAATTGCTTGTCTAATAGCACGGATTTCCAAAAGGTCATTGGCAAATTCAACCCTTAGGACTAGTCGGAGATACCATGGCAGCCGTCCGGTATCAATACAGGTATTGTAGCATAGGCGACTGTTTGACAGAATGAAAATTGTGTCACACTTGGCTTTGATCGCCTCGCCGAGAACGAATGTTCCGCCATCCGAATGCCATTCCCCGTTAATCATTACCGGCGGCAAGAATCCTTGTAAACCGATAGCGGCAAGCATAACCTGTTTCATTAATTTCGGATTTTGACGGAAGAGTGGATCATGATTGGAAAAAATGCGGTGCCTTAACTTTTTTTCATTGTAGGTTACGACTTGAAATTCTATCGGCGAAGCCACAATCGCTTCCATATCAAGACTGTCTACCAAAAATTTAGACGCGCCATCATTAGAATAAAGGTTCGGCCCTCTGAATTTTTTTAAAAACCCCGTCCAACTGCGGCTGAAGATATTTTTTGATCCGAGTCGCTCGGTTTCCTTCCATTTATTTTCCAGGGCATCAACATCCCAATTGGTGCCGATAAGGTCGCCTCCAGAGAATACTCCGACTGAAACGCTTTGAACAAAGACCGGTTTAATTCCCTTAGCCGCCAGCGCTTTAATAAAGCCAACACCGTAAGCTCCTGTGAAACCTCCTCCGTTAAAAATAATTCCGACTTTCCCGAGATTCATAATCGCCACCTCCTTAGATCCCGGAATACTCATTCAGAGAATTCATGTTTATGAAGGCCCCCCGTAGGGTCAAAAAACTCATCCAGAAAGGGCAAAAACCGTAGCGTCCAAAAAAGCATATAAATTAAGACGTTTGAATATCTTGAACATACGACATTGCCATCTTGGCCTTGTTCTCGATTAGTGATTCGTGCAACAAAAGTCATATATACTTATATTGTAGCATATAGGTATGATGAACTCGTAAGAAGTCACGCGGCATAAAGAGCAGCGATCCGTATATCAGATCGCCAGAAACTGCTCAAATGCCTCACGGCTGCAGAAACGCGCTGCAATCGTTCTTTGACAGTACAAGATAGCGGTGAAAAAGTCGGTAACAGACCCGGATTTCCCGCTGCTTCCCGGTTTCGGTACGCCGCAGCCCGGATGATGTTGATCGCCGCCGCTTTTAAGTAAGCAGCGAAGCTCACTGCGAACATGCCTCGCACTCGAAGGTTCTTGATTCCGGTCAAGCGATCAAGCTGGGACATGGTCCCTTCGATTCCCGCACGGAAACGGTAGCGGTCTCGAAACTCTGGGGTCTCTTCATACACACGCCGCCAAGCCATGCGGATCGCCTTATCGTCGTACCTGAGAGAGCGCCCCTTTTTGACTGCCTTCGTCGGACATGTTTTCTTTCGGGAGCAACCACGACAGGTTTTCTTTGAGAAGAACGCGGTGTACTTGTCATCCCGGCTTTCGACTTGTTCCGGCGCGCATCCCCTCGGGCATGCGGTTACCTCGTTCACGCTGTTCATGGTGAATTCCGTGAGCGAAGAAGCCCTGGGTCCTGTGCCCTTGGCCGGTGACACAATTTCAACTCCCATAGCCTGCGCCTTTTGGCAGTTGCCGTCGCCGCCGTAAAGCGTGTCAACAAGGGCTTCCTTCGGCTTCAAGCCAAGCTCGACAGTGGTTTCGATAAGCGGGATCAGGGCATGAGCATCGCGCTTATGCGCAGGTTCGACGATCACACTGGTGATCAAATTCAGGGTGTTGGTATCCTCGGAAGTGCCGTAGCTTTCGGCAACCTGCACTTGGTAGCCTTGGCCCTTATAGCCGCTATACCCGGCATCGGGATCGGAGGGATTTTGCAGGGTGTCGGCAGAAACGTCCTTATTGGCTTTGACCAAGACCTGGGTTGTATGCGTATCAACTCGCTGTATGATGCATTGCTCCTGAAGCAGCCGGACAAGGAGCTGATAACTGGACATGGTGACGACCGGTTCGTTTCCCCGGAACCGTTCCACCAGCGTGAACACGTCGTCAGCCAAGGTCGCCAGGGTCTTCATCGATTCCGAAGGCTTGACCATCGAGAAGACGGCTTCTCCCTGCTTGGTCATATATCGGTCGGCTATGGCCTTGTCCAAAGCTTCATAGAGATCCTTGTGATGGCGTTTGAGGTTCACGAGGAACTTCTTGATGGTCTTTACAAACAGGCCGATCCGGCCAAGATGGCGCATGTTGGAAAAGATGTGAACTGAGTCGAAACGCTGCTTTGAAACATCAACGGAGAAAACCTCGGCAAGTTTTTTGGTAACGTCATTAAAGATATTCTGATAGAGGTTTCGCTCGGTCAGCACACTTCGCATAGTCCAGAGTGTCTTGGGGCTGACATAGGCGTCGGCATCGGCCGTGCTGGTGATGTTCAGGGCGTAATGCCACTGGAGATTATAGGCGAACTGGTCCACGGCTTCCTCATCGGTCATATCATGCATCTGCTGGATGACCATGAGACCGAGCATGGCGTAAAGCTCCTTGGTCGGCGCTCCCATGACCGGATCGTACTTTGAAAACACCTTCTCTACCGGTAGCAGCGGGAGGATGTGTTCCCGAAAAACCGTCGCCCAGGACTCCTTAATGCGCTGCTTGCGTTTGGGTCCCAAGAAGGGGAATGGATCAAACATGTCGGGGGTTTTGTGATCCTTGATATGGATCATGCGGGCTCCTTGGAAACGATATGTGATAACGTTATGTATCACAAAACCCCTTGTGCTGCAAAGGAAATATGATGTTTGACGGTTTTTTATAAACGCAGTCAAAACTGTATCAAGTTCTTACGAATTCATCAAGATTAGATGCATTTTCCATAGATCAAAAAATAAATATTCTTTGCCACTGCGGCCTCCGAGTGCTCAGAGGTAAAGAAATTTCATTCTCCTGTAAACTCCGAGTCCTCGGCGGCTATACGATTTTAATCCGTACTTCATGACAATGCAAGCGGTTTATAGGGAAATGCATTGACAGCCCTGCCATGAACATGCTAAGAACGTCCATCATGAAAGCATTGCTTCAGCGGGTATCCTCGGCCAGAGTCGAGGTTGACGGCCGGGTCGCGGGCGAGATCGGGAAGGGCCTTTTAGTGTTCCTGTGCGCCGTGCAAGGGGACGTGGAGAATGACCTCGAGTATGTCGTGAAGAAGGTCTCACTCCTCAGGATCTTTGACGACGACCAGGGCAAGATGAACCTGTCGGTCATGGACATAAACGGAGAGGTCCTCGTGGTTTCCCAGTTCACGCTCGCTGCATCGACGCGGAAAGGCAACCGTCCCTCTTTCGACGAAGCCGAAACATTGGAGAAGGCGAAAGCGACGTATGAAACGTTCGTTCAACGGTTGAATGACCTGGATATACCGGTCAGTACGGGCGTGTTCGCCGCAACCATGTCTGTTTCTCTCACCAACGAGGGGCCGGTGACCGTACTCATCGATTCGCGCGAAGCGTGACCTTTTCGCCGTCAACGGATGACGAAAAGTCTCGTGGTGGAGCGCCGGCAGTCGGGGTGCGGTTCCAAAATCATTCTTGACAATCGGCGTCTTTCTCTTTATTATTACACTTCGTTGTCGGCCGGTTGTCGGCCGTCGGCCGTGCCGAAGTGGTGGAACTGGTAGACGCGCTGCGTTCAGGGCGCAGTGGGAGCAATCCCGTGGGGGTTCGAGTCCCCCCTTCGGCACCATTTCAAATAATTGAGAGGCGTAATGCGGGGCTATCCACGGATTTCACGGATTGCGAAGATTTGAGGAAGAGCATTTTTCAATAAATCCAAAATTGCGTAATCTGCGGATAACCGCTTTCCCCATGAAAAAAATACTCATCATATCGATGTTAATCCTTCTTGCCGGGTGCGCTTCGAAAGAGCCGCCTTTCGATCCCGTGACTGCGTTTCAGGACGCCGAAAAAAACATGCTCAAGGAGAATTTCGAAAAAGCGCGCAAGGAATACCAGGAGATCCAGGAAAAGTCTCCCGACAAGAGCTACGATGCCGCGCTCATGCTGAGGATTGCCGACACCTATTTCGGCGATGAAAAATACGACGAGGCCCTCGTCGAGTACCAGGCATTCCTGAATTTCCACCCCGTGCACAAGGACGCGGTCTATGCCCAGTATCAGATCGCCATGTGCAGCTTCAAGCAGATGACGACCATAGACCGGGACCCCGCGCCGACGCGCGCCGCGCTCAGGGAATTCCAGACGCTCCTCCGGAAGTACCCGAAGAGCATCTATGATGAGCCGGCGAAAAGGAACATGTCCGCATGCCTGGACCGGCTTTCTGAATACGAGTTTTACGTCGGCCGGTTCTATCATAAAAAGGGCGCCTACAAGGCCGCCGCGGGAAGGCTCGACAATCTTCTTCTCGTCTACCCCGGGTCCTCCGCGGAAAGGGACGCGCTCTATTACGACGGGCTCTCGCATCTCGAGCTGAATGAACGGGACCGAGCACGGGTCGCATTTGAGACGCTCATGAAGAAATATCCTTCCATGAAAGGGCGCGTCGAGCCCCTCGTGGAAAGGGAAAAGCTCGTTAAAAACTGACATATGAAATACTACCCCGTATTTCTCGATCTTCGCGAGCGGTCCTGCGTGGTCTTCGGCGGCGGCCGGGTGGCCGAGCGCAAGGCGCTCTCGCTCCTCGAGGCCGGCGCGAACGTGACGGTCGTGAGTCCCTCCCTGACACCCAAGCTTCTGGAACTTTCCTCTTCAGGAAAAATTACCCATCTCGCTAAGACGTTTGAGGACGAGGATATCGCCGGCGCCTATATCGCCATTGCCGCCACCGGCAGTCCCCAGGTGAACGCCGAGATCGGCAGACTGTGCAGAAAAAAACAGGTCCTCGTAAATGTCGCCGCGCCGCCCGACGAAAGCAGCTTCATCGTGCCGTCGGTCGTGGATCGCGGAGCGCTGCTGATCGCAATCTCGACGAGCGGCGAAAGCCCGGCGCTGGCAAAAAAAATACGAATGGAACTCGATAAGATGTTCGGGCCGGAGTACGATCTCTTTCTCCAGCGAATGTCGGCGTTGCGCGGCAGGCTTATGGCACAACAAAAGGACGAAGGGGAACGGAGCCGGATTTTCCAGGCCGTTGTCGACTCCGACGTCCTGGATTTGCTCAGGCAGGGAAGGCTCCATGAAGCCGACATCCTGATTGCAGAACTGTCAGGAATGAAGATGAAATAGGGGCAGATAAATAGTCATCTAAAAAAAGTTTCGTCTTGGAGCCGCTGTTTGTCCGTGATGTTTTATGGGGCGGCTCACTTTTGCTGCGCTCGCGCAGCTACGCTGTCCGGCGAACAATAGTAATCAGGGTCATGCAAAGCGCGGTCATTGCTCACGGACCGCAGGTGCATTTGAACTGCAGCCGCGTAGCGACGATTTCTCCTGTTCGTTTTCCGCACTCCGCATCCCGCAATTAAAAGTTTCCCCGTCTCCTTGACTCTCACGCCCGTTCTCGATTTACCGCCGCCGTTGGATGAGGGTTTCAATGGCACAGCGGCCCGCTGGACCGAGATGAGAAAAACGCAGACCATATTTGTTTTGATCAGATGCGGTCTTGACGGTCCTGGTCACCTCTGCCTGTGTTTCGACGATTACGGCAGGAGGCAGGGTAAGGGAACAACTGATCCAGTCACCTTTTTTCAGGACCGCATCGGCTTCGATCAGCATCCCCGTAACGCTGATATTCTCGACCTCGCACTCGAAGTGACTGCGGCCGGACAAGCGCGCGCTGCGCGCGGTGAACGGGAGGCGGTAATCGGCCCTCTCCGGGACCATGAGGAAGCGCTGCAGGGTGCTGCGCAGAAGGCGTGACTGGACCGGCAGGGTCATGACCGCGTTGGCCCTGCATTGCCGGCTTTCACGCAGTTCGATTTCGTTATCCCGGCAAAAGACGATCACCGAAACCTTCCGAAGGTCCGGGTCCTCCCTGATCGCGGAGCAGAGCTGAACCGCCTTCATGCCCGACCCGTACAGTTCCGTTATGATCAGATCCGCTTTTTTCTTTTGGTGGACAATCAGCGCGCCTTCGTTCGAATATGCCGTGATTGTCTCGACCTCCCCGCATTCCGGACTGATTTCGAAATCCAGCTGTTGCCTGATGCGGTCAACGACGATGATCTTCTTCATGGATTACGCCCCCTTCATAAGACTTCACCGCTTCTCCGGCATAATAAATCTTTTGGATGTTAATGCCGTGATTAGAATCACACAAGTGAACGTTTAGTAAGCCGCATAAACCCCCCGGCTCCTGCCGGGGGATGAAGTGGCTATCCAGACGAGGGAGTATCTGATAAGATAGGGCATGCGATTTAGAAAAAGTGCCCACGCGATCTATAAAACAGAGTACCATCTCGTCTGGATACCGAGATATCGGAGAAAAATCTTTGTAAAAGGAGTTAAGGAATATGCTGGTAAAATTCTATTGCATATTCTAGAAATTTTAACTCATTCATTGGAGTGATAATATAGAAACCTGCAAATTTTGCTAAAATAAGATTTGCTC
>OFHF01000057.1_pt1 | contig 10344 bp, 7 predicted proteins | sample 1521971 | NCBI WGS metagenome assembly OFHF01 (sample SAMEA2468440, study PRJEB22500) | soil metagenome | biome: Glassland; feature: Farmland; material: Clay | place: Australia | collected 2013-01-31 | depth 0.55 m | reverse complement strand
GTATTGCGTCTTGTCTTTGTGATTCAGGCCGAAGGCCGCGAACAGCACCACCGCGATCACCGCGACCGCTATGATCAACCATTTGTTCTTCAGTATCTTCAAGGAAATGCCTTTCCTGCCGCCATTTGCGGGGAACTGCGCCTTGCCTAGTACACTGCTCCACCTAATAAAACCGCGGCAGAAGGGATTAGTTGCGGATAAAATCCATTTCCAGCCGGTTCTCTCCGCGCTCTCCGGGGCGGCATTCAGTGTGACCAGTTTTGCCGGGTTTCGTCAATGACCAGCGTCACCAGCCCGCTTTTGCTTGCGTCCGCGAGCGCGGAGCCCTTCCTGCTCACCGCCCGGCTGGCCATCCTGACTTCCGCGGCCCTCGTCTTCCTGGGGCTGCCCCTCGCCTATTGGATCACCTTCTCCCAATGGCGCTGGAAGTTCCTGCTGGAAGCCGTCGTGGCTCTGCCTCTGGTGCTGCCCCCTACCGTGCTCGGCTTCTACCTGCTGATCGCCTTCGGCAATGCCACCTGGTTCGGCCGCTGGTACCAGTCGCTTACCGGCCATACTCTGGCCTTTACCTTCGAAGGGCTGGTGGTCGGCTCCATCCTGTACAGCCTCCCCTTTGCCGTGCAGCCCTTCGCCGCCTCCTTCGCCGCTGTGGATTCCCGCCTGCTCGCCGCCTCCGCCGTGCTCGGGGCTTCCTCCTGGCGCACCTTCTTCCGCGTCATCCTGCCGCTTTCCATTCCCGGGCTGGTCACCGGCGTGGCCCTCAGTTTCGCCCACACCGTGGGCGAATTCGGCGTGGTGCTCATGATCGGCGGCAACATTCCGGGCGAGACCAAGGTGTTGTCGGTGGCCATCTACGATCATGTGGAGGCGCTGGAGTGGGACCAGACCCACTGGCTGGCCGGCGGCATGCTGCTGTTCTCGTTCCTGGTGGTGTTGGCCATGTATCTGGTCGCGCGGCGTGCCCGGCAGGTGGCGCTATGAGCGGGGTGGAGGCGCGGTTGCGGCTGCGCTACGGCGAGTTCTCGCTGCAGGCGGAGTTCGAACTGCCGGGACGCGGCATCACCGCGCTGTTCGGTCCGTCGGGTTCGGGCAAGACCACGGCGCTGCGTTGTGTTGCCGGGCTGGAACGTGCTCGGGGCTATCTTCGCTTCGAGAACGAGGTGTGGCAGGACGACGCGGCGGGCCGGTTCGTTCCGACCCATCGCCGTGCCATCGGTTATGTGTTCCAGGAGGCGAGCCTGTTTCCCCATCTGTCGGTGCGGCGCAACCTGGAGTTCGGTTGGAAACGGATTCCGCCGGCGCAGCGGCGCGTGGTATTCGACGATGCGGTGGCGCTGCTCGGCGTCGGCCATCTGCTGCAACGCCAACCGGCACGCCTGTCGGGCGGCGAACGGCAGCGCGTGGCCATCGTCCGCGCGCTGCTTACCAGTCCGCGCCTGCTGCTGATGGACGAACCGCTGGCGGCCCTCGACCATCGCAGCAAGCTGGAGATCCTGCCGTATCTGGAACGGCTGCACGGCGAGCTGGCGATCCCGGTGCTCTACGTCAGCCATTCGCCCGATGAGGTGGCGCGGCTGGCCGATACCATGGTGTTGATGGAGCGGGGCCAGGTGCGAGCAGTGGGTCCGGCCACCGAGTTGCTGGTGCGCCTCGACCTGCCCCTGGCCCATGCCGACGACGCCGGCGCAGTAATCGATGCGGTGGTGGGCGGACATGACGGCGAGTATCATCTGACCCATCTCGATTTCGACGGTGGCCGTATCTCCGTTCCCAGCGCGGCGCGGACGGCCGGTGCGCCGGTGCGGCTGCGCATCCACGCCCGCGACGTCAGTCTCGCCCAGGCCCTGCATCGCGATACCAGCATCCTCAATATCCTGCCGGTGGAGGTGACGGCCATCGACGAGGCGGGACCGGCGCAGCTGCTGGTCAAACTGTGCGCCGGCACCACGCCGTTGTTGGCGCGCATCACGCGCCGCTCGGGCGCGGCGCTGGCTTTGCATACCGGCCAGCGGCTGTTCGCCCAGATCAAGAGCGTGGCGTTGGTAGAATAAAAACAGGCACGAGGTACAAGGGGAAAGGTACAAGGAAATGAGCGGGCTGTGCCCGTAGATGATATTTGATGTTCGCGTAGCGAACACCGTCCTTTTACACTCGTATCTTGTCCCTTGTCCCTTGTCCCTTGTCCCTTGTCCCTTGTCCCTTGTCCCTTGTCCCTGCGTTTAAGGATTTCCATGGAACATCGCGCACCGCATCACGCCAAACGTTTCACCGAAGGTTCGATCCTCCGCTCGCTGGTGATGCTGGCGCTGCCCATCGTCTTCGCCAACATACTGCAGACCGCCTATCAGCTCACCGATACCTTCTGGGTGGGGAGTCTGGGCGGCGAGGCGGTGGCGGCGGTGTCGGTAAGCTTTCCGCTGATCTTTCTGATGATCTCGCTCGGCGGCGGGCTGGGCGTGGCCGGTTCGGTGCTGGTGGCCCAGTATACGGGCGCAGGCAAGCCGGATACCGTCAATCATGTGGCGGCGCAGACCTTGTTGATGGTGCTGGTCGCCTCGCTGCTGCTGTCGCTGCTCGGTTACCATTTGTCGCCGCTGGTGTTGCAGCTGATGGGTGTGGAACCGGCCATCATGCACGATGCCACGCGTTATCTGCAGGTATCGTTCCTCGGCATGGTGTTCACCTTTGGCTTTTTCATGTACCAATCGATCATGCGCGGCATCGGCGAGGTGCGGGTGCCGGTCTATATCGTGCTCAGCACGGTGTTCCTCAACCTGCTGCTCGATCCGTTGTTCATCTTCGGTTGGGGGCCGATCCCGGCGGCCGGCGTGGCCGGCGCCGCCTACGCCACCGTCGGTACTCAGGCGATGGCGGTGATCATCGGCATGGCGACGTTGCTCGGCGGTCGCTACGGCATTCGTTTGCAGCTGCGCAATTTCACGCCCGACTGGGCGCTGATGCGGCGCGTGGTGCGTCTCGGTCTGCCGGCCTCCATCGAGCAGTCGACCCGCGCCCTCGGCCTGACCGTGATGACCTTTCTGGTCACCAGCTTCGGCACGCTGACCATCGCCTCCTACGGCATCGGCACACGCATCCTAAGCTTCATCATCATCCCCGCCATCGGCATCTCCATGGCGACCGCCACCCTGGTGGCGCAGAACATGGGCGCGGGTAACGCCAAACGCGCCGGCGCCATCGCCTGGATGAGCGCCGGGATATCTTTCGTGGTGCTGGAGCTGGTCGGCGTGCTCTGCTTCCTGTTCGCCGAGCCGCTGGTGCGCTTCTTCGTGCCGAACGCGCCGGGGGTCATCGCCGGCGGCGCCCAGTTCCTCCACGTAATGGCCCTGACCTTCGGCTTCATCGGCTTGCAGCAGGCCTTGAGCGGCGCCTTCCGCGGATCGGGCAATACGCTCAACACCATGATCCTGGCGCTGGTGTCGCTCTGGGTGTTCCAGTTTCCGCTCGCCTATCTCCTGTCGAAGCACACCCACCTCGGCGCGGTGGGGCTGTGGTGGGCCTTTCCCAGCGCCAACGTGATCGTCGCCTGTATCACCGCACTGTGGTTCCTGCAGGGCGGCTGGCGCCGTACCCGCATCATTGAAACGCCGCAGGAGAAACTGACCGGCGAGGGGACCGAAGAGGGGATCGTGCAGGAGGGGATCAACAGCTAAATGCGCAGGCGCCGGCAATGGCGATTTCCATCGGCGGCTGTGTCCATTGCGCAATAGGTGATTCCCCCTTTTAAAGGTCGACAACGGCGCTGCTTTGACCTTCTTGGAGTCAACGCTTCCATTCAATTGACAACCGCCTTTCCGCCCCTCTATGGTGCAGAGATTATTGTGCCGTGGATAAGCTGGTGCCAAGAATATCCGGTTTTGCGCTGTTGGGATGGTTGTCGATCGCCGCGTTCGGCCATCATGGCGTGCCGCGGGGTTTGACGTTCGTCAACGCCGCCTACGGCGCGGAGCGACCGCCCATCATCATCGCCCACGTCTGTCCCACGACCGGCCGTTTCGCGTTGCATTGCGAGGCCGATCGCCGCGGTGCGGAAATGGCGATCGGCGAATTCAACGGTCGCGGCGGCGTGTTGGGCCGTAAGGTCGTCCTCGTGTCGCGCAATCCGACGCTGGACCCGCGCCATGCGGCCGAAGTGGCGCAGCAGTTGATCGCCGGGAATCACGTGGGGTTCCTGCTGGGCGCCATCGACTCCGGCGTCGCCGCCAGCATGTCGGCGGTGTGCCAGAAATACGGCGTCATCTTCATCAACACCAACTCGTCGGCGCCGTCGGAGTCGGTGAAGAATGCCCATCGCACCAAGTTCGTATTCGATGCCAGTGCGGCCAATTTCAATCGTGCCTTGCTCAAGTATGCGTTGTCGAGGCGCAAATCGAAGCGTGTTGTGCTGCTGACCGAAGACGACGAGTGGGGGCGCAGCAGCGCCGCCGCTTCACGGCAATATATCGCCCAATACGGCGGCACTGTCGTCGGCGAGGTGGTGGTGCCCGAGTCGTTGCCCGACCCCGTCGTTGCACTGAAGCAGGTGGCCGCGATCCCGGCCGACGTGGTGGCGGTCAATATCAGCGGCAGCAACCAGATCCGGCTGTTTTCGCAGATCGACCCGGCGGTGCTGCACCGGCAGTCGTGGGTGGTGGGCGAAGTGGATTGGGAGGAGCTCTATCCGGCACCGGGAACGCCGCGGCCGTTGTATGGCATTACCTGGGCCTGGAATCTGAAGACGCCCGGTACCGCGGCCTTTACCGCGCGCTATCGTAAGCGCTACGGTCATACTCGGCTCGACTATCCCGGCGACGTGACCTATTCCGCCTATTTCGCGACCAAGGCACTGCTTAACGCCATCGAACGTGCCGGTACCACCGACAACCACGCGGTGATCAAGCGCCTGGAGCATCTCCGCTGGACGGCGCGCGAACGCATGCAGGACTATCCGGCCTACATGGACCCGGTGAGCCATCATCTGCAACAGACCATCTATATCGCCACCTGGCATCCGCGTGTCACCCATCCGGAACTCGGGCAGCAGATCCTCGCCCACGTTCCGCCGCAACAGGTGTTCTATGAGAAGGAGCGGACGACGCGGCTTGAACCTCTGGCCGCTACGCCGCACTACGCCCCGTGAAAGCACCACGATTCGGTCTCATTGCCCGTATCGCCCTGCTGGTGGTGTGCGTCGAAGTCGCTGCGTTCGGCGCGCTTGGGTGGTTCTATTCCAGCCGCTATAGCAGCGCGCTGGTGGAGCGTACCTACGCGCGTCTACGCCTGGTCGGCCAGATGATGGCGAACGACGAATTGGCTATCACGGCCCTTTCGCGCAGGCCGTTGATGAGCGACCTGTTGGGGGCACCCTACCAGCGTGGTATGGCCATTGGCGGCAACGGCCTGGTCATCGTCTCCACCGATCCCGCCTATCTGGGACGCCCGGCCCGCGATGTCCCTGGATTGGACGCCCGGTGGCTGGACAACTCGAAGCCGGATATGCGTTTCATCAACGGCGATGACACGCTGACCGCGATCATGCATGTTCGGGACAGTGACGGTGATTCGCCGCTCTATTACCTGGTACTCACCATCAGCACGGCCGATCTCAATGCGGTGAAACGAACCATCGCGCTGGGCGGGCTGTTCGGCTCGTTGTTGTTCATCCTACTGACCTCCGCCGGTATCGTCCTCATTGCCCAGCACCTGATCACGCGGCGGGTCGGTACCTCGCTCGCGGCGTTGAAGCGGGTGGAAGAGGGCGCACTCGATGCCCGGATACCGATTACCTCGGATGATGAATTAGGGCAGCTCCAGGCAGGCATCAACTCGATGACCGAGAAGGTCGGCGGCCTGCTGAACCAGCATCGCCTCTATACCGAGGAGTTGCGCAAGCAGAAGGACCTGCTTGCCTCGATCATTCAACACGCGCCGATCCGCGTATTCTGGAAGGATCGCGACTATCGCTACGTGGGCTGCAACAGTCGGTTCGCCAGCGACGCGGGGATGAGCGCGCCCGACCAGTTGATCGGCAAGACCGACTTCGACATGGTATGGCAGGAGCAGGCGGAGCTCTATCGTTCCGATGACCGGAGCGTGATGGAGTCGGGCAGGTCGAAGCTGGATTTCGAGGAGCCGCAGACCACGCCGGACGGCCGTACCATCTGGTTGAGTACCTCCAAGGTGCCGTTGCGCGACAACGAAGATCGAATCATCGGCCTGCTTGGTATCTACACCGACATCACCGCGCGCAAGGAGGCGGAAGAGCAGATCCGCAGTCTCGCCTATTTCGATCCGCTGACGGCTTTGCCCAACCGCCGCCTGCTGATGGACCGTCTGCATCAGTCGATGGCGGGCAGCGCCCGCAGCGGTCAGTACGGCGCGGTGATGATGCTGGATCTCGATAATTTCAAGGACCTCAACGATTCGCAGGGCCATGATATCGGCGACCACCTGTTGATCCAGGTGGGCAAACGGCTGCGGGAGAATATACGCCAGGCCGATACGATATCGCGGGTGGGCGGCGACGAATACGTGGTGATCGCCGACTCGCTGGGCGTGGACGAGGCATCTGCCGCAGTGTCCGCCAAGGGTATTGCCGAGACGATGCGCAAGGCCTTCCTGAACCCGTATGTGCTCAAGGACGGCGAGTTGACCCACTACAGCACTTCAAGCATCGGCGTCACCCTGTTTCAACGCAACAACGTCTCGGCTGACGTTCTGCTGAAACAGGCCGACGTCGCGCTGTACCAGGCGAAGAACGCCGGACGCAACACCATCCGTTTTTTCAATGCCGAGATGCAGACCGCCATCGATGAGCGCGCCCGGATGGCGACAGGACTGCGCAACGGGCTGGAACAGGGTGAGTTGCGACTCTATTACCAGCCGCAGGTCGACCGTGACGGTAATTTGATTGGTGCCGAAGGATTGTTGCGCTGGCTGCCGCGCGACGCCGCGCCGGTATCACCGGCGGTCTTCATACCGTTGGCTGAACAGACCGGACTGATCCTGCCTATCGGAGAATGGGTGTTCGAACAGGCCTGCATCCAGCTCAAGCAGTGGGAGGCAGACGCCGCTACCCGTTCCCTGATACTGGCGGTCAATGTCAGCGCCCACCAGTTCCGCCAACCCGATTTCGTCGAACAGGTGGCGCAACGCGTCAGGTGCTCGGGCATCGATCCCGCCAAGTTGAAACTGGAGCTTACCGAAAGCGCCGTGCTTTCGAATATCGACGAGGTGGTCGGGCGCATGCACGAATTGAAGCAACTGGGGGTGACTGTCTCGCTGGACGACTTCGGCACGGGCTTTTCGTCCCTCTCCTACCTGAAGCGTCTGCCGCTGGATCAGCTCAAGATCGATCAATCCTTTGTCCGCGACATCCTGCATGATCAGAACGACGCCGCCATCGTACGCGCCATCCTGGCCATGAGCCGATCGCTGGGAATCAATGTCATTGCCGAGGGTGTCGAGACCGACGGGCAGCGTTCGTTTTTGTTGGAGCACGGCTGCGAACACTTCCAGGGCTATCTGTTCGGGAAACCATTGCCCATCGAAGAGTGGTCGCAGGTGTTCTTGGACCGTTAGTTAAAACGGGTTACCCCGTACTATTCACAGGCGCGCGATCTACCGCTGCCCGACCGGTTCTCCCGTCGAGGGCGACAGTCGCCGTGATGCCTCAGGCATGCGGTACGATGATGGGAACGATATCGTCGGCATGCTTCTTCGCCAGCTTGGCCGCCTTTTTTTCCTTCGGTGATAGCTGGGCCTGTTTTTTCGCTTCCTTGTTCGACTTTCGTGCTTTGGACATGGTGTCTTCTCCTGAACATGTTACAGGGTGTCGGGGCAACGATGGCGGGGGGGCGAAGCGGAGGGCGTACGCCCTGGGGTTCGTTCAGCCCGGTGCTGCTCCGGGTGTGGTGATGCGGATTGAGTATGGACCTTCGACGGCGCAAACGGTGGGTTATTTGCGCGTAGGAGGAGAAGGTGCTGCGCCGCCGCCAACTGCCATGGACGGCTTTCACACCGGGCGGAAGCGCAGTCCTGTCTTTTGTCGCCGAGGGTTGTCCGGGACGGCTCGGCCAATCAGTCGTCGAGTTGGGTGCATGCTTCCCGGGTGGGCTGGTCGGATGACGTGCCCAACAAGGACGTGTAGCAGACGTATTCACGGCCGTGGCCATCGGACAGATTGCGCAGGGGCATCTCCCTCACGACTTCATAGTTGTCGTATCCATCATGATGAACTGGTAGTCGTCCCCCACGCCGACCTCCAGCCCGCCGCCGTTGCCGGCGCCGAACTTTTCCCACCAGGTATCGGGAGTGGCGCCGTCGAAGTAGAGCGGCATGGCGGGGCCGCCGTGGCGATGCCAGGCCATGATCGTGGGGTTCGGCATTTCGTTTTCCTTGGCAAAGTTCTTGGCGAGGAGACTCGCGCCTTGGAAATCGAGGGCAGCTCCTTGATAGTCGATATGGGCATTTTGCATGGTCGTACCTTCGATGAAGTGACCGCTTGCGGCGAGGCTGCCGTTCGACAGTGGAGTTGGTGTGGCCCCATAACTGATAAAAGCAATTAAATACTTTTGGCTTGCATGTTTCATGTCGGTCAACGTCGACGCTGTCGTTCACGGGAGGACACTGTGGCGCGCTTCTTTGCAACCGACCGGCATAATGAACGGCCGGTTCTGCCGTGGCCCCGTGTATACTTCCAGCATGTCGGGCAGCGTCGTGCCGCCCACAACACTTCGCCGCCGTCCCGGAAATCGCGTTCGGGCCGAGCTTCTCCTAGCATTCCCATCATCAGAACGTCACGACGGCAGCCGAGTACGTGACGCCGCACCGCATCCGCTCACCGAGCGGCAGGGAGAATCGCGTGGGATCAGGATCAAGGGCGGGCAACTCGAATCTCGTCAGAGTTTGGCGCCGGGCCATGGCACGGTTGAGCGGAGCGCGTGCGGGCGCTAGCGGTGCGTCGGGCCTACCGGGTGACAACGAGCCGCCGTTGCGTGCGGAGCTGTTCGGTGCCGAGCAGATGGCGCAGCACGGCGTGCGCCTGGCGACGGCCCACCGCGTGACGCCGGCCGGTCGACCGGGCCGGCTGCTGGCGCGGCTGACCGCCAACGAGCGCGTGGTGATCGCCACCTGCAACCAGCTGACGGCGTCCGTTGCGACGAAGCATCGCATCACCCCCGCCGGGGAGTGGCTGCTCGACAACTTCTACCTCATCGACGAACAGGTGCGCACCGCCAGGCGTCATCTGCCCAAGGGTTATAGCCGGGAGCTGCCGGGTCTGGCCGAGGGCGCTTCGGTGGGTCTGCCGCGGGTCTACGACATCGCCCTGGAGACCATCTCCCACGGCGACGGCCGGGTCGACCCGGAGAGTCTCAGCCGTTTCGTTGCGGCCTATCAGACGGTCACCCCCCTGCGTCTGGGCGAGTTGTGGGCCATCCCGATCATGCTGCGTCTGGCGCTGATCGAAAATCTGCGCCGTGTCGCGGTGCGTATCGCCGCCGGCCGGTTCGACCGGGATCTGGCCGTGGGCTGGGCGAATAAGCTGACCGAGGTCGCCCACCGGGATCCGAAGAACCTGATCCTGGTGATCGCGGACATGGCCCGCTCCAATCCGCCGATGAGCACGCCGTTCGTCTCAGAGCTGGCGCGCCGCCTCCAGGGCCAGGGGCCGGCCCTGGCCCTGCCGCTGACCTGGATCGAACAGCAGCTGGCCGAGTCGGGTCTGAGCATCGAGCAGTTGGTGTATGCGGGCAATCAGCAGCAGGCCGCCGACCAGGTCTCCATCAGCAACAGCATCGGCAGTCTGCGCTTCCTCGGGACCATGGATTGGCGCGATTTCGTCGAGTCCATGAGCGTGGTCGAACGGACACTGTGTAGCGACCCGGCCGCGGCCTACGCGGCGATGGATTTTGCCAGCCGCGATCGCTACCGCCATGTCGTTGAAACGGTGGCGAAGGCGAGCGGACTGGACGAGGAGGCGGTGGGTCGGCATGCCGTCGAACTGGCGCAGGCCGGCGCCGCCCGCGACGGAGACGACGCCCGAACGGCCCACGTGGGTTACTACCTGATCGACCAGGGCCTGCCCGAACTGGAACGCGTCACCCAGGCACGCCGTGACCCGGTCAAGGCGTTGCGGCGCGGCGCCGCCCGCGCGGCACTGCCGCTCTATCTGGGCGCCATCACGCTGATCGCCGCGGCCCTGACCGCGGGCCTGCTGGCGCAGGCCCGCAGCGACGGCGTGGCCCACTGGGCGCTGGCGCCGCTGGGGTTCCTCGCGCTGCTGGCCGCCAGCCAGTTCGCGGTCGCCATGGTGAACTGGCTGGCCCCCCTCCTGGCCTCGCCCCC
>OFHF01000052.1_pt1 | contig 10570 bp, 9 predicted proteins | sample 1521971 | NCBI WGS metagenome assembly OFHF01 (sample SAMEA2468440, study PRJEB22500) | soil metagenome | biome: Glassland; feature: Farmland; material: Clay | place: Australia | collected 2013-01-31 | depth 0.55 m | reverse complement strand
CAACAACTAGGTCGTCATAACAACAATCCCGCGGTACTACCGGAAAATTGGGGGGCGATCCTCGGTGAATAACAGAAACAGCGACTGGATGCGCCGCCACACACAGCGTCGGCGGACTCCACACCGTACCGGAGGCTTGAAATGAACATCGTCGACAGTGTTGCTTTTACCCCGTTCGTAGCCACACTCGTTACTGCACTGATTACCGCCATTATCGCCGGCAGCATCGTCATTGTCCGTATCGGACGCTGTAAGGCTTGACCGCGTTCTTATCGGCCCGACAGCGTAAGGTGAACCACCATGATCACGAATCTGACAATCCACCAGAAACACTACCTGCAGATGGCGTGCGTCACGCTGCTCGCCGTCACCACCCTGTTCGCCATCGACAATATCGTGTCGACGCTCGGGCATAAGCTGGTCACCGAGCAACGGCAACTGCTCGACCGTCAGCGCACGCAGTTACTTGGCGGCAATAGCAGTTCGGCACTCAGTCGCAAAGCGACAATCGAGGGTTTGGTTGCCGAAGCAGGTCATGCCACCCGGCAGGTGCTGGCAAGCGCCGAAAGCGCTGTCATTATTCTGTTCGGTCTCTCCAGCCTGCTGATCATCGTGTTGATTACCATGGCAAGCCGTTCCACCTGTAAACCGTTGCACACCGTTATGGCCGTATTGCAGCGGATCAGCAGCGGTTCCGGCGACCTGGCCACGCGTATTCCGATTCACGGCAACCACGAAGCCGCGCGGGTCGCTAGCAGCTACAACTCGTTCGCCGACAAACTGCAGAACGTCGTCGATAACGTCGCCCATAATACCGCGAAGATGGAGGTTGAGACGCGCCAACTGTCGGCCGTCATCGACGAAAGTACCGAGCAAATCCAAATACAACAGCGGGAAATCGATCAAATTGCCGCCGCCATGCATGAAATGGCCATGTCAGTACAGGAGGTATCGGGCAGTGCCCAGCGCGCGGCCGATTCGGCCCAGCAGGCCGACAGTGACGCGACGACGGTACGACAATTGATGCAGCAGAACCTCGACGTCTCATACCGCCTTGCCGAGACCATCGAAACATCCGTCGAGACCATGACCCGGTTGGAAAAGGACAGCGATGATATCGGCATGGTACTCGATGTGATCGGCGGTATCGCTGAACAAACCAACCTGCTTGCGCTAAATGCGGCCATAGAGGCGGCACGTGCCGGAGAACAGGGCCGCGGCTTCGCAGTCGTAGCGGATGAAGTGCGTACGCTGGCACAACGTACCCAGGAATCGACGCACGAGATTCAGAGCCTGATCGAGAAGCTCCAGACCGGCAGCCGCGAAGTTGCCAAAAGCATGAACGAAAGCCATCGCCAGATGCAGGCCAGTACCGAATCGGTCGAAAAAGTGCGTACCGCCGTTGCCTCGATCAGCGGGGCGATCACCGAGATAAGCGATATGACCGCACAAATAGCTGCCGCTACCGAACAGCAAAGCCATGTCGCCGAAAGCATGAGCCAGAATCTGGCGACCGTAAACACTGCTTCCGAACGCAGCGCCGAAGCGGCGCAACAGACGGCGCAATTCGGCCAAGCGCTGGTTCACTTGGCGGAGGAACAGCGCTCGGTTGTCAGCCAGTTTCAGAGCAGCACAGTACGCGGCTTTGATTTCGACGCGGCCCGAGAAGCTCATTTGGCATGGAAGAAACGCGTGGCCGACTTTCTTGAAGGCAAGTCGTCACTCACTCAATCCCAGGCGACGTCGCATCACGACTGCCTGTTGGGCCACTGGTACTATGGTGACGCGCGGCAGAAATACGGTTCACTCGATGAATTTCGCGCCATCGAAACACCGCACCAGGAGCTACATGCCACCATCCGCGAGATCGTACGCCTGAAACAGGCCGGAAAAACCTCCGAGGCGCATGAACTGTTTGGAAGGCTCGAACCGTTGTCGCAGCAGATCGTCTCGATGCTCGACACGCTGGAACAGAATATTGCCGCTCTGCCGCTGCCGGCCTGAGTAGCCTCAGGCGTCCCTGCCGGCGCGTGACAAGGAGGCCAGATAGGCGAACAGCAAGACCGCCAGAAAGGCGACGCCGCCGAAAAACAGCTTCACGGTACCGGGCGGTCGCCCGGTACCGCGAAACTCCGGTGGAGTAGGAAAGGATACGCACACGAAGGTCTGCTCCGGTAGAGAGGATGTCCAATGTAGCGATAGGTGTATACCACCAGTCCCCTCTCACGGCAACTCGGGCGTCCAAATGTTGCCCACCCGGCGGCTTCCGCTAACGGACACTCCCCGACGGAGCGATGCATCGCCGTTGCCCCGGCCTAACTCGTCGGTGCGGCAACGCGGACCGAATGGCCGTCTAATGGGCGATGGCAAACGGCTGCGGTGGTGAGTCACGCCGCCCGATTAGTCGTCTTCGTGATCCCGCAGCAGCGTCTCAGCCGCGGAAAAATCGATACAAAAGGCTCGTACCGGCTCCTTCTTGCCTTTGAGCGCAAGCAGCCGCTCAGCTCCTTCCCAGTAATGGCGCGGCAAATGGTGATAGGAACTTTCACTTAGCGCTATATCCAGTCCAACCACCTTGGTAACGCTTTCCAGTCGGAAGGCCGTGTTTACCGCATCGCCCATGGCGGTGTTGTCGGCCCCAATCCCCAATGACGCCATTCCGGTATTGATACCTACGCCGATGCGTAGTGGTCGCGGCAGTTCCTTCACCTCAAGCTTCAACTTAGCCGTTGCCTCGGCGACCTGTAGTGCGGTCGACAACGCCCGCATTACATTGTTGCCATGCTCATCGTCCCAACGAGCGAACACGCAGTCGCCGATGAACTTGTCCACGATGCCGCCGTTTTTCTGAATGATGGTCGTCACATCGTGAAACCACTTACTCATCACACGGGTCAATATCTGAATGGGTACCTGTTCGGACAGACTGGTAAAATCACGAATATCAGCCACCAATACCGTGATCTCCCTAATCACCGGACTGTGGAAAATAACGGTCTGCTGAAACGAAATGGAATCGGTAAAATTGGCGGGGTGCGCGTCCTGCTCAAAGACGAACTCTGTGCGACCGATCGTGATGTGGTCAGCGTTACGCAACTGCGTTGGTCCGCTCACGCGCAGACCATTGACCAGAGTACCGTTGGAGCTACCGCTATCGATGAGGTAATAATCGCCCTCACCCAGTCGCCGTACCATGGCGTGGTTCCGCGATACCAGCATATCCGCCAGGATGACGTCGTTGTTCTTGTCGCGACCAAGCGTAATCACGCTGTTGCACGGAATCCGTTCGCCACGCGCATCGCTTACCGGATTTAAATACGCTGTCATATGCCGTCCCGTATATGGAGCGTCCCAACCACTGACATTGCCGTAGGCACGACCACAAGTCGTCGCGCTCTAGCAGTCATTAATGCAACACATTAGCGGGTCGCGCGCAACAGTGCCACCGGGCAACCCGCGGAAAATGGTACCGCGACCAGCTAAATCGTGGGCGCCGCTGACGAGCTGTCGGAACCGTTGGCGAAAAAAAACCGCCCCGAAGGGCGGTTCCGAACACACTCGGAGAGATGCGCCGGAGACACCGGCGCACTCCCATTTATCGGTTCAGACAGCGCTCCTTGAGCCGTCGACCGAAAACCAAGACGAAGCGGATAAAGTCCTGATTATCCCGGTTACGGAACATCTTCAGCAGGCCCATGATGCCGCCCGATGACGGCTTCGTCTTGACCTCTTGGATGGCGTGCTCCAGGCATGCTCCCATATCGTGCAGCAAACTGAGCTGTTCGGTCGCCTTGGGCAGCGTTTCGGCCAGGATGTCGAGACCACCGGAGGCATCGAGCTTCTCCAGCACCTCGACCAGCCGGCCGACGCCACTACGATTGAGGCGGTCGACCACCGATATCGCTTCGCCAGCCATCTCTGAGAGCCGTCCTACCATGTCGTCGGTGACGGCATCCTCGGCGGCTCCCACCAGTCTGGCCAGATCGGCGACTCGACGCAGATCACCGCTGGCGACCATGCTATCGATAACCGGCAGTGCTTCGGCGATGCGGCTGCGGCTGGCCTGATCGGCCAGCACCAGCACGCCACCCACCGTATCACCGAGCCGACTGATCATATCGTCGGTCACCGAATCCTCGGCCGCAGTATAGAGACGTGCCAGCTGCGCCACACGCTCCAGATCGCCGTTCTCGACCATTTTCGCCAAAACCGGCAGCGCTTTATCGATCCCGGAACGGTTGATTTTGTCGAGCAGATCCAACGATTCCGCAGTAGTACTCGCCAGCCGACCCACGATATCGTCGGTGACGGAGTCCTTCGCGGCCTCGACGACCCTTTCCAGCTCGGCCCCTATTTCGCTTACGTTCACGTCGTTCATAAACGCCCCCTACTCACAGCAGGCCGCGCGCAGAAACCCAATAGAGCTTGTTGTACGCGAGCTTGAACCAATGGACACCACGGGTAGGCGGCTTCGGGCTGGGCGGGTTCTGGTAGTCGAACATCGCATAAGTGGCGCGATCACTACCCGCCTGGATGAAGCAGAACACCTTTCCGTCGTAATCGCGTACCGGCGAGCCGATCTTCACCATCGCGGCGATATTCTCGCCCAGCGCCTCTGCCTCGAAGTGCGCGGTAGAGCCGGCCTTGCTGATCGGCAGGTTAGTGGTGTCGCCAATGACGAAGACATCGTCGCGACCTTCCATATTGAGGCGAAGACGGTTAGTCGGAATCCAGCCGTTCTGGCCAAGGCCGTTCTTTTCGATGACTTCCATGCCCTTGTGCGCAGGAATGGAAATCAGCAGGTCATATGCGATCTCGGTACCCTCTTCGCTGCGAACCACTTTTTTCTTGCCGTCCACTTCCTTCATATTGAACAGCGTTTCATAGCCGATGCCGAGACGGTCGAATTCTGGCTTCGCCCACTTAGCGACATTTTCCAGGCTGTGCACCCGGCCGATCGGATAGGTATAGTGAATCTGCACCTTGTCGCGGATGCCGCGGCTCTTGAAGTAATCGTTGAGCATGAAGGTAATTTCCAGCGGCGCCATCGGGCACTTGTGCGGCACACCAACGGTGATTACCACTTTTCCGCCTTCGAAATTCTGCAGCCGCTTGAACATCTTTACGGCAGTCTCCTCCGTATAGAAGAACTCGGCATTTTCCGCCAGCCCCGGAATACTGTCAGGCATCATGCGCGAACCGGTAGCGATAACGAGTAGATCATAATCGTACAGCTTGCCGCTCTTGGCCTTGACCTTCTTGTGGTCGAGGTGGAATTCCTCCACCGGATCGACGTGAAAATCGATGCCTGGCTCAAGCAGACCGGCTTGATCGCGATACAGCTCATCCGGCATCATCTTGCCTACGGCAACGTAAAGCAGACCGGGCAGATATGCGTGTTTTTCAGACGCGGACAGCATCGTGATTCGCGCGGCCCCGGAACGCAATTCATGCTTGAGACGGCGAGCGAGGTTATTCGCGAGAATAGTCCCGCCCATACCACCACCGATAATCAGTATCTTCATCATCTGCCTCCTTTGGCATGGGATGATTATCCCGTTATTGTTGCTTCCCCTCGCTTACCGGTCTACATGGTTTGTTTATATCGCCGGTTTAATAACAATTCATTACGTTATTGTGATCCAATGAAATTACTTCGATTTTTTCACCACGACATGCCAGATACCATCTTCCTCTGTAGTACCGACATATTCGTGTCCGACCTTGTTAACCCACTCAGGGATTTCATTCGCCGATCCCTGATCGGTCGAGAGAATCTCCAGCTCATCGCCCACCTCTGCCGCCTTCATTCCGGCAATGAGTTCCATAAGAGGGCCCGGGCAGAAACTGCCGCGCGCATCGATTACTTTTCTAGACATTGCACTAAATTCCTATCGGTTATCGTCATCACATATCATGTCGTGGTTCAGAAGGTCCAGTTCATGCCGCCCTTCGCCAAATCCATGAATTTCGTCAGACCGAGCGGCTCTGTCACGTATTCCATCAGATCGTTCTGCGTGACCCCAAGCACATCCATCGCCATCGAGCATGCATAGATTTTCGCATCGCCCAGCGAGACCGCCTGTTCGAACAGGGTCATGAAGCCAACCACCTTTTTCTCATTGAGGATTTCGCCGACTCTACCTTCGGCCGGAGCATCTTCCGACGCACCTTTCACAAAGAACGGCATTGCGTTCATGGAGAGAAAAACGTTGACTTCATAGCCACTGACGGCGCCTACCGACGCCACCATCGACGCCATCTGAAGGCGTTCGCGTTCTCCGGATAAAACGATAAGGTTGATATTGTCTGCCATTACCTAATTCTCCTTTGCGGTCCAGCGTTAAATAGCGACATGCCGTGACTTATATGAACTTTAGGGCATAGCCGCTTCGGCAAAGTTCAATTTCTGCCATTGAACGTTGCACGAAATATATCTCACACGGCGTCACGCTGCAGTGTCGTGGTTATGACGTTGCGCCGTTCTTTATCGATGCGTTGTAGTCATTAATTAGACTTGTTATCCCACAACAATCTATGGGGGATTCTCACCCCTATTCGCGACGCTAGTCAACATGTCATGTGCTGTCACATGTCAATTATTTTTCAAAAACAGTATCTACTAATATGCTGTTAGATGAGGCGTCGTTATCGTTCATCTTGCCCGACGTTGCGAAACTCGATATGGGACGGGGTATGTGTTATTCGCATAAATGACATTTGACGGCGGATTAACGTTTCGCTCACGCGTCACCTCTTCGACGCAGGCATGGTTCCCATCGGGCCCCCCCAAAACTCAGCAAAACAGTATTCGCATAAGCGACACGACGGTAGTCGCCGATAAGGTGCTGGGTCGGCGATGCCTGCATTGGTCCTGAGTTACGTGTTAGTATTGAAAACGTCAAATCTGTGTGGCGGAGAAGAGATAATGACGACGAAAGCCTGTTTGTGCGGCGCCGATGCGGATATCAAACACGAGACCCGAACCGGCACCGATGGCCGCAGCGAAATGCTGTATTGGGTCTCCTGCCCCGTCTGTGGTCAGATTGGCCCGAAAATCTCCGATAGCGGGAAAGATGAGAAAACGGCAATTGCGGAGGCGATTAGCGCCTGGAACGCCATGCTGGTTCGTGCCCGCCCGGCGCTGGCTTGAATGATTTTCGTTCGGTTGCCGTAGTGCGCTGACAACGATTGATTTGGTCAGATCAGACAAACCTCACAGTGCCGCGTTCTACCCCGATGGCCGTTCCGGCCATAGCGTTTCCGGCCGGGGTCCTTCTACCGGCGATTGCTTCAGGCCGGTGCCACAACGAAATCGGCAGGCATGGCCTCACCGATAATACCCCCTACCCACTACGCATCTGGACTTCGGTGGGCTCGCCGACCGCAATTGCGCTACCGACGATGACTCCCGATGTCTCCCCGTTCGCGTCCCCGGGGCCGCGTTAACCCGCAAAGAAACGTCTGCCGTCCCAATTCGCGCATTGATTGAGAGGCTATTATTCTAGTATGCCGGGCAGCAGCGGGAGCTTGCCACCAACGATCGGACGTCCGGAGGAAACAGGGCATGCAGTCAGAGAACGTCGAGCAGATCAAACACACCATATTCCTGCGCACGCTTATAGCGCTGTTGATCATCAGCGTCATCCTGGTGGCAACGGTGATGGTACCGCTCTATCGGGAGCTGAAGGCGAAAAACAATCAGGAAGTACAATTTATCATCGAGACGAAGGTGGTCTCAGTGAACCAATATGTCACAAAGATCATCGACGTTGCCGAACAATTTGCAAGCCGCACGCAAATTCGGAAAAAGTTGGTGGAGTTCGAACAGGGTAAGGTCACACAGCAGCAGCTGCAGGACTTTTCACAGCCGAAACTGCTGGATGCGCTGAAGACTTCCGACGACGCCGTCGGCATCACGCGACTGGACGCCAACGGCGGCCTGGCGGTCAGTGTCGGCACACCGCTTCCGCGTCAACTCCTCGCCGGCGTCAGCAAGAATCTGCACAAGACCAAGGTTTACGATCCCATACGCATCAACGGCCGCGCAATGTTTATGGTGGCAACTCCGATTCGGGAGCGCAACACCACAAAGGTAGGCACGGACGTCGTATTGTTCCGAAGTGACGAATTGGAATCCATTGTCCGCAACTATTCCGGTCTCGGAAAGACCGGTGAGGTATTTCTTGTTTTTAATAAGAACAAAGTATTCAACTCGGTATTTCCAACGCGTCTTCCTTACGATTCGGCAGCTTTCAATGCATTCATCGACGCCTACATCGCCCATCGTCTTACCAACACCGAGAGCAGTAACGGCGCCTGCAAGGGCTGCGTGACCACCGTAAGGCCGGTTCACAATACCGACTGGTACCTGATCTTCCGCATGGATCGCAGCGAACTGAATGCCATACTCGACGCCACCGCCTTGCGGTTGTTGGGGATTTCAGCGGCCGTACTGTTGCTGGGGATGCTGGGGATCTATCTCCTGAGCTATCCTCTGCTGCGCTCACTGGCGGACGAACTAAAAGAGCGCACCAAGGCGGAAAACGAGGTACGTCACCTTAACGAAGGACTGGAACGGCGCGTGGAGGAACGGACGCGTGAGCTGTCTGATGCAAAGGAACAAGCCGAAGTGGCCAACCGCGCCAAGAGCGTTTTTCTGGCCAACATGAGCCACGAACTGCGCACACCACTGAATGCCATCCTTGGCTTTTCCGACCTGCTGGAGCGCAAGCGAACATTGCCCCGCGACCAGCGCGACAGCCTACGCATCATCAGGCACAGCGGCGAGCATCTACTCGGCCTCATCAATGATGTGCTGGATATGTCCAAGATCGAGGCGGGCCGCATGACGCTGGAACCGGAGGCGGTCGATCTGCACGCGGCGCTGCACGACATCACCGAAATGATGCGCATCCGTGCCGAAGGAAAAGGGCTGAGTTTCGTACTTGAGCTGGACGAATCATTGCCGCACTACGTGCGCATCGATATCAAGAAACTGCGGCATGTACTGATCAACCTCATCGGCAACGCCATAAAGTATACCGATGAAGGCGGCATCAGTGTGCGAACCCGCGGACAGCCGGAAACCCACGGCTTTCACGTCGAATTCGAAATCGAGGATTCGGGGCGCGGCATCGCCGCCGCCGATCTCGGCAGTATCTTTGAACCATTTGTACAGATCAACCGCGGCGGCGCCGTTACCGAAGGAACGGGGCTGGGGCTACCGATTACGCGCCGCTTCGTCCAATTGATGGGTGGAGATATCCGGGTGCAGAGCCACGTGGCCCAGGGCTCGCTATTCGTCTTCAGCCTCCATGCCGACCGCGCCGATCCGCATGAGGTCGTCCGGCCGGAGCAGCTGTCAATGGTGCGACAATTGCAACCGGGCCAGCCCACTTATCGTGTGCTGATCGTGGATGACGCCGAAAGCAACAGACTATTGCTCACGCGACTGCTGCAGGAGGTTGGTTTTGACGTACGCGAGGCGTCTAACGGTAGGGAAGCGATCACACAGTTTGAAGAATTCCGTCCGCACTTCATCTGGATGGACATGCGCATGCCGGTCATGGACGGCTACGAGGCAACGCGGACCATCCGCGGTAAACCCGGCGGGCGCGACGTAAAAATCGCCGCGCTAACTGCCAGTGCCTTCACCGATGAACAATCGCGCGTACTGGGGGCGGGCTGCGACGAATTCGTACGCAAGCCGTTTCGCGCCAACGATATTTTCGAAACGATCAAACGGCTGCTCGGCGTCGAATACCTGTATGGTCCTCCCGATCAGGAGCTCGACGACATCCCGTCGGAGGAACCGCAAGTCGACTTGACACCGGAGTCGTTGCGTAACCTGTCCGCAGATCTCGGACAACGCCTGCGCAACGCTTTGGATATCGGCGATGTTGCCGAGGTGAACGAGGCAGTCAAGGCAATAGCCGTTCACGATGAGTCCCTGGCCGTCCTGTTGCGGCACTATACCGATGCCTTCCGTTATAATGAGTTGACACTGCTAATTGAGCGGAACAGCGAGAACATTCCCAAATGAGTCACAAACCGCAAGACCGCGGCGATGTCCTGGTAGTGGACGACAACCCTGCGAACCTGCGCCTGCTCACCGATATGCTGGGGCAGGAGCACTTCCTGGTGCGGGTAGCGGCGGACGGCGCTCAGGCACTGAAATCGGTAGCTGCACGCCTGCCGGATCTCATTTTGATGGATATCCGCATGCCCGGCATGAGCGGTCTGGACGTGTGCGCCCAGCTCAAGCAGTCCGCAAGCTTCCGCCAGGTCCCGGTCCTCTTTCTCAGCGCACTGAGCGATACCGAGGACAAGAAACGCGCGTTCGCTGTCGGCGGCGTCGACTACATCACCAAACCGTTCCAGGTGGAAGAGGTGTTGATTCGCGTCAATACGCATATCGAACTCAGTCGCTCGCGCCTTGCGCTGCAGCGCGCCTACCAGGAAATGGAGGAACGGGCGGAAAGCAAGAGCCGCGAACTGGTCGCCGCCCGCGAGGAACAGTTTCGCATCACCGAATTACTTAAGAGCTCTTTCGAACGCACCATAAATG
>OFHF01000051.1_pt1 | contig 10704 bp, 9 predicted proteins | sample 1521971 | NCBI WGS metagenome assembly OFHF01 (sample SAMEA2468440, study PRJEB22500) | soil metagenome | biome: Glassland; feature: Farmland; material: Clay | place: Australia | collected 2013-01-31 | depth 0.55 m | reverse complement strand
CCGTTGGGCGGCGCCACGAATGGTCAACGGGGCCCTCAGCGCCGGTCATCCTGCCCGAGCACATGCAGAAGCTCTTTGATCGTGAAAAATATGAAGAGTATGTGTCGGCCGACTACGACGCGATGCTCAAACAGATGACGGAGGCCCCTCTTGCCGTGAGTGCGGACTTTCCCTTGGAAGAGTATGCGAAGACGCTCGAGGACGCCCGTCTCGATTTTCAGATCGGCCGGGCGCTTCTCGCCTTCATGGAGGAAAATATCGAAGAGGAGGCCTATAACGAGTTCGGCGAAAAACTCATCGCTGTTGTGCCCCAATTCCTCGAAACCGGCAACTTCGAACTGCTCTTCGACATGTCCGAGACCCTCCGAAGACATGCGGCGGAAAAACCGGCGCCAGGCATCAGAGAAGCCGCCGGGAATGCACGGGAAATATTCTCCGGCCCTGAATTCATAACAAAAGCGCTGCATGCGTTCGAAGTATGGATGAAGGAAAAAGGCCAGGAGGCCGCCGGCCTGATGCAATCTCTCGGCCCGGACGTCGTGCCGGGACTCATGGATATTTTCAGCAGGGACGAGTCCGTGGGGGGAAGGCGGATCCTCTTCAACCTGCTCTGCCTGTTCGGCGAAACTGCGACACGCGAGGCCGAGAAGCGGCTGTCTGATCCGCGCGCCTATTACGTCAGGAACCTCCTCATCTTCATACGGCGGGCGGGCACGCCGTCATCGATCCCGCCTATAAAACCCCTGCTCCGGCACCCGGAGCAGAGCGTGAGAATGGAAGCGCTGAGCACGCTCCTGAAATTCAAGGACCCCGATTCGGTGAAGTTTCTCCGTGATGCGATTCTTTCAGACGATCCCGATATCGCTTCACAGGCCTTTGCCCTGAGCGGACAGTATCGCGTCTCGAACGTCACGGAGGACGTTCTGGCGAGAATCAAACGGGTCATTCTCTTCGACGCTGACTACCGGTGGAACGAGGAAATCATCAAGACCCTCGGCGAGATCGGCGATCCGCGCGCAATTCCCGACCTGGAAAAGCTCGCCCGCGCCGGCTGGTCGCTCTATCCGCAGAGTCGCGTGCGCATGAAGGAGACGCTCTTCGAATCACTCGGCCGGTATCCGCGGGCACGCATTGCCAACCTTCTCAAGATCGGAGAGGGACTGAAAAGTGACAAGATCAAACGGGCGTGCAAAAAATTGTCAGAGTGACCGCTGAGGAAGGAGAGGGAGGAAAAATATCAGGCCGCAAATTTCAACTGCAATCCCCTCGGTGAAATCCCGTATTTTCCTGCGGAAGTCTGGATGTTTGAAATTTGAGGTTTGATAGTGGTCCTTAATCTATGGTCGAATTCGATTTTCATGAAAGGTTATCGCGGGTCATCTCGCTGCTCACTGCCGCGGTCACGAATACCAGCCTGTATTCGCCGGACCATCCCCAGGTGGCGCAGTACACCGAGAACGCATATGCCGGTCTCAGCGATCTGCTCCGGCAAAAGCCGGAAGTCACCATTCTCCTGATCGGCAATGATCTCGTTGCCGACAACAGGCCTCTGGTCGCCACGGGGGCCGCGTCCTATGTTTCCAATTTCAGCCGTATTTTAAAGAAGAAGGCCGTTGAGCGTCTGACGTTCACGGACGGCCTCGCGAAGTCCGAACTGCAGTCGCTCATTCATGATCTTGCGTCGCCGGACACGGCGTCCGTGCGCTCCACGCAGTCAATAAGGCTCGGCAAGGTGGAACTCAGAGTCAAAACGAGCGAGAAAACCGGCGGGGAGGGGTCGCCCGGCTTATCGGCGGCCGTTTCCGTCCCCGGAGTTTCACAAGAGATCATGCAGGAACTGCTTTTGCTGACGGCGTCCGAACTGGATGCCCTCAAAGAGGTCTACCTCAGCGCGAAGAAACATAAAAAAATAGACGTCCGAGGGGTGGATGATATGATAAAGGGCTTCATCCGGGGTTTCCGAAGGGAAATCAACCCGCTGAGCCTTCTCGCTTCGCTCAAGTCGGCGCACGAATACACGTTCACGCACGTTACGAACGTCTGCATCCTGGCCATGAGCCAGGCGGAGACCCTGGGCTTTAGCGGCGAGCACCTGCACCAGATCGGCGTTGCCTCCCTGCTCCATGATGTCGGAAAGGTGCTTATCCCCGAGGAGCTCCTGAACAAGCCCGGGAAGCTTTCCCAGGATGAGCGCAAGATCATCGAGACCCATACGGTCAAGGGCGCCCGGTATCTCATGGGGATTGAGGGGATCCCGAAGCTTGCCGTCCTCTGCGCCATGGAGCACCACCTGAAGTACGACGGAAGCGGATATCCCTCAATGAAGGGAGGGTGGCGGCCGAACATAGTGAGCCAGCTGATAAGCATCGCCGACGTCTTCGACGCCATGCGGAGCAGGCGGTCCTATCAGGGAGCTTTGCCGCTGCAGCAGATTACGGATGTTCTCAGCAAGGGGAGCGGTACGTCCTTTAATCCTCAGCTGGTAAACCACTTTTTCAGGCTGATACGGTACCAGTCAAAATAAATATGTGCGTCGCCGACGGCTACCACGAATACGCGAGCTCCGCCTCCGCCTGGTCGTTTCGCGAAAACCGGCCGAAAAGCGATTGTGCCGGCCCGGTAAAGGCAACATAGGTGGCGCCCGCCTTCCATGCGTCCGAAAATACATACCAGGCATTCGCCTTTGACATGCGGTCGCCGTGCTCGGGATTGTAGGCGACGTTGAAATTCGTCTCCACCTTCTGGTTCATCCAACCGACTTTTACGTTCGCCCAGAGGATGGTCTCAATCTTTCTTTCATATAACAACTCGACATCTCCGAATATAACCGTTTGCTGGACCTGAAAGGTCAATAGCCCGTCCTCGAACAGCCGGTAGTCTGTTCCGAGGCCGTAATCGAGAATATCGTGTTTCTGCTCTATGGAAGGATTTAACGGGTGGATACCCGGCGAGGGAACTGTCGGATAACCCCAAAGCTCGCGCCGGATATCCAGATAGCGATTGAATGTGTACGCCATCTCGGCCCTGAGGCTCAAGTCTCCTCTGATTGCAGCGGCATCGAGTCCAACGACTGAGATTTTGTGAAAATCAGGGACAAAACCGGGACCGATGACTACAGTGATGCCCTGCGGCATGATCGAGAGCGCTGTTGTTCTGAACACGGGCCGCGGATCGTAGCCATGGAATAAATTAAGGGCCCATTCGATATCGCCAATGCGTTTTATTCGAAGACCGGCGCTGCTGTTCTCAATCGCATGATCGGGCAGGGCCGGTTCCTCGGGAGTGAAATCAACATTATTATCGGGTATTGTCTGCGCGATCGTTGAGGCGGCTGATATGCCTGCCCAGCGTTCATTGAGCAGAGGCAGCCGGTAGGGAACGAACACCGGGACCCAGACCGTCTCGCAGGTCCATTCTCCTTTGTTCAACGTTGCCGAGACGGACGGAACGCCGATCTTTCTGTCTTCGAGAGGTTTTCTGAGGAACTGGGTGTAGTCCCATGGGTTCAAGATATCATTCGGCGGATACTCGTCAAGCCTGCCCCAGGCAAAGCGCTGGATGCCCGCACGCAAGTCGAGTTCGCCTGATGAATGGGTGATGTAAAGTTCCTTAAACTCAAGATAGGGCGTGTTGCTCTGGTAAACGTGATCGTAGTTCTTGAAGAGCGAATGATCTTGCGCCGGCCGCTTCACGCTCCCGTCCCATCCGCCTTCAAGCCAGGAATGGAAACGCCATTCGGAGCCTGATGCATCGAGTTTGACCCTGCCCTCCAGACTCGGGTCTTCCTTTACGCTGTCATTTTTCAACGCCTCCACGCCACGCAGATCCAGCCTGCCGGAGACCGCGAGGGCTTCGTCGGCGAAGGAAGGGGAAGAGACAAAAACAAGGATAAGGTATAAGAGAGATACTGAAGCGCTCCGGAAGGCACGCGGCTGTGCGAATTTCATCTGCATATATTGAGTGAATAAAACAGCTGTTGTCGGATGTTCCACCTTACCGGTGGGCAGGTTCCAAAAGATTGCGGCAGCACGATTAGCCGCCCGGTGCAGTTCTGCTTCCCGACAACCTGATCGTCTGTTTTTTTTACGTCGTTTTAGCTTCGATCGCCGTCAGGTAGTCTATGAATATTTTAAGCAATGTTCTGTCATTATCCGTCAAATCTTTGAACTCCACCCCTATGTCATAGTGCGCCTGTCCCTTGTCTTCCGTCATCCGGCATGAAACGACTCTTCCGGTAAAATTGACAGGCTTGTCGGCATGGAGTGACAAGTCCATGGGGATCATGTTTTCCATTTCCAGGGGCTGCTCAGTCTGGATGCGCATGCCGCTGAGGCTGATTTCTTTCACCTGGAACTGCGCGGGAAAGCTCAGGATCTGCTCCCGGGGAGTGATGATATGAAACCGGACAGCGTCCCTCCGGTCAAGCGTCGCCGACGCTCCGTCATTTTTGTTTTGCTCAAATGAACGAAGAAAATCGGCAACGGTATCTGCTTGTCCCTCTTTAAACATCATCCCCGCCGTGTATATTGAAACTTTTCCCCTGTTGGGCCTTTCCTCGATCCCGCTTAATTCGGAACGCACGATAATGCCCCTGACATCGATTTGTCTCCCCTTGTCTCCCAGCCTGACCATATATTCTTTGCCGATATTCAGTCTCCTGTCTGCCTTCAGGGCAACTCCGCCGAGACCGATGTCCATGATCTCCACTTTGTCGGCCAAGATCATCTTGCCGTTTATTTCCGTGAGGTCCAGTTTGAACCTCTTATGCCGCCTTTTGTCCTGCATCATACGTTACCTCTGGTTTCTTTAAATGAATTGCCGGTTAAAGTACTTTACGTACCAACATCTTTAATTTTGAGTCAAGTTCTGAAAAGTCAAAAGCATTCACCGCAGAGACGCCGAGACGCGGAGAAATTATAACGAGTCCCTGGGTTTTAAAAAATTAAAAATTTGAAGTTCTCTGCGCCTCCGCGCCTCCGCGGTTCAAAAATTATGGTTTTACTTCATCGGTCTGAGGCGTTGCCTCGTTAAAATATACATATAAAAAGTTTGTTTAGAGTTGATGGTCTCGTAAAAAGTCAGCGAACGTGTCATTGCGAGCGTAGCGAAGCAATCTCGTAGTTTGCAACCGTCTGAAAAATCAAGATTGCCGCGTCGCTTCGCTCCTCGCAATGACGGCCGAAGAGACTTTTTACGATTTCATCAATATTACATAACAAAATGTGAAAAATTTTTTCGCGCAAAGCCGCAAAGGACGCAAAGGAAACCTTTAAATCCTGTTTTTAAACCCGAATGATTTGGTCTTTCTTTGCGAGCTTTGCGGCTTTGCGCGAGGCGATTTTAATCTTCGATCTTTTAGTTCCGGCTTGCCGAGTTAGAGTTTGGCAATTCGCACTGGGGATTTACTCACTTCTCCTTCACTTCAAGCATTCATTGTCTTTGCCCAGGTCTTTGCAGAAATTATCGACCTGCTGACGCCGCTCCTCCTCGCTCCACGCGAGTTCCTGCGCCGCAATCGAAGCGATTTTTTCCGCGTGGTCCTTCCCGCGCGCACCGGTCATGCCGAGATGCATCCTGCGCAGGATAATGTCCGACAGCGTCCTCGCGCCCTCTTCGAGGATGCTGTAGACGACCTGGGCGTAGATGTCGCGGCTCAAGGGCGAGATCGCCCGGCAGAGCGCCCGGTCCTGATCGGCGATGGAGAGCACTCGTTCGGCCCCTGAGCCATAGAACCGGACCAGGTGGCGGACGGTCTCTTCACTGACGCCATGCCGGGACGACAGGTCCGGCAGGGCTTCCTTCAGGTACTCGCCATACTCGACAGGCAGACCGCCGGGAAACGGTTTTTGATCGGACACGCACCGGGCTTTCTTGCCGAGCGCCGCGCACGCCGCGTCCATAACGTCTTTGGCCATGTTGCGGTAGGTCGTGAGCTTGCCGCCGGCAATGGTGATGATACGGCCGGTCCTTCCCTCCCTGATGACCCGGTGCTTGCGCGAGATCTTCGACTCGCTGGCGCCCGAGAACGCGAGCGGACGGACCCCGGCGTAGGTGTAGAGGACCGCCTCCCGGGTAATATTCAAGCCGGGAAGGACACGCCTGCTCTCGGTGATCAGGTAGTCCACGTCGTCCCGGTTCGCGTGCACCTCGTCCAGGTCTTCACGGTACTTCGTGTCCGTGGTGCCGATGAGGGACCATTGGTCGAGGGGGATGATAAAGAACATCCTGCCGTCCCGCGAAGTAACGAACAGCGCCTGTTCGGAGAGCTTCGGCAAAACAAGATGGATGCCTTTTGTGGGGAATATGATCTTGTGCGAGTCGATGTTTCCCGCATGACGCACCGAGTCTATCCACGGGCCGGAGGCGTTGACCAGGACCCTCGCGCGGAAGACGCGTGCCCGGTCCGCCAGCACGTCCCGCGCCGCCACCGTGACGCCGGTTTTCGTCTCTTCGATCTTCTCCGCCCGGACGTAATTGACGACCGTGGCGCCGGCATGCCGGGCGCCGACGATATTCTCCATCACCAGCCGCTCGGGCATCATGATCTGGTGGTCGTAGAACAGCGCGCTCCCCGTAAGGCCGTCGCGGTTCAGACGCGGCTCAAAAGCGAGCGTTCGCTCCCTTCCCGAGGTAAAGTAGTGCGGGATATCAGGCTCGTGAGACAAAAGGTCGTACAGATGGATGCCCAGGGAGATCATTGCCCTGCCGTGCGGATCGCCTTTATAGATGGGGATGATGAGCGGAAGGGGATGGATCAGGTAGGGCGCCATCCTTCGGAGGATGGCCCGCTCCCGGAGCGATTCGGCAACGAGGTCAACTTCGAAGTTCGCCAGGTACCGCAGCCCGCCGTGAATCAGGCGGGTGGATTTTGACGTGACGCCGGAGGCGAAGTCTCCTTTTTCCAGCAGCAGGCAGGAGAGCCCGCGCAGCGCAGCGTCCCGGGCAACGCCCGCGCCGGTGATGCCGCCGCCGATCACGATGACGTCGTAGATTTGTTCGGGGTCCGATCGTCCCATCACGCGCTTGAAAGCCTCCGGACATTAAATCACAAATCCCAAATAAGCTCCCGAGTCTGAAATTCCCGTTTCCAAAACGTCCGGGATTTGATACGTGGTGCTCGAAATTTATTTGAGTTTTGATGCTCGTTCTGTGGCGCTTATTTGTCACGTGCTGCCCGGTTCTGAAACCTGTTTCTTACCTCTTTTAACACTGCCGGCTTATTGGTGTAAATGCCGTCCACCTTCCACGCCACGCATCGTTCCATCTCTTCTTCGTCATTCACGGTCCATACGTATACCCGGACCCCCTCGGCCCGGCAGGCCCTCACCAGGTGCTCGGTGACCGTATTTTTTCTGAGGCTGACGGCAGGATAGCCCTTTGACTTGTACTCGGCAATATGACGGGTCGAGAACGTATCATAGACCACCGCAACCGGAAGGTCAAGCATCACTTCCCGCGCGGCCCGGACCTCGGCCTCTTTGAACGACGACACCAGGACATACCCGGAGTACCGGTACTGAAAAAAATGGCGGGCGAACACGGCGCCTGCTCCGTCGCTCTTGATCTCGACATTGATCCCCACCCTGCCGGCCACGAGCCTCAGCACGTCGTCGATGGCGGGGACCGGCTCGCCGTTCTTGAGTCTGATGCCGGCGATCTCCCGGGAAGCGGCCTGCTCGATATCGATGTTCCGGTCCGCCGTCCTGCCCGTATGCCTGTCGTGCATCACATAGAGGACCTCGTCCTTGCTCATGCGGAGGTCGAGCTCTATCATGTCCGCGGGGACGGCCAGGGCCAGACGAAAAGACTCGAGAGAATTTTCGAGCGCGCGGGAAGAATCGCCGCGGTGGGCGATGATAAGCGGAGTTCGCATGGGGTGAATTATACCTGAATTCTCGGAATCCGCAACCAGAGAGAGCGGACCTCTGAAGGCGGTGCAGAAAAAATAAAAGGATCCCGAACATCGGTGATGATCACGATCTTTTTTTTGGGCAGCTCATCGCTTAGCCGTGCTGCATGCCAGAGAGCAAGTTGGTTTTATAAAACTACAGATCGATCCAGATGCACTTTCGCTTCGCACGTGCGGGCGGGTTGTTATCCTTTTTGTTCCATTTCGAGGGCATGCTTGAGCACGGCTTTCGCGTCAGAGCCGCCCGGCGCAGGGGTAAGGCAAGTGCAGACCTTTAAAGGTACTTTACTTCCTCACATCTTTAAATTTAGGTCAAGTTTTTGAACCAAAATTTTGAACCAAAGACAAGGCCTTTTTTCGCGCGGAGACGCGGAGGCGCAGAGAAATCAAAAACTTTTGCTTCACGCATTCTCAGCGTCCCTGCGCCTCTGCGCGAGACCGGTTTTAAGATCTTGACTCGCTTCATCGGTCTGAGGCGTTGCCTCGTTAAGATTTATGTCGAAAGTGACCAACATCGAAAAAGCGCGCAGCGCGAAGATCAGGAAAACCGCGAATGCCTATGCCTCTGAAGGCTTCACCCCCTGTAGCCAGGACATGACCATCTGCGGAGACTGCGAAGGAAACAGGGCGAAGAAGAAATGCCCCCGGCTCAAGGAGTGGCTGGCGAAGCAGCAGAGTTAAAGGACGCCTGAAGAAGTATCGATCAAATCAGCAGCACATTGCCTCTCTCTTATCTATAACTTTCCCTTTCGGCTTTGCTTCTTCCTCCGCAGTACTATTCCCGCCCTCACCAGGGCAGCCTCAAAGTCCGGAAAGTCTTTTTTCATCATGCCGGCTTCCTTCCACGCATCCATCAGGAGTTGGAGGATCTTCGCCCGGTCCTTCAGGGTCTTCGGGACAAGCCCCCTTTCCTTTGCCGCCGTCACCACAAGGTCCGAGGGAAGGGGATTTGCCTTTTCCCAGATGCCGCGCATCTCCCTGAGGAAGATGTTTACGGTCACTTCTCCGATGCCTTTTGCAAGGGAGGTGAGTCTCTGTTCGAGATCTTTCGGATCGGCTGCGGCGTCATGGAGATTCGCGAGATCAGCGCGATAGCTCTCGCTCAGCGCTTTGCACAGGTCCAAAAGCTTTGTCGCGGTCTTGAAGTCATACCGCACATAGCCGCCCGCATCGAGGACCGCGACGAGGCCGTCCCAGCCGGTGTGGAGGATGGTCTCCGGCGACACGATAGCCCGGGTATCGAACTCGTGGAAGGTCTTTTCTACGATGCTCTCCGATATGCGCGCGCCGAAGAGAACGGACGCAAGGAACCACCTGAAGATCTCCGGGGAGCGCCCTGAAGAAAGGTCGATGCCGAGCTCTGCGGAAAACCTGCCCGGATACTCTTTCCTGAGCGCTGTTATAGCTTCTTTGTGTGCTGTGACAGGTAATGCCATTCCAGGTTGTCCTCGTCATAAAATATCCGGTGCGTGTTTTTATCGCTTCCCTTGACCCGGAAGAACCTCTTTCGCGCCCGGTCTTTCGACCCTTCCTCGATCCAGCGTTCTATTATTTCCACGACGTCGATGCGCAGCCCTCGAAGGATGAAGGTCCTGGGGAGTTCGTCGCCCTTGCGGCCTGCGTAGGTTATGACGTCGATCCGTTCGCTGTGCATACAAAGGCCTTTCATTACCGAGTGGCGGTACAGGTAATTTCTGCGCTTCTGTGAAATTCATGAAGTCTTCTATTCATGATTATAGAACAGAATAACCCGTGCGGCAAATAGAAGAAGTTTTTGCGGCCATTCCAAATCCAGGGCAGCAGGGCATGCTACAATATCCTTATGCCTGCATCTGAAGCCGATCAGGAGATGCCATGATAAAGATCGTTATCATTCCGGTCGGAGAGGCGGACCAAAACACGCTCGAAGCCATTGCACGCTCGCTTCGGGAAATCTACGGGAGCGAGACCGTTATCGGCGACGCCGTACCGATCCCGGAGAAGACCTATAACGCACGAAGACAGCAGCACCATTCAACGAGGATCCTGAAAGCGCTGGAGACCCTGAAGTCAAAGGGGCACGACATCGTTCTCGGCGTGATCGATCGGGATCTCTATGTGCCGGAACTCAACTTCGTGTTTGGGGAGGCGGACGTGCCGGCGCGGATCGCCGTCATCGGGCTCCCGCGGCTGCGGCAGGAGTACTACGGCCTCGAACCGGACCGAGACCTCTTTCTCCTGAGGGCCGCGAAAGAAGCAATCCATGAAACGGGGCACACCTGCGGCCTCGGCCACTGCCCCGATCCCCGGTGCATCATGCACTTCTCGAACAGCCTCAGGGACACGGACGCGAAGGAACCGAGGTTCTGCATCGCATGCAGGAACAAGTTCGAAGTCCGAAAAAAACGTTAGCGAAAAACCGGAACGCGAAGGGGCTGTGCAAAATAACCGTGGCAAACCTATCGAAGAACATTCTCATTACCGGACTCCCGGGAAGCGGCAAGACCACGCTCATACAGAAGCTTGCGGATGAGCTGCGGGAATACGGACCCGTGGGGTTCTACACCGGGGAGATACGGTCGCAAAACACACGAAAAGGTTTCAAGCTCATGAGCCTCGACGGCCGGAAGACCGGCGTACTCTCGCACGTGGACATCAGGGGGCCTCACCGGGTCGGGAAATACGGCGTTGATCTTGACGGGTTCGAGCGATTCCTCGGAACGCTGCCGCTGCTCGACCCATCGTCACGGCTTGTCATCATCGATGAGATCGGCAGGATGGAGTGCCTCTCCGGAAAATTCCGCGAACTCGTCGCA
>OFHF01000049.1_pt1 | contig 10818 bp, 9 predicted proteins | sample 1521971 | NCBI WGS metagenome assembly OFHF01 (sample SAMEA2468440, study PRJEB22500) | soil metagenome | biome: Glassland; feature: Farmland; material: Clay | place: Australia | collected 2013-01-31 | depth 0.55 m | reverse complement strand
CTCCGCACCAGGAACCCTCCGGTTGATTCCCTGGGCAGAGGGGACCGAGCCGATTAAGAATATTCTCAGACAACATCAAGGACTGAAACAGATCGTCGTCCTCATCGGACCTGAGGGTGGCTTTTCCCCGGCTGAAGCGGAATTGGCAAAGAGCAGGGGATTTCATCCGGTGAGTCTCGGGCCGAACATTCTCCGCACCGAGACCGCGGCTGTAGCAACGCTCAGCATGATCCTCTATGAAACAAGCGCCAATGATCAAATAACAAATCCCAAATAATTGTCAAGGTGTCAATCATCGAAACTATTTGGAATTTGAGTTTTGATATTTGGTCATTGCTTTACCCCTATTTCCCTTGACACCAAAACAGCCGGGATGTTAATATCAACGATTATGAAAGGCAGGTTTTCACGTGAAACTGGCGATTGGCTGCGACCACGGCGGCTTTGAACTGAAGGAAGAAATCCTCAAATTCCTCAAGACCGTCGCGAACATCCAGGTCTCTGATCTCGGGCCCGCAGGCAAGGAATCCGTGGACTACCCGGACTACGGGGCGAAGGTTTCCGAGGCTGTGTCAAGCGGCGCGACGGACCGCGGCATCCTTATCTGCGGCACGGGCATCGGCATGTCGATCGTGGCCAACCGCTACCCCGACGTGCGGGCCGCACTTTGCCACGACCATTTTACGGCGCAGATGAGCCGCGAGCACAACGACGCGAACATCCTCGTCATGGGCGAGCGGGTCATCGGCAAGGGCGTTGCGCTTGAGATCGTAAAGACCTGGCTCGATACGGCATTCGCGGGCGGCCGGCACCGGAAGCGGCTCGACAAAATAACGGACATAGAAAAATCACTCAAAGGATAGGGCGATGTCAGAACTGAAAGAGACGGACCCGGAAGTCTACGACGCGGTCAAGGGCGAGGAGGAGCGCGAGCTCTCCAAGATCGTTCTCATCGCATCGGAAAATTACGTGAGCAACGCGGTCCTCGAAGCCGCGGGCTGGGTGTTCACGAACAAGTAGGCCGAGGGGTCTCCTCGCCGGCGCTACTACGGCGGGGGCGAGTTCGCCGACCAGGTTGAGTCGCTTGCGATCGAACGCGCGAAGCAGCTCTTCGGGGCCGAGCACGTGAATGTCCAACCCCACTCAGGCTCGTCCGCCAACATGGCCGTCTACTTCAGCGTGCTCCAGCCCGGAGACGCCATCCTCGGCATGGGCCTGCCGCACGGCGGGCACCTGACGCACGGGGCATCGGTGAGCTTCTCGGGCCAGCTCTACAAGTCATTTGCCTACGGCGTGGACAGAAAAACGGAGCTGCTCGATTATGACGAAGTGGAGCGGCTCGCTGTTGAGCATAAACCCAGGATGATCGTGTGCGGATTCAGCGCGTATTCGCGGGTCCTCGACTTCCCCCGGTTCCGGAAGATCGCAGACAAGGTCGGCGCGTACCTTATGGCCGACATCGCGCACATTGCCGGCCTCGTGGCGGCAGACGAGCACCCGAACCCGTTTCCCCATGCTGATTTTGTCACGACCACGACGCACAAAACGCTCAGGGGTCCGCGCGGCGGCATGATCATGTGCAAGGAAAAGTTCGGCAAGGCTGTGGACAAGGTCATCTTCCCCGGTATCCAGGGCGGGCCGCTCGTGCACGTGATCGCGGCCAAGGCGGTCTCGTTTAAGGAAGCGCTCCAGCCGGAGTTCAAGGACTACCAGCGCCAGGTAAAGGGAAACGCCCGGGCCCTGGCCAAACGTCTGACGGAAGACGGGTTCCGCATCGTCTCCGGCGCCACGGAAAACCATCTCATGCTCGTGGACCTGACCCCCAAGAACATTACCGGCAAGGACGCCGAAACCTGGCTCGATGCGGCGGGCATTACGTGCAATAAGAACAGCATCCCCTTTGACCAGAAACCGCCGGTGACCACGAGCGGCATCCGGCTCGGCACGCCGATCGTGACGACCCGCGGCATGCGCGAGCCCGAGATGAAAATCGTTGGCGATCTGATCTGCGAGGCCCTGAGCAACGGCCACTCTCCGGAAAAACTCGCCGCCATCAGGGAGCGGACCAAGGCGTTCTGCAGCAAGTTCCCCCTGTTCGCGATGAATATGGAGGAAATTTCAAATAACAAATGACAAATCGCAAATAATATTCAAACACGAAATATCAATGTTTAAACGCTTGGGATTTTGAATTTGACGTTCGGAATTTATTTGTAATTTGAAGTTTGACTTTTGGAGCTAGCAATGACTCGGCCTACTTGGGATGAATATTTCATGGAGATCGCGCACCTCGTGAAGCGGCGCGCCACGTGCCTCCGCCGCCAGGTCGGGGCCGTGCTTGTCAAGGACAAGAACGTCCTTGCCACGGGCTATAACGGCGCCCCGTCCGGCATCGAGCATTGTCTCGACCGGGGCTGTTTGCGCGAACAGCTCGGCATCCCCTCGGGCGAGCGGCACGAGATCTGCCGGGGGCTCCACGCCGAGCAGAACGCGATCATCCAGGCGGCCAAACACGGCACGAGCATCGAAGGCTCCACGCTCTACTGCACGAACCAGCCCTGCGGCATCTGCGCCAAAATGATCATCAATGCGGGCGTGAAACACATCATCTACGAGGACGGCTATCCTGACCAGTTGGCCGCTGAGATGCTGAGCGAGTCCGGCATCAAGATCACACACTATAAAAAACCGTGACATGGGGAATGAGGGACGAGGGAGGAGGGACGCGGCTGTCAAGGTTAACAGCAATTGATCGTCCATCCTCCCTCGTTTTTTATTTCGGAGATTTCATGCGTTGCCCCTACTGCACCAGCCTCGACAATAAAGTGGTGGACTCCCGGATCGGCAAGGAAGGCGACTCCATCCGGCGCAGGCGGGAGTGTCTCCAGTGCGAGGGGCGGTTCACCACATACGAACGCGTCGAGGAAGTGCTCCCTTCGGTCATCAAGAAGGACGGCAGGCGCGAGCCCTACGACCGGCTGAAGATCCTGAACGGGCTCAAGAAAGCCTGCGAAAAGCGGCCCGTCAGTGTCGAGGCGCTGGAAAAGACCGTGGCGGACATCGAAAAGTCCCTCCAGGACAGGGGCTTAAAAGAGATCCCGAGCACGGTGATCGGGGAAGAGGTGATGGCCCAGCTCCACAGCCTCGACGAAGTGGCCTATGTCCGCTTCGCCTCCGTCTACCGCTCGTTCAAGGACATCAACGAGTTCATGAGCGAGCTCAAGGATATCCTGAGCAGCAAGGAAATGAAGGCGCTGAAGGACGGCGCGCCGTAAAAGATCCACGATACAGGATGCCGGTAGTTTTTGAAACTCCACACTCCGAACTTCGCGCTCACAACTGCATTTGCATCCCATGTCCAACCTCATTGTCGATATAGCCGTCGGCGTTTCCGTCAATAAAACATTTCACTACCGTGTTCCGGAAGAGATGCAGGGGGACCTTGTCCCCGGTTCGCGTGTCCTTGTCCCGTTCGGAAGCAGGCGTATTCCCGGCACGGTCATGGGTTTTCCGGGCAGGGCCGAGGCTGCAGACCTCAAGTCCGTGATCAAAGTTCTCGATAATCCGCTGCCGTGCGACCTTCTCGAACTTGCCCGCTGGATGTCCGACTATTATATGTATCCCCTCGGCCAGACCGTAGAATCAGTGGTGCCCAAGGCCCTCTTTCGCGCCAAACCGAAGAAAAAAAAATATGTAAGACTGCTGACAAACCCTTCCCCCGGCGGGAAGAGGGACAGGGTGAGGGGAAAAAAACAGGCTGAGCTCGTATGCTTCCTTTCGGATCGTGGAGAGATGAGCATCGATGAGCTCGGCGCCTTCTCCGCTCAAACCGTTAAATCCCTGCGGGAGGCGGGGATCATCGAAGTCCTTGAGCGGGAGGCCGCTGCTTCCGCGCCGGGAGAGTTTACGCCGACCATTCCACCCGAACTCATGACCGAGCAACGCGAGGCGGTGCGACGCATCGATGAGGCCGTTTCGAGCGGAAGCTTCGGAGTGTTTCTCCTGCATGGCGTGACTGGAAGCGGCAAGACCGAGGTCTATCTTCATGCGATCAAACAGCTTGCCCGCATCGGCAAAGGCGCCATCGTGCTCGCGCCCGAGATCGCGCTCACGCCGCAGCTTTTGTCGCGATTTTGCCGGCGCTTCGGCGATCGCGTGGCGGTGCTGCACAGCGGGCTCACGGACCGCGAACGGGCGGACGAGTACCGGCGCATCCAGACGGGGCGGGTGGATGTCGCGATCGGCGCGCGGTCGGCTGTGTTCGCGCCCTTTGAGAACGTCGGGCTCATCATTGTGGACGAGGAGCACGAGAATTCCTACAAGCAGGACGAGGGCCTTCGCTACCATGCGCGGGACGTTGCGATCATGCGCGCGAAGTTCCGGAACGCCGTTGCCGTGCTCGGCTCGGCCACACCGTCGCTCGAAAGCTATTACAACGCGATGAACAACAAGTACCAATACCTCAGGCTTGAGAGACGCGTGGACCACCGTCCCATGCCCGCAGTCGAGATCATCGACGTGAAGGCGCTTCCCAAACAGGAGCTTTATTCGCCCCGGCTTCTTTCGGATATCAGGCAGCGGCTCGAAAAGAACGAGCAGACGCTCTTGCTCTTGAACCGCAGGGGCTTCTCCTCGGTCCTGATCTGCCGGGAATGCGGCGCGGCGATCAAGTGCCCGAGCTGCAGCGTGTCCCTTACCTATCACAAGCCGGAGCAGAAGCTCAAGTGCCACTATTGCGGACACCTCACGAGGCCGCCTGATAAATGCCCGGGCTGCGGCGGCATCGAGCTTGCCCTCATCGGGTCCGGCACGCAGAAGATAGAAGAAGAGCTTCAAGCGTTCTTTCCTGCGGCGCGCCTCAGAAGGATGGACAGCGACGCCGTGAAGGGCAAGCAGGCCTATGACGAGCTGCTCCGGCAGGTGGACCGTCGGGAAGTGGACATCCTTCTGGGCACGCAGATGATCGCCAAGGGGCATGATTTTCCCGCGGTGACGCTCGTAGGAGTTGTTGACGCCGATGTGGGATTAAATTTGCCGGATTTTCGGTCCGCTGAAAAAACGTTCCAGCTCATTACCCAGGCCGCGGGCAGGGCGGGAAGGGGAGAGACCTCGGGCGAGGTTATCATCCAGACCATGAACCCCAACCATTACTCGATCCAGCACAGCAGGACCCACGACTACGAAGGCTTTTATAACGAAGAGATCGTGTTTCGTACCGAGCTCGGCTACCCGCCGATCGGACGCATCATCAAGCTCGAATTCAAAAGCCCGCAGGAGTCTCTTGCCGCGGAAGCGGCGAAGACCGCGCAGAATCGCATCAGGAACCTCATGCGCGGAAAAGGCACGGTGCTTCTGGGGCCCGCGCCCGCTCCTCTCTCCCGCTTGCGGGGACAATACCGGTTTCAGCTTCTGCTGCTGTCTCAGAAGCGGGAGGCGATCAGGTCCCTGGCAATCGAGGGGAGGAATGCGGTGGAAGAGAAGTTTGGAAGGAAGTGCAAGGTAATTGTTGATGTCGACCCGATAAACCTGATGTAAAACCTCACCGATCTCTATTGTTTTACTACCGGGATGAGCGGGCCTGTTACGGGTCACGCGTTGCCTGATTCCGGCCGTGGTCCGTTACGCGGTCGTACTCCCGGTCGTTTTTTTTAGCTTCCTCCAGGACCGCTTGCTCCAGCGCGTCTGCTTTCTGCTTCAACTCTCCGCATGACGGATATGCGGGGAGCAGCAGGTAAAGGTAATCGTACATATCCTGGCTTGCTTTTCTGGCTATTTCCTCATGTCCTTTTTCGTGGTTCTCCAGGGCAGCAAGGTTCCTGTTCCACCCGTCCGCCAATTTTTGATCACTGCTGATGTCTTTCCATCGGGGATACGTGAAGGTTATCTTGGTATCGACCCTCACGTGATCGATCTCGCACACGTTGTCATGTTCCCTGAAGTCATAATATGAGCTATACGAGGCGTGGGTAAGGGCCGCGTAACCCTCCGGACCGAGACCGGCAACCTGAGCGCGGAGTTCTTCTTCGTTCGAACCGCTGATATCGTAATACTTCGTGTCCGTGCTTATATGGACGCCAGGTTCGCTGATTGCCGTGCCGGTTGTGTCGGAATAGAGGATATCGATGGTTCCCGGGATGCCGGTGCTCCCGGTGGCGACAGCGGAGACGAGGGCAACGACGAGAGCAAGAACGCAAATAAGCGGGAGTGAGCTTAGCGAAAGGCCGATAAGAGCACGTTTCCTCGGCTTGTCTCTGAATGTTGCGACGATGCTGAAGGGGAAAGAAACAATCGTGCCCCAGAAGATGATAGTATCTAAGGATGATCTCAGGAAACTTCCGCAGGGCGGGTTGATCGCGAACCACGCGACGAGCGCAAGAAGGGGGGCGAGAGCAAGCCAGATGCTGATCGTTCCCAGTCGTGTTCGGGGCTGTTCGTTCATTGGTACGATTATAGAAGAATGACAACAATGATGCAATCGATAATCTTCCCAAGGCAGGTCTCTATCGTGTGATTAGGGGGCAGGGCGGCTGATGCGAAAAAACTCACGACGCGTGCGCACTTTCGGCGCTGGTGTCTTCGTCTTTAATTAATGCGCATCTATTGGCGGGGCACCGGCAGCGGGCTTCTGCCAGTGCATGGTAAGGACGAGCGGCAGCATGCACAGGATCAGGACGCAGATGATCAGGAACGCATCGGCAAAAGCGAGGGTCGACGATTGCCGCACGAGCTCGTGGTAGAGCATGCCGTCGGCCCCGGACGGCGGAATGCCCTTTGACGCCAGAGCCGCGGCGATCCTGCTTTTGGCCATAACGTAACCGGGGTCGAGTTGCGAAAGGTGCTCGACCAGGCGGGTCTGATGGAACTGGGAGCGCCGCGAGAGCATGGTGGTCGTGAAGGCAATGCCCACGCTTCCTCCCAGGTTCCTGAGAAGATTATAAAGCGACGTGGCCTCGGTCATGTGTTCTTTCGGGATATGGGACAGGGTCAGGGTCGTGAGGGGAATGAAGGTCATTCCCATGCCTAAGCCGAGGAACACCCGGGGCCAGACAAAGGTCCAGAAATCGGCGGTGAGGTTAAACCGCGACATCAGGTAGGTGCTTAAGGCGCAAACGAAAATGCCGGCCAGGAGAAAACGCTTCGGGTTCACCCTGCCAACGAACTTGCCGACGAGGGGCATGGTCAGGAGGGTGGCGGCGCCTCCCGGACCGAGCACGAGTCCGGCGTCGTAGGACGTGTAGCCCATGAGTGACTGCAGGAAGATGGGCAGGAGCACGATGCTGCCGAAGAGGTTCATGAACACGAAGAACATGACCGTGGCCCCGCTCGTGAAGGTCCGGTCCTTGAAGAGTTTCAGGTTCACGATGGGCTGGCTGGAGAAGTATTCGTTCACCACGAGGAAAACGAGACTGACTGCGGCAAGAACCGCCAGTGCCACGATCAGTTTCGATCCGAACCAATCTTCATTTTCGCCCTTGTCCAGGACGAACTGCAGCGCCCCGAGGCCGACGGACAGAAAAAGCAGGCCCCAGTAATCGATCTTCATCTTCTGGCGCTTCATGTAGGGCGGGTCCTGGATCACGAGGATGTTCATGATGATCGCGACGATGCCGATGGGGATGTTGATGTAGAAGATCCAGCGCCAAGTGAGGGTGTCGGTGATCCAGCCTCCCAGGAGCGGCCCGACAATAGGGCCCACCATGGCGCCGAGGCCGAAGATGGCCATGGCCTGGCCGTGTTTTTCCCGCGGGAAGCTTTCGAGCAGGATCGACTGGCTGATTGGCACGAGCCCGCCGCCGCCGATGCCCTGGAGCACGCGAAAAAAGACGAGACTCGCCAGGCTCCACGACGAACCGCACATGAAGGAGCTGAACGTAAAGAGGGCGATGGACGCGACCTGGTAGTTTTTCCTGCCTATGAGCCGGGCGAGCCAGCTGGCCATGGGGATGACGATGGCGTTCGAAACGAGGTAGGCCGTGATGGTCCACGTGGCCTCGTCGTAGCCCGCGGAAAGGGATCCGCGTATATGGTCGAGCGAGACGTTCACGACCGACGTGTCGATGATCTCGATAAGCGTGGGGAGCATGACCGTGAACGCGATAAGACCCCGGCTGGTGGTCTTGTGATCGATGGTCATCGGGTGATCACCGTCGGCTCCGCGGACATGCCGACTCGGAGGAGGTGGTCCTTGTCCTCGCCCCGGTTAAGGACGATCTTGACGGGGATGCGCTGGACGACCTTCACGTAGTTGCCCGTAGCGTTCTCCGGCGGAAAGAGCGAAAAGGTGACGCCTGTACCGGCCATGATGCTGTCCACCTTGCCGGTGAAGATCTTGCCGGGAAAGGAGTCCACCCGGATCTTCACGGTCTGGCCCGGGCGGATGTCCCCCATCTGGGTCTCCTTGTAATTGGCCGTCACCCAGATGTCGTCAAGAGCGACCACGGCCATGAGAGGCTGGCCGGCCAGGATCTGGTTGCCGATCTGGACCGACTTTTTCGTGACATAGCCGTCGGCAGGCGCATAGATTTTCGTGTACTGGTAATTGAGGTCCGCGAGGGCCGCAGAGGCCTCCTTTTGTTTGATCGTGGACGCCTGCGTCAGTTTCTGCGATTCCGCTGCCCGGAGCTGCTCCTCGGCCGCCTTCACCTGGGCCGCGGCCACCTCGTAGCCCGTCATGGCCCGGTCGTAGCGGTCGCGGGGGATGGCTTCCTTTTGAAAGAGGTTTTCGGACCGCGTTTTTTCGATTTCCGCAAGTTTGAGGTTCGCCCGCTGGAGTTCGAGGTTCGCTTGTGCGGCCGCGATCTTTGTCGTCGCCTCGGCCAGTTTCGCTTTTTCCGCGTTGACGACGGATGACGCCTCACGATACTTGACGCTGTAATCCTCGGGATCGATCTCGAGCAGGAGGTCGCCCTGCTTCACGGCCTGGTTGTCGTTCACGTAGATCTGCTTCACGGTGCCGCTGATTTTCGCCGCAATGGTGTGGATGTTGCCGTCGATGAACGCGTCGTCGGTCGAGACGTGCGTCTTGCGATAGTTGTTGTAGAACCAGCCGCCGATCAGCCCGAGGAGGACAAAGGCCCCGACGATCATGAAGGCTTTCCGTTTTTTATTGTTATTCACTGTTGATTGTTCGGCCATGATTTATCTCCTGAAAGAGAAAAATTTCAAATGACAAATTTCAAATAAATTTCAATGATTAGATTTCGAATTTTGGCGCTTAAACGCTTATTTCCCGTACTCGCCCATGAGGTCCCTGCCCATGGAATAGAGCAGGCCGGCCTCGGCGCGCTCGAACCCGTAGAGCGCCCTCCACGAATTGGTCTCCGCTGTGGAGAGGAGCGTCACCGCGTCGAGCACCTCGATGGCCGTGCCCACGCCCTCCTGGTAGCGAAGACGCTGGAGCCGGAGGTTTTCCTCGGCCGAGGCCACCGAGGTCTTCGTGACCTCTATCTTCTGCGACGAGCTCTGGAGGTCCAGGTAAGCGGATTTCACATCGAGCCTGACCGCGTCAACGATCTTGTCCCTGGTGATCCGGAGCGACAGGAGTTCTCCCTTGGCCATGCCCACCCGGGAGCTCGTGGCGCCGCCGGACGAGAGGTTGAGGTTCACGCCCGCGATCAGGGACCAGTTGTCCTGGTGGACCATGTACTGATTTTCCTGGTATTCGTAGCCGCCCGATAGAAAGAGGTTGGGAAGATACTCGGCCTGCACGGACTTGATGCTCTCCTCCTTGGCCTGGATCCCGGCGTCGATCACCTGAATCTCCGGGCTTTCCGTTTCGGCTGCGGCCCAGGCTTGTTCGAGGGTAATGCCCGCCGATGGGGCCTTCTTGACCTCTTCGAGCTGCACGGCGTCGTTCAATGGCCGCAGGAGCAGGCTGTTTACACGCGACGCCCTGAGGGACCGGAGGTTGTCCGCGGTCAGATACCGCTGGCGCGAATCCGCAAGAGTGACATCTGCTTCGAGGATCTCGTTTTTGGTGACCACGCCCGCATTGTACCGCACCTCGGCGTCCTTTTTGTGCGCCTCGTAGCGCTGCACGTCTTCACCGGCGACCTGGAGCAGCTTTTCCGACTCCAGGAGATCGTAGTAGGCGATGATGAATTCAAGCGCGGCCCGGTTCTTCGCGCGCTGCGTCTCTATCTCCCTGGCCTTGAGCCCGTACTTCGCCGCGTCGATCGATGAGGAGGTTTTGCCGAAATCATACAGGAGCTGCGTGGCCCTGACGCCGTACGTCAGAAACTTGTCCTGGGATGTAGGGGCTATTAGCGTCCCGAACTTCGCCTCGGGCTGGTACCGGAGCCAGGTCTCGTTGCCGTAAAGGTCCACAGAGGGAAGCCAGGGTGAGCGCGCGAGCGATACCGAACGCCGCGCCACGCCTTCATCGGATTGGGCGATCTTCACATCGCGCCCCGTTTTCGCCACGATCTTCAAGCCTTCTTCCGGTCCGAGGATAAAAGGCGCCTTCGCAAGGGGATCGATGAGCGCGCCCTTGTCCCCGACGAGGGTCGCGGAGATGACCCCCTTCGACGGTTTTCCCGTCCGGGTGTCGATGATGTGATGGTAGCGCTTTTTTTCTCGAATGACGAACCGCTCGTAATCGCCGGACGTGGAAATATATTTGTCGCTCAGATCCAGGACGGCCAGGGTTTTGTCATGCTCCCGTGGATGCTGCACTCCGATTCGCCAGGGCCTGCCGTCCTCCCGGTGGCCCAACACCCAGATATCGCCCGCAACGGCAATGATGGCGTTGTTGATGCCGCGCTTTCTGAACAGTTCCGCCACCCGGTCCGCGGTGTATCCCTTCATGCCGCCCAGGTC
>OFHF01000047.1_pt1 | contig 10911 bp, 11 predicted proteins | sample 1521971 | NCBI WGS metagenome assembly OFHF01 (sample SAMEA2468440, study PRJEB22500) | soil metagenome | biome: Glassland; feature: Farmland; material: Clay | place: Australia | collected 2013-01-31 | depth 0.55 m | reverse complement strand
AGCTTGGGCAGCCAGTCGTAGCACCAGTTGTTCTCCCGCGTCGCGGCGTTGCCGAACCAGGCCTTCATCAGGCTCACGTGGAACTTGGCGTAGTTGCTCCAGTAGGAGAGCTGCCCCGGGCGAAGGGGCTTCAAGGCCCGCTTCTCGATGTAGGCTTGGTAGTCGGACTCCTTTTCGCCGGGCAGGGTGAGGTAGCCGGGCAAAAGGTTGGACAGAAGCCCCAGGTCGGTGAGTCCCTGGATGTTCGAGTGGCCCCGCAAAGCATTCACCCCGCCGCCTGCCATTCCCACGTTGCCCAGGAGGAGCTGCACCATGGCAGCGGTGCGGATCATCTGCGAGCCGACCGAGTGCTGGGTCCAGCCCAGGGCATACATGAACGTGGTCGTGCGGTCGGGGACCGAGGTGGTGGCGATGAGCTCGCATACCTTGAGGAAGATATCCTTGGGAGTGCCGCAGATGTTGCTCACCGCCTCGGGTGTGTAGCGCGAATAGTGCTTCTTGAGCAGTTGGTAGACCGAGCGTGGATGTTGCAGGGTATTGTCCACTTTTGCGTAGCCGTCCGGCCCGAGCTCATAGGCCCAGGTGGACCGGTCGTACTTGTGCGCAGCTTCGTCGTAGCCCGAGAACAGGCCGTCGTTGAATTTGTAGTCTTCTCTCACGATAAAGGGAGCATTGGTGTAGGCCTTGACGTATTCGTGCTGGATCTTGTCGTGGGAGAGCAGGTAGTTGATCACCCCGCCCAGAAAGGCGATGTCCGTTCCGGTGCGGAGCGGCGCATAAAGGTCCGCCACCGACGCCGAACGGGTGAAGCGGGGGTCAATCACGATGAACGTTGCGTGGTTGTGCGCCTTGGCTTCGGTCACCCATTTAAAGCCGCAAGGGTGCGCCTCGGCGGCGTTGCCGCCCATGACGATGATGACGTTGGCATTTTTGATGTCCACCCAGTGGTTGGTCATCGCGCCGCGGCCGAACGTGGGGGCCAGACTGGCCACCGTGGGGCCGTGTCAGACCCGGGCCTGGTTGTCAAAGGCGAGTATGCCGAGATTGCGGACCACCTTGTGGGTGATATGGCCGGATTCGTTGCTTGAGGCGGAGGCCGCCAAAAAGCCGACGGTCAGCCAGCGATTGACCGTAGCGCCGGCCTCATTCTTTTTTATGAAGTTCTTGTCCCGGTCGTCTTTCACCAAGCGGGCGACCTTTGTAAAGGCCTCGTCCCAGGAAATGCGTTTCCATTCACTGGAACCGGGGGCGCGATACTCGGGATACCGGAGCCGGTCGGGGCTGTGGACAAAATCCACGAGTGAGGCGCCCTTGGGGCAGAGCGTGCCGCGGTTCACCGGGTGGTCAGGGTCGCCTTCGATGTGAAAGATGGAGAGCTCGGCGTTTTTCGCTTTGTCCCCTAGGCTGTGCATGATCAGGCCGCAGCTCACCGAGCAGTAAGGGCAGGTATTGCGGGTCTCGGTACTTGCGGTCAGCTTGAACTCGCGCACCTCTGCCAGCGCATCGGTCGGCGAAAAGCCGAGGGCCGCAACACTGGAAGCTCCCAGTCCGGCGGCAGAAACCTTGAAAAACTGTCTCCGTGTCACCTTCATTTTATACCTCCATGGTTTACATAGTGGCAATGTAGTGCAGACTTAAAAACTAACGTCTGGTGACATCCATAGTGGAAGCCTCCTTATGATGAGCGATCATTATGATAAGCGATCATTCCGCAGTTTATGCACTATTGAGATAGGGAATTCTCATCAGAGCGTGCTCGATACAGGACTTGAAAAAAGTCGATAAAAAAAGCTTAGCGCGCCAATCATGTTTTGTCAATTCCTGCAGCGATGCAGGACATACTAAAGTAGTAATGCGTGGAAAATCGATTTATTCCTGGTGAGAGAAGGCCGGTGAGGTCGTTCTATAAGAGGATGCATCGACGGAGCTTTTCAGGGAAATGTCAAGACTTGCAAGGACGGCAAAAGAGCCTTTTCGCAATAGCCTGTTATTGTCTGTTCCCGAAGACGTCCTTTGCGGTTGAGGAAGAGAACAACGTCCATGCCTACGAAGAGGAGCAGCAAAAAGCCCGAGAAGTTCCTCCGGGACCGGACATCACCGCTGATGCATTCGCGGCCCGGCGGCCTGACCCCGGTAGACCCGGAAGCTTGAAAGAGCGTGCTCAAATTGACCGCGTGTCTAGAATAGACCATCCAGAATAAGCGATTTCACCGACTTCCGGCGAAAAAAATTCTTCTAACCCCGCATAATTTTACAGCAAGACAATCCGGCAGCGTTTTTGCTAGTTCACCGGGAATAAACCCTTACGGACGCTGACATGACATCAGAACGCGACATTAAAACCATTCTCCTGGTGGATGATGAAACAGACATCAGGAGCATATACGCCGAACTGCTCGAAGATCTCGGGTACCGGGTCCTCTCGGAACCGGATGGGCTGTCTGCGCTTGCGTTCGTCAAACAGGGAGCAGGGATAGACCTCGTGATAACCGATTACATGATGCCGAACATTAATGGCTTGAAGTTCGTCAAGGCACTCAGGGCAATGCGGCCTTTGGTCCCGGTGATCATGATCACCGGATTCACGAGCCCGGAGAATTACCTCCAGTCCAAACATCTCGGCGTGTTCGAATATGTCGAGAAACCCATACGAATGGATGAATTCAGACGGCTCGTGGCGGCGGCTTTTGAACAGGGGAGTCCCGCACTGGAGGATGCAGGCATATGAAAAGGATCCTCATCGTGGATGACAACAAGGACGTTCGGGACGTGATTTCGCTCTTTTTGTCCTGTGAGCTGCCGGAGTGCGTTGGAAAAGGGAAGGATGCGGCATAAATAGCCGAACACGAATTCCGTGGAAACCGCCGGCGCGTACAAACATGTGCGAAAAATGACACGCTTGCAAAAAGAGCTCCCCGTTTCCGACGATTTCACGTGCTATAATTACGGATATTATATGAAGAGGTGATGGAAAAAACCAGGTTGGTAAAACAGGAAGCTTGCCCTGGGTTTTGGGGCAGAGGTAACACGCGCTCAAAAACGCCTCCATGCACGATGCGGTGAGCAAGCCCTCACGAGACGCAAAGAGGGAAGCCTAAGCTTCTGCTGGGGCAAAAAGTTTGGAACAAGCCTCGAGAAAATCCGGACCCAGGGCACCGTTATTTTTTTACGACTCGTTGAACGAGCAATGCTTAGACGACGTAATTGAAAGCCGGTTGATATGAAGCTCGTTCCCCTTATACTCATATCGATCTTCACGCCTGTTTTGGCCATGGCCCAGGAGGCGGCGCCGCAAAAAATACCCGCGTCCTCCATCGATGAAAAAACAGCCGCTTCCGGACTGCAGGCCGACAGTTATCAAATCGCGTATGCCGATACCACCAATAATTCTCTCATCGAGAAAAACGCTCTTAATACCGGTCTGAAATTTATCGCCGACCTTGACCTCTATGCGGAAATAAAACAAACCGACCGTCCGGGGACCGACGCTGTTGCGGACTGGCGCGAGCGGGTATTCAAGTCCTTGAGCACGCACGTCGGTCCGCGCCCGCTGGACGGGGTGAACGACAACCGGCTTGTCAGCAATAGTGAGCTTGATGAGCAGGCGAACCGGAGAAGAATGGTAACAAGGATCGTCTTAAAAGAGACCCTGAAATATGCGCGGGAACGAATTCCCGAGATTGACGAGCTGGCCAATTCCCTGAAATACGAGGTTTCGAACAGGCCTGTTGCGGAAAACTCCGGCGCGACGGTGAATGGTAAAAAAACCGAGGGAAAGTCCCCTCCCCCCGAAAATAATATTTCCGAAGATAAACTCTACCTAAAAACGGAACTGCGGATCCCGGTCGAGGGAGGGAAGATTGGCCTCGTATCGGAGAGCGAGGCCAGGTATGGCAACGTGTCTTCCTTCGTAAAGATAAAGCTCGACGGCTGGTACGATACAATCGCGGGTCTGACGTACGTTCTCGGCAGAGAGCTCCATCTCCAGGTTGAGCGGCGGGGCACTCATACGACGGACCCCCTCTCGGGCGATAAGGCGCAGGCACGATCGAGCCTTAGCCTGGTTCAAGTGGTTTACGCATTTTAGATATTCACGGCCCGTACTTTCCCCTCTCCTGCTTTTTTTCACAACCGATTGCTGAAAAAGTCCCGAATGGTTGTTGCGAGGAGCGCTTCTTGCGACGAAGCAACATGATTTTGTTATTTGCGAGATTGTTTCGTTTTGCTCGTAAAGACGACAAAAAATCCTTTTTCAGCGACCTGTTCATGTCAAAATTTTACCGCAGAGGCATGTCAAGGGGAGCGGGCGCGGGAGAAAAGAAAAGCAGGCACTGATCATTCAGTGCCTGCTTGTGAGATTTAAGCTCGGATACGGTTAGAGCTTTACGACGTTGGATGCCTTGGGGCCCTTGGGCGAGTCCACAACTTCGAACTGCACCTGCTGGCCTTCGGCCAACGACTTGAAGCCGCTGTCCTGTATGTCGCCGAAATGGACGAATACGTCTCCGCCATTTTCACGGGTAATGAATCCAAATCCTTTGGAATCATTGAACCACTTCACAGTGCCTGTTTCCATGATGAGCTACCTCCTTCTTGTGAATTGAAGCTGACGGAAAGGACAAAAAAAATCCGCAAAGCCTATATGTCTTTGCGGTCACCCTACAAATACATCCGGAACTTCTGAACGCTATAGTCGCACAGTGGCGCCGGAAAGTCAAGCATTATTATCATGGCGATCAAGCCAAAATAGACAAAATAGAAATGTCCGGTTTCGTGAAGCGGAACAGGACAAAAGCATTGCCGTAAGATTTTCCCGACAAACTCGTCTTCACGTCAATATCGAAATCAGCGGTATACTTATTAGGTAGAAAAGGCTTTCGGGCCATTCTGCGAGGAAGTGTCATGGCACTTACGGAAACCTATGAAGTCATCATCGTGGGAGGAGGGCCCGCCGGGCTTGCGGCCGGGATCTATGCCAAACGGGCAGCGATGAAAACGGTCCTCTTTGAAAAGGGACTGATCGGCGGCCAGATCGCCATTTCAAAGGACGTGGATAACTATCCGGGCGTGGAGGGCATAACCGGGTACGACCTGGCGGAGAGACTGATCCATCATGCCCGGACCTACGACCTGCAGGTCATCCAGCAGGCGGTCTCCGAGATAACGGTCGGTCCCGATTTTCACTCGGTCCTGCTTGACAACGGCCGGCAGCTCCAGACCGTTGCCCTGATCCTTGCCGTGGGCGGGACCGCGCGCAAGCTGGGCGTCCCCGGCGAGGCGGAATACCTCGGCACGGGCGTTTCCTACTGCGGCACCTGCGACGGGTTCTTCTTCAGGGACAAGACGGTCGTGATCGTCGGAGGGGGAGACACCGCCGCGGAAGAGGCGCTGTATCTCTCGCGACTGGCAAGCAAGGTCTACCTTGTGTACCGGGGAAAGGAATTGCGGGCCGTCAAGATGCTCCAAGACCGTCTCATGGGCGAATCGCGGATCAAAGTGATCTGGAACAGCAGCATCACGGAGATCAAGGGCAACGGGAAAGTCGTTACCGCTGTGTCGCTCGAAAATGCGGAAACCGGCGAAACGAAAGAGCTGTCCACGGACGGCGTCTTCATCTTTATCGGCTATTCTCCCAATAATCAATTGATCCCCCCTGCAGTGCTGATGAACGAACAGGGCTACGTTCTAACGGATGAGAAGTGCGAGACGAGTGTGCCGGGCATCTTCGCCGCCGGGGACCTGCGCCAGAAGTTCGCGAACCAGATCGTGGTTGCTGCAGCAGACGGATGCATAGCCGCGCTCGGCGCAGCGCAATATGTTGAAATGCAGAAAGCAGGGGTCCGGTCGTTGCGATGAAGAGGGCATTCCAGGGTGATCAGGACATTTGTCTTTTGGGCGGCTCATTAACGGGGTGAACCCGGAACTGTCTTTGACATGAGAAGGAGAGTTCGTGCAAGAGGATAAACACACACCGTCAGGGCCTGAGGAAAGCGGGGAAGAGGAAGGCAGCTTGCTCCTGAATATCGGGAAGATCGTGTTTCTCGTCGCGGTCCTGGTTGCGGCCTGGTTCTTGTTGGAGTGGCTGATGGGGCGTAAATAGGCCGGGTTCGAAAAGCAGTATGGCGCCGAAACCCGCGCACGTGTTCTGTTTTGCAGGGAGGAGAACCTGCATAGGACAAAAGTTCTATAAAAGCCGCCGGGTAAAAGAGGGCCGTTGATTCATTATCATTATCGCGGTATAATTACTATGTATCGAAATGATACAAAAAGGAGCTTTAATTCGATGAAAAAATGGCTGTCCATAATACTGGCGGCCGGCTTACTTCTGTATCCTTTCGCGACCTTTGCCGAAGACTACGGGTCGCAATCATCGCAGGCCCAAGAAAGCCCACCTGTAGCCCAACCGCTGGTGCGTGAAGGCGATTTCGCAATAAAGCTGGCGGCCACGCTTGATATAGGCACTCCGACCGACGAAGCGGTTGCCGAGGACATGCTCGCCAAAGCAGGAGTCGCTCCGTTGAACGGGTGGATTTCGGATTATCCCGTCACACCCCAGATTATAGGACAACTACATGACTCCATCGCCAAGGCGGCGGCGGAAGGCAAACTGCCGATGACCTCCGACGAGGCGACGCGGGGGCTGGCTTCTCTGGCCCAGCAGGCGAACCTGCCCACGCCGGCAGGCCCGGGGAACGCATCGAATACACCGCAGTCTCCTGAGGAAGCGTCCAACCCGACTGTGATCAACAACTACTACTACGATGAAGGCCCTCCGATCGTCACGTACTATCCGCCTCCATACGATTACTTTTACCTCTATGACTGGGTGCCCTATCCGGTCTGGTGGTTCGGTTTCTGGTTCCCGGGCTTCTACATCTGCCACAACTTCACCACCACGGTATTCGTGAGCAGCCCGTTCTTCGTCAACAGGACGGGATTTGTGAACAGGAGGGCCGTCGTGAGCAATCACGTCATCGATCCGGTCACCAGGACAGCCTTCAGGGTTGACCCGGTCACCAGGACGGGTGCTGCTGGTAGGGTACAGCCCGTGACCACGCTCCGGGCCCCGAGCGGCAGAATGTTCACGACCCTCACGCAGATGAGGAGCGTGGTGAAGGCCAGCGGGCTTAATGTTGTCAGAGGTAAGGGCGGCTCGTCCGTGCGCGGAACGCGCGCAGCCGGAGGGTTCAAGACTCCGGAGGCAAGAAAGAGCGCGGGAGCCATCTACTCCAGGAGCGCGGCAGGTATGAGGTACGATAGGGGACCGGCACGAAGCACGTACCGCGGCGGAGAGCGTAGAACAAATGTCCCCGGCAGGTCGTACGGACCCCCGGCAACGAGGAGAGGCAATGAAACCGTCAGGCCCTATGAGGGGCAAGGAACGCCCCGAAGGTCATATAACTATAACAACGCACCGGTCAGGGGGTATGAAAGGCGGTATAACGCACCAGGTTCCTTCACTCGTCCGTATGGCGGTGCAACGACCAGAGGAATCCAGCAACCAATGAGGCCGTTGTCCGGCAGTGGATGGCAGGGCAGAGGAAACTACAACGGCCGTGCGTACGGCCATCCGTGGCGGTAGGTACCGTGTAATTGCCGTCATCGTCATAGTGTAAGGCCGATGACATAAAAGGCCAGAGGTCATTGCGGGCGGAGCAAAGCGATCAAGAATTCTCCCAAGGGGAAAACAGAGATTGCTTCATCGCTCCGCTCCTCGCAATGACCCTTTTTATTTATCGTGATCGTGCCTTGGATGCATCTTTTCCCGCGGCCCCTGCACGGCAGGGTGGAGACGTGAATCAGCGGCCGTGATTCTCGGCATCGTTGCCGTGATTTTCCTGGCGACCAGTAGCGTAGGCTTCTGCCCCGTGTACAAGTTGCTCGGCATTTCGACATTGAAAGGCGAGGCGCATGAGGGAGGACAGCATGGGGAGGCTCATAAGGGAGCGCAGGAGACCATGAAAATGACAGGCAAAAGAAGCCCGCCCCGCAGGGAGCGGCTTTTGTTGTTCAACGTGTTGTGCTGTTCAGTATTCCCCTGATAAGGAGCGTTCGAAAAAATAAAACTTACGCAGTACTCTGTAATACCCCCGAAGGCATGCTACTAAAGGTCAGTATATTCCCCGTCTTCCTTGACTTGCCGCTCTATCGGCGCCATATTTTAATAAGGTATCTTACACAAGCATCTTCGCGTCGCGAGCGATAACTATCCTAATGAAATTACGAAGACTTCCCGTGAGTTACGAGAGGAGGAAGAGTATGAAAACGCTTGTAATAGGTGGAACAGGTATGGTAGGCAGCATGGTGGTGGCGGGCCTGATTAAGCAGAGGGCCGCAGTACGGGTCATGAGCCATTCCCCGGATAAACTGAAAAAGCTTCCTACGGGGGTGGAAGGGGTGAGGGCGGACCTTGATGATGTTGATACGCTCCCCGCGGCATTCGACGGAATCGACAGCGTGTTCCTGCTTAATACAGTGGGACTGGGCGAGACCGATGAAGGGCTCAATGCTGTTTCCGCGGCAAAGGCAGCCAAGGTCAAGAAGATCGTCTATATGTCGGTCTGTATGCCCAAAGGGTCGGAAAGAATACCGCACTTCCGGAGCAAGCTCCCGGTGGAGCAGGCTGTCCGTGAATCGGGGATCGCCTATACGATCCTCCGGCCGAATAACTTCTTCCAGAACGACCTCTGGCTGAAGGACGCGATCATGCAGTACGGCATCTATCCGCTGCCCATCGGAGAGAGGGGGTTGAACAGGGTCGATGTGCGCGACATCGCCGAGTGCGCCGTGAACGCGCTCATGAAATCCGGTCATGAGAACGAGACGTACGAGGTCCACGGACCCGACACCCTGACCGGCGAGGCAATTGCCAGGACTTATACCAGGCACCTGGGGCGGGAAATCCGCTACAACGGGGACGACCTCAATGCATGGGCGGAAAATGCAAAGAACATGATGCCGGAGTTCCTGATCGCCGACATGCGCATCATGTACGAGTTCTTCCAGGCGAACGGGATGATCGCCCCGAAGGACGAACTCGAAAAAATGAAAAAGCTTCTCGGCAAAGAGCCCCGGTCCTTTGACGCATTCGTCAAGGAGATCGCCGTGATGTGGAGGAGCAAGGTGGCGAAGGCCGCGTAGCGTAGTAAGTAAATGGCTACGATACCGGATGCCGCTCTTTCGGCGTCCGGTATTTTTTTGGAGGCGCCTATGCCGACGCTGGAGCTTGAAGGCCGGAAAATAACCATTGACGAAGACGGGTTCCTGGCAAGGCTTGAGGACTGGACAGAAACGGTCGCACGCTCACTTGCCGCACGGGAGGGCATCGCCGACCTGTCAGAGGACCAGCTCGATATCCTGAAGTTCATGAGGACCTATTATCTGAAACATAAGTTTTTCCCCATTGTGCGCTATGTGTGCAAGAACGTCCACCAGCCGAAGAACTGCGTCACGGACAAATTCATGGACCCGGTCAAGGCGTGGAAGATAGCCGGCCTGCCGAACCCCGGGGAGGAAGTCAACATGTTCAGGTCATGGGAACCGCTTGGATTTTAAGAGAGCCATTCCGAACTCCGCACACCCTGCACTTCTTTGAACGGTCCTTTCCACGGGACCGGTTTTTCCAAGACCGTTGATCGTGCTATACTCATTTATAAATACTCTATCGCAGAGGAGGCCGGCCATGGCGGAGAACAGAAAAATTCGAAAAGTATTCAAAAGCAGGCCCACGCTGGAAGGTGCGGGAGTGCATCTGAGGCGGGTTTTCGGAAACGCAGAAGTTCCGCTCTTCGACCCTTTTCTGTTGCTCGACGATTTTCGCAATACCGATCCGTATCAGTATATCAAGGGCTTTCCCTGGCACCCCCATCGCGGCATCGAGACGATCACCTACGTCCTCACGGGCGACGTGGAGCACGGCGACAGCATGGGAAACAAAGGCGTCATCTCCTCCGGCGATACCCAGTGGATGACCGCGGGAAACGGCATCATCCACCAGGAAATGCCGAAAGGGGACGCCAACGGCGTGATGGAGGGTTTTCAACTCTGGGCAAATCTGCCGAAGTCGCACAAAATGATGGATCCCCGGTACCGTGACATTAAAAGTTCGCAGGTGCCGGAGCTCATGACGAAGAACGGGGCCACGATCAAAGTTATCTGCGGGACCGTGGAGGGAAAGCAGGGTCCTGTCAAAGACGTTGTCATCGACCCGGAATATCTCGACGTCACGGTGCCGGCCCTGTCCGAGTTCGTGCACAAAACCAAGCGCGGCCACACGGTCTTTGCCTACGTGATCAAGGGCAAAGGCGTCTTCTGCAACGAGAAGAACCCTTTTGCCTATGACGCCAGCGGTGAGAACTATTTCGACATGGAGCGCGATTATTTCATTCACAACGGGACAGCGGTGCTCTTTGATGACGGCGATCAGGTGACGGTTTCGGCGCAGGGAGAACCGGTCCGCTTCCTGCTCATCTCGGGCAAGCCCATCGGCGAACCCGTTGCCTGGTACGGCCCCATTGTGATGAACACGGAAGAGGAACTGCAGACGGCCTTTGATGAGTATCGCGACGGGACGTTCATAAAGCATCGGAAGCCGCGGCCGTAGTTGTTGTCATCCGGACAAAAGGTGAACGATGCGTACCGGAAGACCTCATGCTCAAAAAAAGAAACTTTTCAGACCTTTTGTCCCGAGTATTTGAACAACTTCGAGTTCTGACTCGACCGGCTGGAGCCGTGAACAAACAAAAGGACCATTGAACTCTGATCATCAAAAGAAAAGGCCGGAGAAGATTTTTCTCCGACCCATGATCTTTCAAACTGCTAACAGCCACAACAATGTACCCCTGTGCCATTCCGGTTTTTCAAGCTGCCTTTCTCTCTTTCGAGAGCCCGGCCCCGGGGAGCTTAACCGCA
>OFHF01000044.1_pt1 | contig 10999 bp, 10 predicted proteins | sample 1521971 | NCBI WGS metagenome assembly OFHF01 (sample SAMEA2468440, study PRJEB22500) | soil metagenome | biome: Glassland; feature: Farmland; material: Clay | place: Australia | collected 2013-01-31 | depth 0.55 m | reverse complement strand
TGCTCTTTGAGTATGTAGGCTGTGTTGAGCCGCTTATTTGCCGCCAGAAGCAGCTTGAGCCCCGATCTCTTCTCAGGCGTAAGGTTTTCCGGATGAGAAAGGAGCACGTACTTCTGGCCTTTGATGAACTTGCGATCTTTACCTGTGCGCTTGGCATATTCGCTCTTTCTCACTTTATCCAGCGCTTCGCTTAAATGCCTCATGACATGGAACTTGTCATAGAGGATGGCGGACTGTGGGGCTCTCCGGTGCGTGGACTTCTCAAATGGCTTCCACATGTCCATCAGGGAAAGCCGAATTCGCCTTGATTTTATAGGGCCGATCTCATCGAAGAAGAGATTCAAACTCTCTTCCGAGCGGTCAATGCCTCCGAACCAGATTGAACGTCTCTTTTCCAGATCGCTCACGATGATTCGGTAAATATGGCCCTTGCGGATGGCGATCTCGTCGATGCCGATTACCTTGGGACTCGGTTTGCCGGCACGACGAAGTTTCTCCTGCATGTACTGTTTTTCAAGTTCCTTGACCGTCTTCCAATCAAGGCGGAGTTCTTTAGCAATATCTTTGATCGAGGCTGATTCACATCGCCGACCGACATAATAGGCAAACCGCTTAGTATAAAACGGGTTGTCGGCCAAAAACGGCAGCAGCTCCCGTTTCACAGCGCCGCACCGGCGGCACAGGACGCGCCTGATTTCCAGTTCAAGATAAATTCTGGCGCCCCCGCAGGAAAGATCGCGGACCAATCGGATTTTGCGAGCACGATAGGTTCGATGAACCGTGCCACATATCCAACAAGCAGTTTTTTCCCCTGTCTTACGAGCTTGATGACTCGGGCACGGGGATCGCCAAAGACTCCATGAACGGCACCCTTTGGCTTACAACCGGGGAAGTGATACAAATCGGAGAGAGTTCGTCTTTTGTGCATGTCCGATTTGTACCATTTTTTACATCCTCCGGGCAATCAATAAATCCGCTCCCAGAGCGGGCGCTACAACTTTTTTGGCATAATTTCATGTACACGACTTGGAGAAGACCCCAAATTATAATAGACTTAAATTGCCATTGCCGTACAGAGGAGGAAGCGATATGGCCATCGCAAGCCGGAAAAACGACAGCATGCTACAATATCTACAGGTCCACTCCTGCAACCACCCGAGGTGATCCCATGAGGCTGGAAAACCCTTTCTTCTTTTGCTCTTTTCTCACGTTCGTTTTTTCAGCAGCCGCCCTTCTCACTACGAACAGCATTGCGAATGATGACCGTGAGCCCATCAAGCTGCCCTCACCGCTTGTTGCTGGTAAAACGTCGGTCGAAAGCGCCTTGAACAAACGGCGGTCTGTTCGGCAATACAAAAACCTGCCGATATCGCTTCCCGATTTATCACAGCTTCTTTGGGCGGCCCAGGGCATATCCGGATCAGGGGGAAGGCGGACCGCTCCTTCAGCCGGAGCGCTGTACCCGCTTGAAGTATACGTCGTTGCCGGCAAGGTAACCGGCTTGCCCGCCGGCATCTATTCCTATAACCCGCACAAGCATGAGCTCCGCAGGATCGCGGAAGGCGATGCCAGGACGGAATTGAGCAAGGCGGCCCTGGGCCAATCACCGATCAAGAACGCTGCAGCGGTCCTGGTGCTCTCCGCATTGCACGAACGGACGACGGCCAAATACGGAGAGCGGGGCGTCCGCTACGTGCATATGGAGGCGGGCCATGCCGCGCAGAACGTCTTTCTTCAGGCCGTGTCGCTGGATCTCGGGACCGTCGTTATCGGCGCATTCCAGGACGAGCAGGTGAGAGCCGTTCTGCATCTTCCCGAACAAGAACAGCCGCTCTGCCTCATGCCGGTGGGGAAGAAATGAAGAGAAAGTGAACCAGGAGGCTGCTATGGGAGAAATTGCCTTCGAGAAAATTTCATCGACCTTTACGATCCTGAACCCCTTCAATAACTTTGCTCCCGAAGAACACCGCGTGGAGGTGAGAAAGGACCCGCTTTTGGGGGACACGAGCATCTACAACCCTTACTTGAAGGACAAGGCGCGGGCCTTTTTCGGCCAGAATGATCCGGAACTGATACAAGCGCTCGCGCGAGAAAGCGCCAAAAACTGCATTTTTTGCGGGGAGAACGTTGTCGGCAAGACCGCCCGCTATCCGTCCGATATTCTGCCCGAGGGACGTATACGGAAAGGCGATGCCGTTCTTTTTTCGAACTTGTTTTCGCTCGGCGCATATCACCCCGTGATCGCGCTCGGCAGCGCGCACTTTTTGAAACTCCCGGAATTCACTCCCCTGATCCTCGCTGAGGGATTCGAAGCGGCGCAGGAGTTTCTGCGGTGCGTGTACTGCAGGGACAAGTCCGCTGTCTTTACAACGGTCTGCTCGAACTATCTCCTCCCGGCCGGCGCAAGCCTGGTGCATCCGCACATGCAGATGCTGGTCACGCCCCTGGCATATTCTTACCATGCGCGGATGCGGGACGCCGCCCGCGCGCATTACGAAAAAAACGGAACGTCCTACTATGACGATCTGGTTGCTGAAGAGAAACGGACCGGCGCGCGCTTCATTATCCAGCAAAACAACTGGCACTGGCTCGCTGCCTTTTCACCCATGGGAAGCAATGAGATCACGGCGGTCCACGACAAGGAGGCCGACTTTGAGGTGCTCCCGGCAACGGCATTGCACGACCTTGCCTATGGCATTTCGAAGGTCCTCCTTCTCTACGAACGTCTCGGTCACTTGAGCTTCAACTATGCGCTTTACTCTGTCCGGAACAGCGGCCGGGACGCGGGCCAGCGCTGCGTATTCAAGATCGTCAGCCGCCAGAACCTCTATCCGAACTACCGGAATGACGATTACTTCATGCAAAAGATGCTGCAGACGGAATTGATTTTCAATCTGCCGGAAGAACTGGCTGATCAGTTGAGAATAATTTTTTGACAGCGTTTTCCCGAACGATTTGACAGCATAAAGGAAAAGCGTTAAGTTTAACTCATGAAGACCGCGGTTGAGATTTATAAACTTCTCCCCAAAACGAACTGCGGCAAGTGCGGCACCACGAGTTGTATGGGCTTTGCCGCAAAACTCGCCACGCACCAGGCCTCGCCCGGTGACTGCCCAACCATGACAAAGGCGGCGCGGCAAGAGATTCGGGTATCAGACCAGGACCGGCGTGAATCGCCCGGCACTGTGTACGAACAGGTCCTCGAGTCCCTCCGCCCTAAAATTCAGGCCCTGGATTTCCTGAAAACGGCATCTTTGTTCGGCGCCAGGCTGATAAACCAGGAGACCCTGGAGATCGATTTTCTGAACGACACCTGCCGCGTCACAAAAGAGAAGGTCACGGATGCCTCGGGCGAAGAACCACGGCCCTGGATCTCGATCCTGATCTATAACCACCTCTGCATGACGGAACCGCCGAAGCCCGCGGAAGAGTGGCGCACCCTCAGTTCGATACCCGCGTCCCACGCCAAGGACAAGGCTTGGGCCGGTCATGTTGAGGATGAAATCGCAAAGCGCTTTGCCGGAAACACCGCAAGCCTCAAAGCCGCTTGCGAACGCCTTGGGGGCAGGCCCGCAACAGTCCCCGGCAGTCATGACGCAGCGTATGAGTTCCGCTTTTTCCCCCACTATCCCGTACTGCTCCTTTTCTATGATGCCGTCGCAGAGGAAAACTTCCCCGCTCAGTGCAGATTGCTTTTGGACAAGACCGCGCCTTACTATCTCGACATCGAATCTATTGTCGTGCTGGGAGAGGAATTCGCGGGACGCTTAACGGCGTAGCAGTCATAACTTCAAACTGGTCTTAATCGCTTCGAACTCCCGACTATTTCTCATTCATGCTTTACTGCATGAATAAGAAATTCGACGTTTCCGTCCTGCCCCGTGATCGGCGATTGAATAATGCCTTTTACTTCGAGGCCGAGACTGCGAATAAAGTCTTCGACTCTTTTCACCGCAGCATTCCTCGCCGCCTCGTCGCGTACGATCCCGCCCTTGCCCACATTCTCCCTGCCCACTTCGAACTGAGGCTTGATGAGTGCAATAATCTCAGAATCAACCTTCATACATTTCAGGATTGCAGGAATAACCTTTTCTAAAGAAATGAACGAGACGTCGATGACCGCGATGTCAACAGGCTCCGCAACGAGCGTCGGCGACATATCGCGGATATTCACCCGCTCGATAGTGACGACGCGCGGGTCCTGCCGGAGCTTCCATGCAAGCTGGCCGTAACCGACATCCACCGCGTACACTTTGGCAGCACCGTGCTGGAGCAGGCAATCAGTGAAGCCGCCGGTGGATGCGCCCGCATCAAGCGCTGTCTTGCGCGAAACGTCAACATTGAACTCCCGAAGCGCCGCTTCGAGTTTCATTCCTCCCCTGCTCACATAGGGAAGCGCATCGCCAAGAACACGGACCTCCGCATCTTCAGGCACGAGTGTGCCGGCCTTGTTCTGTTTCTGACCGTTCACGAGCACCTGGCCCGCCAGGACCAGGGCGTGGCCGCGCTCACGGCTTTCAACAAGGCCGCGCTCGACAAGAAGACGATCGAGGCGGATTTTAAGCGCTTTTTTGCTATCTTTTTTTTGCATGCGTAAGCAACCGGGCGATGAACGTATGCTTCATGCCGTGAGCGTACCAGAAGCAACGCTCCCTGTCAATCTTGCTTGTTTATGCGAATTGACTCACAATAAATGTTACCCAAGCAAATTCTGAATTATATCGTTGACTCATAATTCATGTTACCGGAACTATACCCCAAAAAGGAGGGATAGTTCTTATGAGTCCACGATCCAAGCGGGAGTACCTGGAGGCAATCGTCAAACGATATCGGGCTGCCTCCCGCAAAATGAAGACTGCAATCCTGAATGAGTTCTGCGCTGCCTGCAATTATCACCGCAAGCATGCGCTGCGTCTCTTGCGGACATTTCGGCGGTTTACGCAAAAGCCACCGGCCAAGCGCGGCAGAAAACGGGTATATGACGCAGAGCTGCTCCGTAAACCTCTTCAGCGCATCTGGAAGGCGGCTAACCTTCCCTGCTCCAAGCGGCTTAAGGCAATTATCCCCCTGTGGCTGCGGGGATATAGAGAAACCTATGGGCCGATCTCCCAGGAAGTGGCCGGAGCATTGCTGCGGATATCTCCCCCGACCATCGACCGGATATTAAAACCAGTCCGCGCCCGATATACGAAGCACGGAAGGGCCACAACGAAACCAGGGACGCTCTTAAGAAAGCATATCCCTATCAAGACCAACCAGTGGGACGAATTTCGCCCCGGCTTCCTGGAGGCGGACACCGTCGCCCATTGTGGAACCACCACGGAAGGCATGTATGCCAACACGATCGACTGCGTGGACATCGCCACCGGCTGGACCGAGCAGCGTGCCGTCTGGGGGAAAAACTACCAGGACGTGATCGATCAGATCAAGGATATCGAACGCTCCCTGCCGTTCCCGATCCTGGGCTTTGACTCCGATAACGGCAGTGAGTTCTTGAATCATCATCTCCTCCGGTATCTGACGGAGAGAAAACGGCCAATCCAGTTCACCCGCAGCAGGGCCTACAAAAAGGACGATAACGCCCATGTGGAGCAGAAGAACTGGACCCATGTGAGGCAGTGGCTGGGGTATGATCGTTTGGATAAACCCGAGCTCGTTCCGCTCATGAATGCCCTCTATACTTCCGAGTGGCGGCTGTTTCTAAACTTCTTCTGTCCTTCGATGAAGCTGCTCGAGAAAAAACGAGTTGCTTCAAAGACCGTGAAACGCTATGATAAACCCAAAACACCCTATCAGCGGGTGTTGGAGTCTCCGGGCATCTCTAAAGAAACGAAACAGTCTCTCCGGGAACTAGAAAGAACCTTGAACCCTTTTGCGTTAAGAAACGCCTTGGAGGAGAAGCTGAAAAGAATCTTCAAATCCTAAAACCAACACCTATATCTTCACATACCTTCCGGTAACATTTTATTATGAGGCAACAGGTATGCGCGTCGTTTATTGACGTTTCCTTCACGCTCGTATAAACTATAATTAAATTCGGGTGTCTTACGTCCTAAAAGGGCAGCTTGGTCCGGAGGTCAAGAATATGAGAAGAGCGGGTTTTTTCCTGGTGTTCCTGGCATGCGTAACGGCTATCCCCTGTGCCGATGTTCTCGCTGCCGCATTCAGCTGCGGGGGCGGGATCATCTCCACCGGCGACAGAAGCATAGACGTGCTCGCGAAATGCGGCGATCCAGACTACAAGGAATCACACCAGGAAGAACTGAGCGAAAGACTTGGCGACAGCACAAAGCAAAAGACATTCGTCACGGTGGAGGAGTGGACGTACGATTTCGGACCGTCCCAGTTCATGCGCATCGTCGTTCTGGAAAACGGAGTCGTTACGGACATCCGGACCGGCAACTACGGATATCCAGAACAAACGGAACCCGCGGCGCGCGAATGCAGCGAGCAGATCGTGTCGGTAGGAGACTCGAAGGCCGACGTGCTCGCAAAGTGCGGGGAACCGTCATTGAAGGACGCTCACGTGGAAGAATTCAGGGAAAAGCTGGACGGTGCGACGCGCACGGTATCCGTCACCGTTGAAGAATGGACCTATAATCCGGGCGCCTCCCGTTTTGTCCTCATACTCACGTTCAGGAACAGCAAACTCAGCGGTATCAGGACCGGCAATTACGGGTATTAGCTGAACCCGCAGGAAAAAAAGCGATGGGAGCTCTCCCGGCGCTTCAGTATTTACGATTTATTCCACACTCCGAATTCCGCGCTCCGCACTTGCATCAGGCGTCCTTCGTTTTGAAGCTTGCCACGGGTGCAACCGCTTTCAAACGGGTTTTCTCCACGAAATCCCTGACCGACGCATAAATGCCGTCCGTGTCTAATCCGTATTTCTTACGAAGCACCTTCTGCGCGCCGTGTTCGATGTATGCATCGGGAAGCCCGATCCGGAGGGTTTTGATGCCCGCGATCCCCTTCGCGTCGAGACATTCGAGCACAGCGCTGCCGAAACCGCCGAAGAGCGCGTGTTCCTCGACCGTGACGATGCGGCCCGTTTTTCTTGCAAAAGCAACGATCATCTCTTCATCAAGCGGCTTCACGAACCGCGCGTTCACCACAGCCACGGAGATCCCTTCATCCGCGAGCCGCTTTGCCGCTTCGATCGAGGGACAGACCATATTGCCGATCGCGATGATCGCGGCTTCGCTCCCGTCCTTGATCAGTTCCGCCTTGCCGATCTTCAGGGTCTTCAGCTCCTGGTCCATGGGCACGCCGCAGCCGCTGCCGCGGGGATAGCGCATGGCAGAGGGTCCCGGGTGCTCTACCGCCGTCTTGATCATGTGCTGAAATTCGTTCTCGTCTTTGGGCGCCATCACAACCATGTTCGGCACATGACGCAAGTAGGCGATATCGAACACCCCATGGTGTGTGGGACCATCCTCTCCCACGAGCCCGGCCCGGTCGAGCGCGAGCGTCACGGGCAGGTTCTGAAGACAGAGGTCGTGCACCACCTGGTCATAAGCGCGCTGGGTGAACGTGGAGTAGATCGCCGCCACCGGGTGGAGCCCCTCCACCGCAAGGCCGCACGCGAAGGTCACGCCGTGGGATTCCGCGATACCCACGTCGAAGAAACGGTCAGGGAACCTTTCGGAAAACTTGTCGAGTCCCGTGCCCTCGGACATGGCGGCGGAAATGGCGACGAGTTTGTCGTTGTCCTCGGCCAGTTTGATCATGGTCTGGCCGAAGACCTCGGTGTAGCTCAAGATAGACTGTTTCTTCGCGGCGATCCTGCCGGTAGCGGGATCAAAGGGCGGCGTACCGTGGAACTGGGATGGATTGCTTTCCGCAAACTCGCAGCCCTTCCCCTTCTTCGTGACCACGTGCACGAGGACCGGCCACGTGTAATTTTTTATATTGCGAAACGTCTCAAGCAAATGATCGATATTATGGCCGTCAATCGGCCCGATATACTGAAATCCGAGGTCCTCAAACAGCATGCCCGGCGCCACGAGGCCTTTGATCGAGTCCTCCGCCCGTTTCGCGAAGTGGAACATGGATTCGCCGACCTTGGGGATCCCCTGGAGAAAGTTCTTTGTCTCCCTGCGCAGTTTTGTATAGAAATTACCGGTCATGAGCCTGCTGAGATACGATGAGAGAGCGCCCACGTTCGGAGAGATAGACATCTCATTGTCGTTCAGCACCACGCCGAGGTTCTTCTTCAGATGTCCCGCCTGGTTCATACCCTCAAAAGCAAGCCCCGCCGATATTGAACCGTCGCCGATCACAGCGATCACCCGGTAGTCTTCGCTCTTGATGTCGCGCGCAGCCGCTATGCCGAGGGCCGCAGAGATGGAGGTGCTTGCATGGCCCACGTCGAAGTGGTCGCAGGGGCTCTCTTCCCGCTTGGGAAACCCGCTGACGCCGCCATGCTGCCGGAGCGTGGGAAACTGGGCGCGTCTGCCCGTAAGGATCTTATGCGCGTAGGCCTGGTGCCCCACGTCCCAGACGATCCGGTCATGAGGCGTGTCGAAGGCATAGTGCAGGGCGATAGTCAGATCCACCACGCCGAGACTGGAGGCCAGGTGCCCGCCGGTCCGCGATACGACGTTGATGATCTCCTCCCGAAGCTCTGAGGCGAGCAGCGCCAGTTCTTCCTGCGGAAGCGCCCGTAAATCCTGCGTGTTGTTGACTTTGTCGAGAATCATAGGAACCTCGTTCGTGAAAATTCAAAAAGCTAAAACTCAATTTTTCATCGCAGCGGCCGCCGCGATCGCTCAGAAATTCTGTTCATTTTGACAGTTAATCTCTGCGCGTTCCGTGTGCTCTGCGGCAAATCAAGTGTATAAACTTCAATTCACTCTGGTAATAATATATTTTGCCAGTTCCCTGAGCGGGTCTGCTGAGCGTCCGAAGCCTTCCAGCGCCAGCACTGCCTGGTCCGCGGCCTCCACGGCCCTGCGACGCGACTCTTCGAGGCCATAGAAGCTCGGGAAGGTCCTCTTTCCTGTTTTAAGGTCGCTGCCCACGTCTTTTCCAATCTCTTCCTGCTTGCCGGTAATATCGAGGATATCATCGGCGATCTGGAACGCCAGGCCCGTCATCTCGCCGTACCGCGTTAGTGCTGTAAACTGGCGTTTGTTTGCTTTTGCATAGAGCGCACCGGACCTGACGGACGCGCGAATGAGCGCGCCGGTCTTGTGCGTATGAATGTATTCGAGCGTGGGAAAGTCGATTTCTTTGCCCTCAGATTCTATGTCCACCGCCTGGCCTCCTACCATGCCGAACACGCCGGAAGCGGTTGAGATCTCCTTGATGACCGCGATAAGCCTGTTCGCGGGAACCGCCTTGAGCCTTCGGGGATCGGACAATACTTCGAAGGCCAGGTTCAAAAGCCCGTCGCCGGCAAGGATGGCGATGGCATCTCCGTATACTTTGTGGCAGGTGGGCCTCCCCCGCCGAAAATCATCGTTGTCCATGGCCGGCAAATCATCATGGATCAGGGAGTAGGTATGGATAAGCTCCAGCGATCCCGCGATGGGAAGCAGGTCGGCCGTCTTCGCGCCGAGCGCTTCCGCGGCGGCAATGGCCAGGATAGGCCGCACCCGCTTGCCGCCGGCAAACAGGCTGTAGCGCATGGCCTCGTGCACGGACGCCGGGAAAGCCTTCGCCGGCGGTACGAGTTTTTCGAGTGTCTTATCGACAATGTCTTTTTTCTTTGCGAGATATGCCTTGATGTCCATAGGTTAAGTCCGCGAAACGTAAAAGGTGAACATGAAAAGACAGCCGCGATTTTCACGTTTTACTTTTCATGTTTCACATTTCACGCTTTTACTCCTCTTCCTGTTCTTCAAACGGCTGCGCAGTAATATTCCCCGCCTTGTCCTTCAAGAGTATCTCGACTCGGCGCTCAGCGTCCTCCAGCCGCTTGTTGCAGACGCGGGAGAGCTTGATGCCTTCCTCGAACAGCTTGAGCGACTGCTCCAGCGGAAGCTCGCCAGCTTCGAGCTCTTTTACGATTTCTTCGAGCCGAGAGAGCGCCGCTTCGAATTTTTTTTCAGCCATTGTGACAGCTCCTGGGGTCCGAAACCCGTCAAAAATAATTATATCCGGAACATGGCGCTAAATCAAGAGAAATGCAGGGAAAAGACACTAAACCTTGGCTGCAACTGAGCTGATGACAAAAAACAAAAATCTTCTGGACGCGAATTTTCACGGAAAGAGCGGGTCAGTTGCAATTTTGTCTTAATACTCTTTCCAGAGTTCGAGCGCATTTCTCGCGGAACGAAAGCCAAATCGCCTGAGCGCCTCTGCATAGGGGCTTTTCGTGGACGGCTCGTTGTTGATCGTCTCAATGAAGATCTTCCGCAGGGGGTTAAACTCACGCGTGAGCAAATCCTTGAACAGGGTGAAATATTCCGCGAGGCGGGGTTCCTTCGGTCCGACAAGGATATCCAGGCTTTTCCCCTGGCGCCTGGAGATCAGGACAAGCTTGCTCCCGTGATACACAAGGTGGGTGGAGGCGATTCGCGAAGGCAGTCCCGTGAGCGATGAGAGCCCCGGCCCGCACATAGATGCGGGGTCTGATGCATTGATCCAGAATACGGCGTCCTGCGGCAAAGGTTCCTGGAGCATACGAAACGCTTCGTGGGAGATGAATTGCGGCCCGGAAAGGCCCTCGAAAAAGTATCCGGACAACACCTCGCCGGAAAGTTCCATGAGACGCAAGGACCGAAAGAGGCGCCGCCACTGAAGCGGCGGAAGCTCATTCGCCAAAAGCTCGCGAAAAAGTATCCCGTACCGTTTGAGGAGCTGCCGGATGCGGTCCTTCACGAGCTCTTCGTTTTCAAGAAGGTCGTCCTCGTGCGGCACGGAATCGATCCTGAGCCAATGCCCTTCCAGGGGACGGGAGACCTTCCAGCGGTTGAATCCGGACCTGCGAGAGGCAAGCCTCGCCTCATCACTGAAGGTTTGCGCGGAGAAGCCGGCCATGGCTCCCCTTCTG
>OFHF01000042.1_pt1 | contig 11112 bp, 10 predicted proteins | sample 1521971 | NCBI WGS metagenome assembly OFHF01 (sample SAMEA2468440, study PRJEB22500) | soil metagenome | biome: Glassland; feature: Farmland; material: Clay | place: Australia | collected 2013-01-31 | depth 0.55 m | reverse complement strand
TGTGTGGTACATCCGCTATGCGGTGTTCTGCCGCTGTGTCTTTAGTTCTCACAGCGTTGTGTGTATGTCTGTTTTTCTCATTTTTTTTTTATAATCAGCGCGCGCCCCCCACATCCCCCCCCCCTCTTTTCCGCCGCCGGGGCAAGATGTTAAAAAGAGCCCCCCCCCCCCCCCCGCCCCCCGCCCCCCGCCACAGCGTCGGACATGACCTCGCCGCCGATAACCCGCCCTCCGCCGACGTCGATCGCCGTGCCGCCCGCGCCGCCCGCGCCGCCGCGCCCGACGCCTGCTGCCAGGCCGGAAGCGGCCGAACCGGCAGCGCAACCGAAACCGCCGCCCACACCGCCTGTCTCCGGCACGACGACACCGCCGCGCCATGCAGCGCCGCCGGACCTCCCCGCACGGACCGAACGCCCATTGCGCACGGCGTTGGCGCCCGAACCGCCCCACGCAGCGGCCGCGCCTTCCGCGCCGGAACCACCGCCTGCCGCCGCCCGCCTGTCCCAGGTCGGCGCCGCGCTGCTGCTCGCCCTGCTGCTGGGCGGCGGCGCATGGTTCGGCATTGACCACTGGTTCGCCCCGCCGCCGGCCCCACAGCCGTCCGCCCCGTCTGTGCCGGCGCCAACCGTGCCGCCGCCCCCGGTCGTCGCCCCGCCCGCTGCCACCGTCATCGCCTCCGGCCACGGCGTCCGCATCGAGCGCACCGGCCGCGAGGTCACCATCGACATCGATCGCAGCCAAGCGCAAGCAGCGCCCCCCCAACCGGCACCGGCGACCGCACCGGCACCGCAACCGGCCCGCCCCGCGCCGCCGCCGCCCGCCCCCCACGTCTACATCCACACCGTGGTGAGGGGCGACACCCTGTGGGCCATCGCCGAGCACTACCTGGACGACCCCTGGCGCTACAGGGAGCTGGCAAAACTGAGTCACATCAAGGATCCCGACCTGATCTATCCGGGCGACCGGGTGCGTATCGTCGTCCATTGATGCGCGGGCAGCGCAGGCTTTGTTGACCCCTCCTGCGGCGATCACTAAGCTCAAGGAAAACCGCAGCGACGGCATGCTTACTCCGGGACCAGGCGATGAACTTCGAAAACATCCACAACTATTACGAAAAGCTCGTTATCGACTATCTGCTGGAGCAGGTGTCCGGTGTCGCGCACGAAGCGGCGGACCAGGATTACCTCGAGGATGTCGCCTGCGTCGCCCTCAACCGCCTGCCCACGCGCTACGTGCGCTACGACGTGGACACCGCCTTCTACATGAGCGATGCCGAGCACCAGACGATGCGGGGCGAGGTGGAAGAGGCGGTGGCCGACGCCCTCGCCTACGTGCAAGACCACCGCGCCATCCACGGCGGCGCCTGAAACGGAGGCGCGGCAATGGAAGGCTCCCTTAAGATCGATATCCTGCCCGACGAGACGGCGCTCTTCCGCGCCGGCGCCGAGCGCTTCGCCGCCCTGGCGGCCGAGGCCATCGCCGCCCGCGGCGCGTTTCACGTCGCCCTGGCGGGCGGCTCCACGCCCAAAGGGCTGTACGCCCTGCTCGCCACGCCCGAGTTCGCGCCGCGCCTCGACTGGCCGCGCATTCACCTCTATTTCGGCGACGAGCGCGCTGTGCCGCCGCAACACGAGCAGAGCAACTACCGTATGGTGCGCGAAAACCTGCTCGACCATCTGGCCACCCCACCGGCCGCGGTGCATCGCATCGCCGGCGAACTGGAGCCGCAACAGGCCGCCGCCACCTATGCCGCCGAGCTGGCCCGCTCGCTGCCGCAGCACGGCTTCGATCTGGTCTTGCTGGGCATGGGACCCGACGGCCATATCGCCTCGCTGTTCCCCGGCAGCGACGCCCTCACCAAACGCAAACCGGCCGCGGTGGCGGCCTACGTAGCAAAACTGGAGAGCTGGCGCATCAGCCTGACCTTGCCCACCATCAATCGCGCCGACCACGTGCTGGTGCTGGTAAGCGGTACGCGCAAGTCCGACGTGGTGCGCCATGTACTGCGCAATATTTCTCACGCCATGCCGCTACCGGTGCAACTGCTGCGCCCGCGCGGCACGCTGGAGTGGCTGCTGGACGATGCGGCGGCTATCCATCTCGATCGCCGCACGGATAATTAGATGATCACGAAACTTGTCCTTGCCGGTGACATCGGCGGCACCAAGACCCTACTTCAACTGGCGGAATTCGAAGCGGGAGCATTGCGCCCGCGGCGCATCGTGCGCGCACACCGTTTCGACAGCGCCGCTTACGATGGACTGGCGCCGATGGTCCGCGAATTCCTCGGCGACGACGGTTCATCGCGGGTGCAGGCGTGTTTCGGCGTCGCCGGCCCGATCGCCGGCGGCGTCCAACGGCAAACGGCGCAGCTCACCAACCTGCCGTGGCAACTCGACTCGGTGGCGCTGAGCGCCGAGTTGGGCGTGGGCACGGTACGCCTGGTCAACGACTTCGAGGCCGTCGGCTACGGCATCGAGGCGCTGGTGCCGGACGATCTCCAGGTGTTGCAGGAGCGCTCGCCGCGCGGCGACGCCACGCGCGTGGTGCTCGGCGCCGGCACCGGCCTGGGCGTCGCATTGCTGCTGCCGTGCAACGGCGGTTACAGCATCCTCCCGACCGAAGGCGGTCACATGGATTTCGCGCCCGCCGACTCGTTGCAGGAGGGATTGCTGGCGTTTCTGCGCGCAGAGCTGGACCATGTCTCGTGGGAACGGCTGGTGTCGGGGCCGGGACTGACCAACATCTACCGTTATCTGCTGAGCCGCGACGCCGCCGACCCGGCCGGCGATCCGCTGCTGCAGACCCCGGACCCCGCGGCCGCCATCGCGGGCAGCGCAATGCCGCGGGCGCGCGCCGCGCTCGACCTGTTTATCTCCCTCTACGGCGCGTTCGCCGGCAACGTCGCCCTAATGACGCTTGCCTACGGCGGCGTCTATCTCGCCGGCGGCATTGCGCCCAAACTCCTGCCGCACTTGCAACAGGGTACCTTCGCCCGCACCTTTGCCGCTAAGGGGCGCATGCGCCCGGTGGCGGCGGCGATGCCGGTATACGTGGTGACCAACCGCCAGGCCGGCCTGCTCGGCGCCCTGCTGGCCGCAAGCAGACTACAATAATCGGGGCTCACGCCGGCGGCGTGCCCCTAATTCCATGCCGTACGTAACGAATATGAACGACAAATACCGTATTGATGTAGCCGTTGAAACCTCCTATCTCGAAGAGCAGTCGCTGGCGGACGAAAACCGCTACGTCTTTGCCTACACCATTACCATCCGCAATCAAGGCAGCGTCGCAGCCAAACTGTTGACGCGCCACTGGGTGATCACCGACGGCAACGGCGAGGTGCAGGAGGTGCAGGGGTCCGGTGTGGTGGGCGAGCAACCGCACCTGCAGCCGGGCGAGAAGTTCCGTTACACCAGCGGCACGGTAATGGACACGCCGGTGGGCACGATGCACGGCAGCTACCAAATGCGCGCCGACGACGGCTTCGAGTTCGACGCCGACATCCCGGTGTTCCGGCTGTCGACGCCGCGGACGCTTCACTAAAGTCGGTTCCGGGTTCGGAGCTTCGAGCTGCGAACGACGCCTTCAGCAGCGCGAAACCCGCAACCACGAACACGGAACCAAAACCCCATGTCCCTGCGCCACACCTACACGCTGTTCGCGCCGATCTACGACCTGGCCCTGGAGCGTGCGAGCGAACGGCTGCGCCGCGACAGCCTGCGCCGGTTGCAGGGCACCAGCGGCGACGTACTGGTGGCGGGTGTCGGCACCGGGCTCGACATCCCGCACCTGCCGCCGGGACCGCACTACGTCGGCTTCGATCTGACACCGGCAATGCTGCAACGGGCGCGTCGCCGCGCCACAGGGCGCGGCGACATCAGTCTGCACCTGGGCGACGCCCACCGCCTGCCCTACGGCGACGACAGCTTCGATGCGGTGGTGCTGCACCTGATTCTCGCCGTGGTACCGCAACCGCAACGGCTGTTGCGGGAGGTCCAGCGGGTACTCAAGCCCGGCGGCCGCGTGCTGCTGCTGGACAAGTTCCTGCGCCCCGGCCAGCGCGCACCGCTGCGCCGCCTGCTCAACCTGCTGTCGCGCCACGTCGCGACCCGCACCGACGTGGTATTCGAGCAGGTGCTCGACTGCTGCCCGCAACTGAACCTGCACAGCGACGAGCCGGTGCTGGCCGGCGGCTGGTTCCGCCGCATCGAACTGCACAAAGCTGCCGGCGTAAACGATCAGCAAAAGACATAACCACGGGGCTCCCAGGGAATTGATGGCGCTTAGAGGCCGCAACAGCGGCGTTCGGTCGTTGATATGCCCGCGGCAAACTCAGTGTGCGATAGCGTTTGCGCGGAAATTCCCCGTGTCCCCCATCGCCCCCGTGGTTACAATGTATTGGCCAAAATCACGGGGACATCCATGGCCACCTACGCAATCGGCGACATCCAGGGCTGTTACGACCAGCTGCAACAGCTGCTTGATAAGATCGGTTTCGATCCGGCCCGCGATACCCTGTGGTTCGCCGGCGATCTGGTGAACCGCGGTCCGCAATCGCTGGAGGTACTGCGTTTCGTCAAAAGCCTCGGCGAGCGCGCCATTACCGTACTCGGCAATCACGACCTCCATCTGCTGGCGGTATGGCAGGACAAGCACCACCACTTCAAGTCCAACGACACCCTGCTACCCGTCATTCGTGCAGCCGACCGCGACGAACTGCTGGAGTGGTTGCGCCGCCGCCCGCTGCTGCATTACGACGCGGGACTCGACTATCTGCTGGTGCATGCCGGTCTGCCGCCGCAATGGGATACGGAAACCGCCATGCGCTGCGCGCGCGAAGTGGAAACGACGTTGCGCGGCGAACAGTTTCGCGACTTTCTGGAGAACATGTACGGCAACAAGCCGAAGCGCTGGTCGGAACAACTCGGTGGCTGGGACCGGCTGCGCTTCGCCGTCAACTGCTTCACCCGGCTGCGCTTCTGCACCGCCGAGGGCGAACTCGATTTTCATCACAAGGGCAAACCGGGCGGCGACGATACCGAAGTACTGCCGTGGTTCAAGGTGCCGGGGCGGCGCAACCGTGGGCAGCGCATTCTATTCGGCCATTGGTCGACGCTCGGCCTCTACGCCGATGACAACGTGCGCGCCATCGACACCGGCTGCCTGTGGGGCGGCGCACTAACCGCCTTGCGGCTCGATGACGATAGCGTCACCCAGCTGGCGTGCCCCGCCATCTGCGCGCCGGGGATCGACTAGCCAACCGCACGCGGCGCTCAGGCGGAACGGATGGCACCGGCAGCGCGCAGCAGTTGTTCGAATTCGTCGACCGGCAACGGCCGGCTGAAGAAGAAGCCCTGAAATTCGCCGCAACCCTGCTGACGCAGGAAATCGCGTTGCGCCGCTTCCTCCACGCCTTCGGCGATAACCTCAAGACCCAGGCTGCGCGCCATGGCGATGATCGTCGTAACGATGGAAGCGTCGTCGCGGTCGGCCGGCACGCCCTGCACGAACGACTTGTCGATCTTGAGCCGGTCCACCGGCAGCCGCTTGAGGTAGCTCAACGAGGAGTAGCCGGTGCCGAAGTCGTCGATGGCCAGGCCGATGCCCAGGGATTTCAACAGCCCCAGCGTGCGTACGCCGGTTTCGGCATGACTGAGCACGAATCCTTCGGTGATCTCCAGTTCCAGCAACCGCGGTTCGAGCCCGCTCTCCTTCAGCACTTCGCGTATCGTGCCCACCACGTCGCCATGGATGATTTGCTGACCGGAGAGATTCACGGCAATACGCAGCGGCAGAGCGTTTTCCTGCCACTGTTTTGCCTGGCGACATGCCGTCATCAACACCCAACGGCCGATGGGCTCGATCAGCCCGGTCTCTTCCGCCAGCGGGATGAACTTGTCCGGCGGGATCAGTCCTTTTTCCGGATGACGCCAGCGCACCAGCGCCTCCGCACCGATGAAATGCTCGCCGTCGGCGGCGATCTGCGGCTGATAATGCAGCAGCAGTTCGTTACGTTCCAGCGCCCGCCGCAACGCGCTCTCCAGCTCGAAGCGCTCCAAGCTCAACAAGGTCAGTTGCGCCGTATAGTACTGATAGTTGTTGCGCCCCTGCTCCTTGGCCCGATACATCGCCGTGTCGGCATTCTTGATCAGGGTCTCGGTGTCGCCGCCGTCGCTGGGGAACAGGCTGATGCCGATACTGGCACCGATAAATATTTCGCGGCGCTCGATAACTACCGGTTCGTGCAAGGTTTCGAGGAGCTTGTGGGCCACCTGGGCCGCATGCTGCGCGCTGCCGATGCCTTCGAGAATGATGAGAAACTCATCGCCGCCGAGGCGGGCCACGGTATCCTGCTCGCGAATCACGGCGCTGAAACGATGGGCGACCCCCTGCAGCAGACGGTCGCCGACCGGATGGCCGAGGCTGTCGTTGACGTTCTTGAACCGATCGAGATCCACGAACAGCACCGCGAGCATGCCGCCGGCGCGGCGCATGCGCTCCAGCGCGTTGCGCAGTCGATCGTGCAGCAACACGCGATTCGGCAGATCCGTCAGCAAATCGTAATGGGCCAGTCGCTGAATCCGCGCCTCCGACGCCTTCTTCTCGGAGATGTCGGTGAACTGTCCGATATAGCGGATCACCTGCCCTTGCTTATTCTTCACGGCACTCAGACTCTGCCACGCGGGGAACACCTCCCCGTCATCTCGCCGGTACCACACTTCCCCCTGCCAGCTGCCGTCGCTGTCGACCTGTTGCCACAACAGGTCGTGGCTCTGGACGTCGAACTGTTCGTTGACCAGCAAATCGCCCAGCTCCTTGGCCAGAACCTCCGTCGCGGAGTAACCGGTAATTTGGCCGAAGGCCTGGTTGGCGTCGATGATGCGATGGTCCGGCCCCATGATCGCGATCCCTTCCTGGCTGCCCTCGAACACGCTGGCGGCAAGGCGCAGTTGCTCCTCCGTCTGCCGCGAACGGGATAGATCGTGGAAGCCCACCAGGCGTCCGGTCATTCCGCCCGCTTCGTCGTGGATGATCTTCACCATGACTTCCACCGGCCGTCCGCTCGGGTTGCCGGCTTCGTCCGCCTCCATGATGAAAAACTGATCGTGCGATTCAGTTTCCCTCAAACGCGGCGGCAACGGCTTCAGCACGATACCGATATCGTGCCCAATCACCTGCTCCGGCGACAGTCCGGTCATGTGGAAAAAGGCGCGGTTGCTGCGCACGACACAGCCATCGAGATCGAGCATCACGATGGCGTCTTCCATCAGATTCATGGCGTACGACCACTCCTGCGCCGAACGCATCAGCGCCTGCTCTGCACGCCGCTTGGCGGTAATGTCGCGACCGAGCACGACCATCGCCTTGCGACTGCCGGCAGCGTCGAACAGCGGTACCTTGATGACGTCGTAAACGAACGATTCACCGGAAGGGGTCGGCACGGCGTGCTCGCTGCGGCTCGCTATCCCGCTGCGCCAGACATCTTCGTCGCGCAGCAGCCCCGAACGGAATACATCGCCATAGTACGGCGCCACGTAATCGGCGAGTTCGGCATCGCTCTTGCCGCGGTAGTCGGCTTCCTCCAGCCCGAACAGTTCGAGCTCCGCCTCGTTGGCTTCGAGCCAACGTCCGGCCCCGTCCTTAAAACAGATGATGTCGGGGGTGGCGTTGATCAGGGTACGCAAGCGCTCCTCGTTGGTACGCAGTGCCTGCTCCATCGCAATGCGGTCGGTGACATCGCGCGCCACGCCGCTGAGCCCGGTCGGTCCATCGTCCGCATGCAGCGGTTTGACGTTCAGCTCCAGCATCACCCTGCCGCCGGCGCGATGGATGATCTCCAGCAGGATGGCGGGCACCGCGCCCCCTTGGCGCAACACCCGCTCCACCGCCTCCCGCGCAGCGGCGTTGATGGGATTGTCGCTCAACAGCGTGTCGTAACGGCGGCGCAATTCGTCCGCACCATATCCGGTTACTTCGCAGGCACCCGGCGATACGTCGGTCAGCCAGCCATTGTGATCGAGGCGGAACACGAAGCCCCGGGCCAGTTCCAGCAGCTCCTGCTGTTCGCGTGTCAGCTCATCGAGGCGATACGAAGTGTCGATCACCTCGCGCGCCAGCGGCCGGATGGCGCGAGTGGTCAACAACATGCCGCCCAACGCCATCAGCAGGATGGTGAGTACGGGCAGGGCGAGCACCGACAGCAGCGGCGCGTAAAACGCCCGCTGCCGCGCCACTACCGCCAACGCCCAGTCGCGGTAACCGGGGATTGGCGCATAGAACGTCAGGTCTTCACTGTCGGCACCGACACCGGTGAGCACGCCGCTCGCTCCTGATTGGGCACGCTGTAGCGCACGCTGCAGGTTGCTGTTCAGCGGCGTCACCTGAAAGCCCGCACCCGCACGTTCGATATGCACCGCCACGTCCCGGATCAGGTTGCCGAGATACTGATGCACATGGAGGCCGTAGGCGGTACTGTCGGTCAACAGCCCCTGCAGCGCGTCGATGCGCCAGCTGACGACATCGGTGCCGAGGCGCCGATGGCTATGACTGAGAATGGGCGCGGCCACCAGCAGATAGTACCGGTCGCCGACACGAACCGGTCCGGTGACCACCGCGGTCCGTGTGTTCGCCGGCAAAGTGGGCCACCACTCCCGCGGCGGCATTGTGCCCAACTGCACGATCGGGGTGCCGGACCTGGCCAGACGCACCAGCCCTGCGACATCGCCCGACTGGGTCAAGGCATCCTGCAGGCGTGGCGCCGTGTAGGCGGCCACATCCCGCAGCGACACTTTGCCGTGATCGTATTGCTCCAGCCGATCGCGGATCTGGCTGCGGCTGGTGAACTGCATCGTGACGTCGTCGATGCGCTCCAGGAAGTGCGCAATCGTCTGCGCCTGGCTGCGCACCTGAAACAGCATCGACGCCTCGCTGTGCGCCCGGGCATTGCGGTACAACGGGATCGCCGTTGCCAGACCGACCACCAGCCCCGTCAACAGGCTTCCGAGCACGGCGAACACGAGAATGCGTTTTTGCAGCCGATAGGTATCGTGCATGGCCATGCCGGTCATACCCCCCGTTGCCAGGTCAACATCGTCGCTGCAGGATGAGAAAGCTGTATGAATATGGATTGTTGTCGTCTGCGTTGCAATCGCTGCGTTCGACCTCGCGCCATTGCGACCAATCGAATTGCGGGAACCAGGCATCGCCTGCGACGGCCGCATGGACCAAGGTCAGATACAGGCGATCGCTGTGCGGCAGCATCTGGCCGTAGAACGATTCGCCGCCGATGATCATCACCTCCGGCACGTCGCCTGCCGCCGCCAGCGCCGCTGCGATGGAATCCACCACTACGGCGCCCGGCGCAGCATAGCCGGGGTCGCGCGTCACCACGATATTGGTGCGATCCGGCAACGGCCGCCCCAGTGACTCGAAGGTCTTGCGACCCATCACCACCGGCTTACCCAGGGTGTGGCGGCGAAACCACTTCATGTCGCCCGGCAGGTGCCAGGGCAGCCGATTTTCAATGCCGATGACGCGGTTCTCGGCCATCGCGACGATGGTGGAGATGACAGGTTTCGGGTTCCGGGTGCCGGGCGCCGGGTTGGAAGTTTCGGTGTTTGCTTTATCGCTTGTCGCCGCCACTGACTGTCGCCCCTCTTTACGACTCGAAATCCGAAACTACGAACCCGCACCGGCATTCACACCGCGACCGGGGCCTTAATATGCGGATGGTGCTCATAGCCCACCAGCGCGAAATCCTCATAACTAAAGTCGAACAGCGAGGTCACCGCCGGATTGATCTTCATCTGCGGCAGGGCGTAGGGCGTGCGCGAGAGTTGCAGCTGCGCCTGCTCCAGATGATTGCGGTAGAGATGCGCATCGCCCAAGGTGTGGACGAAATCGCCCGGCTGCAGGCCGGTCACCTGCGCCATCATCATGGTGAGCAACGCATAGGAGGCGATGTTGAACGGCACACCGAGGAAGATATCGGCGCTGCGCTGGTAGAGCTGGCAGGAGAGCCTGCCGTCGGCGACATAGAACTGAAAGAAGGCGTGGCACGGCGGCAGCGCCATCTGCTCGATCTGCGCGACGTTCCAGGCGGAGACGATGATGCGGCGCGAATCGGGATTATTTTTGAGTTGGTCGATCACCTGGCTGATCTGATCAATATGTCCGCCGCCCGGTGTCGGCCACGAACGCCACTGGTAACCGTAGACAGGCCCCAGTTCGCCGTTGGGGTCGGCCCACTCATCCCAAATGCTGACGCCGTTGTCGCGCAGATATTTGACGTTGGTATCGCCGCGCAGAAACCAAAGCAACTCGTGGATGATCGACTTCAGGTGCAGTTTCTTGGTGGTGACCACCGGGAAACCCCGGCTCAAGTCAAAGCGCATCTGGTGACCGAACACGCTGACGGTGCCGGTGCCAGTGCGATCCTCCTTTGCCGTTCCGTGCTCCAGCACGTGGCGCATCAAATCGAGATACTGTTTCATCTCTTCCTCTTTCTACGCGGTCTCTTCTCGCGCCGGTAGGCGAGAACCATCAGCACGATACCGGCGACCAACAGCGGCAGCGACAACAGCTGCCCCATGGTGAGCCAACCAAAGGCGAGATATCCAAGCTGGGCGTCCGGCACGCGAATAAATTCCACCAGGAAGCGGAATACGGCATAACAGATGGCAAACAGGCCGGAGACCGCCATGGTCGGCCGCGGCTTGTTGGAATAGAGCCACAGGATCACGAACAGCGCGACCCCTTCCAACCCGAATTCGTACAGTTGCGACGGATGACGCGGCAGCGGTCCGCCGGTGGGGAACACCATCGCCCACGGCACGTTGCTCACCTTGCCCCACAGTTCGCCGTTGATGAAGTTGCCGATACGGCCCGCGCCGAGACCGACCGGCACCAGCGGCGCGACGAAGTCGACGACATCGAAGTAGGGCACCCGGTAGCGGCGCGCGAACATGCCCAGCGCGATCAGCACGCCAATCAGACCGCCGTGGAACGACATGCCGCCGTCCCACACTTTGAACAGATTCAGCGGATTGTGCAGAAACACCGGCAGGTCGTAGAACAGCATGTAGCCGATGCGGCCGCCCAGTACCACGC
>OFHF01000041.1_pt1 | contig 11146 bp, 9 predicted proteins | sample 1521971 | NCBI WGS metagenome assembly OFHF01 (sample SAMEA2468440, study PRJEB22500) | soil metagenome | biome: Glassland; feature: Farmland; material: Clay | place: Australia | collected 2013-01-31 | depth 0.55 m | reverse complement strand
CATCACCCCTTCGAACAGCGTCGCGGAAAAACCGAACAGCACCGCCAGTACCATCTTCGCGTCGTTCGCCAGGGCGCACGTCGACTGAATGATCGCCGGCAGGTTGAGGACATGCATCTCCGCCACGAAATCCGACACCAGCACGCCGGCCCAGCCGGTGAGCGCACCGACCAGGGGCGCAAGGAACAGCACCGACCAGGAGACGCCGTAGTCGAAGCCGATGGTCTTGGCGGTCATGGTCTTGCTCAGGCGTGCGAGCAGGCCGCCCGTGGCGCCCAGCAGCAGAAAGGTCGCGTGGCCCAGGACCGCCGCCAGCAGCACGACGATGGCGGCGGTCACGACCACCAGCCACAGCGCCTTGTTCTGCCAGTCGGAAAGACCTTCGTAATAGTTGTCGCGCGCCTCGAAGATCAGCCCGCGCGCCTCTTTTACCAGCGGCCGCAACACCTCGCCGTTTTCTTTATCGACGATCTTGGCGATGGATTCCGACAGTGCGCCTGCAGCCGGCGTATTGACCGCCTTCAACTCCTCCTTGGCGACCGTCGCGTAGGCCTGCACGTGCTGCGGCGACCACAAGTCGGTGACCATCCGATCGGCGTCGTGCACCATCCGCCACGCCGCCAGCTGCCTGCCCACCCCCGCTATCGTCAGGCAGCTGCGCCAACGGGTTTGCTTTTCCTCCACGGGAACCTGCGCACGCGCCTCATGGAGCATTTTCCTGATCCTCGGGATCAGCTTGCCTTCCACGGGGGTCAGTTCGTCCGGCTTGTCCTGCTCCATCGTCAGCCGCGCCTCCACCATATCGGCATAGGCGTGCAGATGTACGGTGTTGCGGCTGATGATCCAGACGCGGCGCACGCACAACAGCAACAGCACATACCCGGTGCCCAGCAGCAGCGCCACCAGCGGCGGCCCAAAAACGGTGGCCAGAGTATGGGCGCAATCGATAAAACCAACACACTGCATGGTCGAACCTCCTTGTCGTGTTACCGCCGGACGGCGCCGCAGAACCGTCGCGCACGGACACGCGACGCTATCGGGCAGATGCCCGGCATACGGAAAGAAAATGGGATTGTGTCGCGCCGCAACGGACGCACAGGAAGCGAAAACGATGAAGCGAGTAGTCCGGAAGGTTGATGCATGAACGGCTCTCCCTGCCTGATGCGCCGGCGGCGCCACCAGTCCCGGTCGCTCATCCGGCGACCATCGTTGTCAGGGATAACTATAGGCACGGCCACATCGAGCGGCAACCACTATTTGCAGCGCACCCTTGTTCCTTACGCTTCCTCCGCGCCCTCCGGTGTTGCCGGCGTCACATCCCGCGCGGCGGCAGACGGCGACGGACCGAGCGCAACATCTCCGCCCCCAGCGCCTGCGGATCGGGCTCGCACAACAGCTCCTGCACCGACAGGCCGAAGGCATCGGCCAGCCGCTCCAGACTGTCGAGCCCGATATTGCGCCGCGCCCGTTCGACGTCGCCGACATACGAGCGGTCAAGCCCCGCTCTCTCCGCCAGCATCTCCTGCGACCAGCCGCGCATCATCCGCATCACCCGCAGATTCTGCGCCAGCAGCGTCCGTGCCGTTAACTCGCCCATGGCGACGTTATCGGGGATAATCGATCGGCAGTCGACAGACGTATGCACCCGCGGCAGCGACGACGCCCGACGGGTCGTGGCGGCATGGCGACGGGGCGGGGACGATAGTCACCATTCTGCGGACTTTGCGCCGCCCCTGGTGGCGGGTGGGTGGACAACGTCTTGGCTTCGCGGCTCCGTCCATAAGCGCTCCTTGGCTTATCTCGCGGGCCGCAAATGACGACGGCCCCGGTTACGGGGCCGCTCGATGAAGCGCGGTTCGGGTCAGGCCGAACCGGGTGGTATACTCTCGCGCAGACTCCAAGGCCTGGCTTGCACAGTCTTGGGGTCAGCCGCCCAGTTGGTGTTGCCGCACCGCCGGGTGGCGTCTTATGTTCAAGTGGTGTATTAATGATCAGCATCTGTCAACGGCTTGTTACCGCGAGCAGGGAGGCCCCGGAGGATGGACAGAATGCTGAACCTTATCCCGAATCAACCATCGCTATTTCCCGACGAACCGAGCATGTTAAAAGAGACGCTGTCCTCGGGACGTATCATGGCGCGGGCCTACGCGGCGACCACCGCAACGCCGGCCGACCGACTTGCCCTGGCGCGCGCCTTTTGCCGCCGCACGACGGAATTGTTCTGGCGCGGGATCGACGCCGATACGGCGCTGCGTCCCCAGCTCGGCGACCTGTCGCTCGTCGAACTGCCTGAGCCGGCGGCGACGCTTGCGGAAAGGATGGGCGCCATCGCCGCGGAGCTTCCCGCAGAACTCGCCATCTACGAAATCGGGCTGACCTACAACGTCATGCTGCCCGACGAGTGGCGCTCCGCCTACGGCGTCTTCTACACACCGCCGCTGCTCGCCGAACGCCTGCTGGATCAGGCGACACAGGCGGGCGTCGATTGGACCACCTGCCGCGCGCTCGATCCGGCGTGCGGCGGCGGCGCATTTCTGGCACCGGTGGCACGCCGCATGGTGGAGGCGGCCGGCCGCTGTTCGCCGGCGGTCCTACTCAAGAATATTGCCGTCCGTTTGCGCGGCTACGAAATCGATCCGTTTTCCTCCTGGCTGTCGCAGGTTGCGCTCGATGCCATCCTGCTGCCCGTCAGCCGCAAGGCAAAACGCCCGGCGCCGGAGTTGATCACGGTGTGCGACGCATTGGAGCAGCCCGTGCCCGCCGAAGGATACGACCTCGTCGTCGGCAATCCGCCCTATGGCCGGGTGAAGCTGGACGAAGAAAGGCGCGAGCGCTTCAGACGCGGCCTGTACGGTCATGCCAATCTTTACGGCCTGTTTACCGACCTGGCACTGCACCATGCGCGGCCGAACGGTATCGTCGCCTATGTCACGCCCACCTCGTTCCTTGCCGGCGGTTACTTCAAGAACCTGCGTTCGCTGCTGGCGGCCGAGACGACGCCGACCAGCATCGATTTCGTCACCGAGCGCAAAGGGGTGTTCGAGGGCGTGCTACAGGAGACGCTGCTTGCCTGCTACAGCAAGAACGGCAAACGCAAGTCGGCAACTGTTCACGCGCTGACGCCCGTTGCCGCCGACAAGCTGCAGATCGAGACGGTCGGCAAATTTGCCGTTCCGGCGGACAGCTCTACGCCGTGGATCATTCCACGCAGCCGTCTGCAAGCGGCGCGTATGACGCATGTCCATACCATGACCCATCGCCTGCGCGACTACGGCTACACCGTAAGCACCGGCCCGCTGGTCTGGAACCGCCACAAGGACCAGCTGCGTGCGGCACCGGGCAAAGGACATCTGCCGTTGATCTGGGCCGAGGCAATCACCAGTGACGGCCGCTTTCTGTTTCGTGCCGAGAAACGCAATCACCGCCCCTATTTCGCACCGCGCAAGGGCGACGGCTGGCTGATTGTCACGACGCCCTGCATCCTGTTGCAACGGACCACCTCAAAGGAACAGAGACGCCGCCTGATCGCCGCGGAACTTCCAGTAGACTTTCTGCAAAAACACGATGGCGTGGTGATCGAGAACCATCTGAACATGGTGCGGGCCATCGACGCGAAACCGGCCGTCGCGCAGGCGACGCTCAACGCGCTATTGAACAGCGGCGCAATCGATTCGGTGTTTCGCTGCGTCAGCGGCAGCGTCGCCGTTTCCGCCTATGAACTGGAAGCGTTGCCTCTGCCTGCACCAGGCGCCTTGAAGAAGCTGGACAAATTGGTGCGCACCAACGGCAAACCGGAAGCCATCGAGGCCGAGTGCGCCCGGCTCTTTGGATTGGATACCGCATGACACAAACGTTGCTTCCTCCCTACGCACCCAAGGCACTGGTCGCCGAACGCCTACCGCATATATTTCCGGAAGGCATACCCAACAGAAACTATTGCGTCCGCGACCTCGCCGCCAGCACTATCTTTGCAATGCTGTATGTGGGCGCCATCGAAGGGAGTGGTATTTTTCTCGCGCCGAAACATATTTACAGCATGACCGACGAGCTGGCTTCCACTACCGACGACGCGGCCCGAAGCGCGTTTGCGGCCGACGCGCTTAAGCCCGGCTACCGCCCGCCCGGCAAGCGCTGGTATGCCGACAACACGCGCGAACCGATCCGCGATGAAACGCTGCGCGAAGGGCTGGTGAACATCGGCGCCGCCTATGCCCGCAACGACCTGCCGACGACATCGAGCAAACCCCGCTATTCCCTCAATGCCGGTCTGGCGGCGCTATTCGATCCGGCGCTTGCCGACGACGAACTCGCCCAGCGCATCGGCGACTGGCAACGGGAGAATTTGAATACCGGAGTCTTCGCCCGTGTCGCCATCCGCAACCGCGGCGCCGCGGTATCAAAGGAAGGCGTGCTGGTGACGTTTCCCAATCAGGAGACCCGCCGCCTGGTTGCCGGCCCCAGTTCCGAAATATCAAAAGCGGTAATCGAAGAGTTCACGCGCATATTCCTGACCGACCCGGCCGTCCTGTGGTTGAGCGAAAGCGGAAAGAAGGTCGTGACACGCGACGACGATATCGCGAAAGCCATCGGGCTGAACATCGAGGCGGACAAGAACCTCCCAGACATCATCCTGGTCGACCTTGCCGGAGACAAACCGCTGCTGGTGTTTGTCGAAGTGGTGGCCACCGACGGCCCGATTACCGAACGTCGGCGCACCGTAACCGGTAACTATGGAGCGTAGTTGCCTACGCTCGGGAGGTATGCAAAGTAGAGCGGAGCGGATTGTCGGCGAAGAGCTGCTTCCACCATCGCGGCGTGAGTTCGTGGACTTGGCTGGCCGGATGCTGGCTGACCCGCTGCAGCACATCGACCAGATAGTCATAGGGGTCGATTTGGTGCAACCGGCAGGTCACGATCAGGCTCTGCATGATCCCGACGTGTTTGGCCCCGAGTTCGGTCCAACAGAACATCCAGTTTTTCCGGCCCATGGGGATCGCGCGAAGCGCACGTTCCAGATGATTCGTGTCAATCGGCACATCCGGGTCGGTCAGATAAACCTCTAGTCCCCATCGTCGCTCTCGGGCATAGGCAAGCGCCTTGGTCAGCGGATTGCTCGGTAACAGACCCTGCGTCTCGAACTGCTGGTTGACCCAAGTAAAGAACGTCTCGGCAATCGGCTTGGCATGCATCAAGCGGTAGTCGAGCTTCTTGGCCGCCGTTAGCTTCTGCTGGCGGATGCGTTCTTCCACCGCGTACAGGCCACCGATGAGTTCCAGTCCCCGCGCCGCCGCCTGCGGATCGGCGTCTTGCGCCTCGAACAGCTTGCGTCGCGTATGCGCCCAACATTGGGCGTGGGTGAGGCCGGTCTTGTTCGCGTACTGGGCGTAGGCACTGTAGCCGTCCGAGAGCAAGACAGCCCCCTCGGCGTGGGTGAGGCCGAGAACCTGCTCGACATGCTCGGCACGACGGCTCTCGCAGAACGGGAAGCACACTTCGTCCCGTTCGCCATAGACCGGCCAGAAGTAGGCCGCCTTCAGTTTGCCGGGCGTGCCTCGCCCGGCCTTGATCGGCGTCTCGTCCATCGCCTTGACGCGAGAAGCGCGGATCGAATCGAGCTGTGCCTCGTAGATTGGTTCGAGCAGCGATACCCCCTGCTGGCCAATCTGCGTCAACCATGGTCGGCTGACGGTGATGCCGCCATCGGACAGGCGCTGGTGCTGGCGATAGAACGGCAGGTGATAGGCGAACTTATCGATCAGCAGGCCGGCGACAAAACTCACGTCGGCACGGCTGCCTTCGATGACGCCGGTCGGCGCGTTCGGGCAGACGATGATCTGCGTCTCCTTGAGCTTGATCACCGGCCGCCGGTACTTGAGGACGACATAGCTGCCGGGGCGTTGGGCGAGCCGATAGCTGTCCTTGTGGCCGATGATCTCGAATGCTTCCGGGGCGAGTCCCTCGGCCTCGGGAACGGACAACTCGATGAGTTCTATCGGCACGCGTGTTTCATCGAAGAAGGGCACGCACTCATCGCCGGTATCCGGTTTCCTGGTCGCCGCTCGTCGCGTGTGGGCCGCCACGGGGCGTTCCTCGGGCGGTGGCGGCAAGGCGCTCTGCTCCGGGGTGATGGCCTCCCCGAGACTCATCTGTTCATAGCCGCCGCCGATAAGGCGGCGTTCGCTTTTCTGGCCAAAGACCTGACGCTTCAGCCAGTCGAGTTGATGCTTGGCTGCGGCCAGCTCGCGGCTCAGTTGGACGACCTGCTGAGGGCGCAAAATGGCCGCTTCATCAAGGCTGAGAACACGCGTGGTGAGCGTCGATTTCATGGCGAAATTATACGCGCATCACACGGCTCTCGGCATTATTTCCTCCATGATTCTGCGATGGACGATAGCGCTTCCTGATGACCTTCGGCTCAATGCCTTCGAGCAGCAGCTTGAGTCCGGTCCAGTCCATTTCCCGCGTCGCCGCATGGCGCCAATCCGAGAGGAATCGGCCCTGTTCAAGGCGCTTCGCCCACACGCAAAAGCCGGTGCGGTCCCAGTAGAGAACCTTCATTTGCGTCGCGCGCCGGTTGATGAAGACGAACAGTCGACCACTCTGGGGATCTTGCCCAAGTTCATGACGCGTCAGGGCATAGAGACCGTCAAACGATTTGCGCATGTCGGTCGGCCGACCATAGACATGCACCCGCACCTGGCCCTCGGGGAAAAACATCAGCCGCGCACCACATGAAGGAACAGACCCTCGCCCAGATCGAGCTTGAGTTCGAACCGCGGGCGTGGTGATGGGTTCGAATTCAGCTCGCCGAGATCAACGAAAGCCGCTCCCCGATCATTGCGTATCGCCTCGGCGTCCTCATGCCTTTCACGCAGTAGGCCGCGCCAGCGGTAGAAGCTCGCCGAACTGACCGCTTCGCGTCGGCAGAAGGCCGCGACGCCCAAGCCGCTGCTGTCAAATCTCGCCATCAATGCGCGCCACTCGTCCTGGCTGCGCCGTGACCACTTGCCCTTCGTTCGTCCTGCCATCGCTTTCGCTCCCGTCGGTGATTCATCGCGGGAGCTATTCTCGTCATCGCGCGCGCGACGACAAGAACGCCGCAGGGTTACCGCTTACGCTGCACTGGTCTTCCTCATTGGCCTGACGGGCGATAGCCTCGTTCAGGCAGCGCATGTACCAGCTGATGTCCATCAGGCGGGAGCGCCAGCGGGTGGCCAATTCCATAACGACGCGCTGCTCTGCTTTGAGCAACGATTCGCCGGCCAGGAAGCGCTGGGTAAAAGGATGGCCGGTAAAGAGCTGATGCCAGCGGCGGATGACATCATCATCACTCCATTGCTCGGCCTGTTTCTGATCCACGTGCAATATCACATGGTAGTGATTGGACATCACGGCATAGGCGCAGAGATCGATGGCAAAGATGTCCGCCAGCAGGCGCATGCGCTCTTCAATCCACTGGCGGCGGTGTTCGAAACTTTGGCCGGAATGGGTATCCTCACCGCAGAGAAAGGCGCGGCGGACGCAGCGGGAGACGCAGTGATAATAGGGTGTGGCATCCAGGGAGACCTGGGCTTTCCTTGGCTTGGGCATGATATCGGTCCTTGATATCGGGATGATGCCCAAAGGTTGGCACAGACCGCGTTGGGTGGCAAGCTTGGGGTGGGTGTCCATATAATCCTCGGTGTCCATATAATCCCCTGTAATCCCCTGGACCTCGTTGCAGGTCGTCGAGCGCGAGTATTGGGTGTCCCCCATTTTCTACCATTCCCCAATCGCAGGAGCTTTTTGATGGCGGATACCCAGACAGCGACTTTGCAATGCCCCTACTGCTGGGAGCAAATCGAGGTAGAGGTTGATTGCTCGATTAGGTGCCAGGAGTATGTAGAGGATTGCAGTGTCTGTTGTCGCCCGATTGTAATTACGGCTGTTTGTTCCGAAGGCAAAGTTGTCAATGTTGATGGTAGGTCAGAGGGCGAATAGTCCGTACCATGACAGCTAGGGACGGGGCGGCTTGCGCTTGCCTGCAAAAAGACGTGGCGATTATCAGGTATTGGGTGTCCCCAATTTCCCTCCCCCGAGCCCGCCGCATCCTACAATACAGCTGCCTTGCAGCCCTCAAGATTCGTTATGTATGAGCATGGTATGCTCGGAGAATAATTAAAACATCGAGAATAGGCCATGAACTCACCTGCGACCGATATTTCGTCCAGTTCCCGGAGTGATGCTGAGAATTGTCCCACCTCGCGCATCGCCTTCGCCAGTTTCGTCGGCACGGCCATCGAGTTTTACGATTTCTACATCTATGGTCTGGCGGTGGCGATGGTGATCGGGCCGCTGTTCTTTCCGCACGACGCCCCGGCGGTGCAGAAGCTCAATGCCTTCCTCACCTTTGGCCTCGCTTTTATTGCGCGACCGTTCGGTTCGCTGCTGTTCGGTCATTTCGGCGATCGCGTCGGGCGCAAGGCGACGCTGGTGGCGTCGCTGTTGGTGATGGGGATTTCGACCACGCTGGTCGGCGTGTTGCCGAGTTACGCGCTGGCCGGCTGGATGGCGCCGGTCCTGCTCTGTTTGCTGCGCCTCGGTCAGGGTATCGGGCTCGGCGGCGAGTGGGGCGGCGCTGCGTTACTGGCGGCCGAGTATGCGCCGGAGGGTAAACGTGGCTGGTTCGGCATGTTTCCGCAGCTCGGGCCGTCGGTCGGTTTCCTGTTCGCGGTCGGCGGCTTCATGCTGCTGGCCAATGTGCTCGACGATGCGCAGTTCCGCGCCTGGGGCTGGCGCATTCCCTTCCTGGCCAGTGCGCTGTTGGTCATGGTCGGGCTCTATGTGCGGCTGAAGCTGACCGAGACGCCGGTGTTCGCCAAGGCGCTGGCGACGCATCAGCCGGCGCGGCTGCCGCTGGCACAACTGCTGGCCCACCATTCCTGGCCGTTGATCCTGGGCGCGCTCTCCATGGTGGTCTGCTACGCGATGTTCTACATCTCCACGGTGTTCACCCTGAGCTACGGCGTCGGTACCCTGGGCATCCCGCGTTCGCAGTTTCTCGGCATGCTCTGCATCGCCATCTTCTTCATGGCGCTGGCGACGCCTCTGGCGGCGATAGCCAGTGACCGCTACGGACGTCGCCCGGTGTTGCTCGTTGCAGGCGCTGCGGCCTTGCTCTCCGGTTTTCTCTTTGCGCCGATGATGGACAGCGGCTCGCCGCTGCTGATAACGATCTTCCTGTCGTTGGAACTGTTCATCATGGGGGCGACCTATGCGCCAATGGGAGCGCTGCTGCCCGAGCTGTTTCCCACACAGGTGCGCTACACCGGCGCCGGCGCGGCCTACAACATCGGCGGCATCCTCGGCGCGTCGCTCGCGCCTTACATCGCGCAGAAGCTGGTGTTGCACGGGGGCCTCGCCTGGGTCGGCGGCTATATTTCGGTCGCTGCGGCGATCAGTCTGCTGGCGGTGTTCCTGATGCGCGAGACACATCACGATAATCTGGCCTGAGGCGGTTGTCGTAGGTCCGATAGAGTGCAGCGACATCGGGCGGGGCATGTTGAGAAGGTGGGTAGTGGACGACGCGCCTGCGGTGCGGAATGGGGGAGCGGTGGCAACTGGAATGCGTGAACGGATGGCGGCGGAGGCGGCCGCGTGGCGTCATGCCGGGTTGATCGACGACGGCCTGGCGGGATTGTTGGTGCAGCGTTATGCGCCGCAGCCCGGCGTGGGGCAGATGCTGCTGCGTGGGCTGGGGTTGTTGGCGCTGTTCCTGCTGGCGCTGTCGGTGCTGTCGGCGGTCGGCTGGTTTCTCGATGAGGCGTCACCGCTGCTCGGCGGTATTCTGGTGCTGGCCCTCGGCGTTGCCACTTGGTATCCGGGGGCGCGCATGGCGAGCGACGCGACCCTGCGCCACGCGGTCACCGGCAGTGTGCTGCTCACCTTTGGACTGGTGGCCGCCTATGCGGGATTGTCGCTGATCTATCTGGCCGGCGGCGGCAGCCGCTATGCCGATGTCTTCCCCTCGTTCATGTTCGTTACCGCCGCCGCGGCCTTCGCCACCGCCTACCGCTTCAGCCTGCGCTGGCCGCTGTTCCTCGGCCTGCTGTTGCTGTTCCATGCGGTGGGCAGCAGTAGCGGCTATATGGGCGACGGCGCCTACTTTCTCGACATCCAGGACGAGCGCACCATGGCGGTGGCCGCGCTCGCCGCCTGCGGCTTCGGCGTCTGGCACGAGCTGGCGGGGGAGGCGGGGCCGCTGCGGCGTCAGCTGGGCTTCGGTCATCTCTACATCGTCTTCGGCCTGCTCTATTTCAATCTCTCGCTGTGGATCCTGTCGCTGCGCTACGGCGCTCTGGTCTGGGTGCTCTGGTTCACCGCCGCCTGCGTCGCGCAGATCGTCGCCGGTGCCCGTCTGAAGGATGCGCGCTTCACCGGTTTCGGTATCGTGTTCCTCGCCATCGATCTCTACACCCGTTTGTTCGAGCACTTCTGGGATCGCCTCTCCGCTGGCCTGTTCTTTCTCGTCGCCGGCGTGATCGCGGTGGTACTCGGCGTGCTGTTCGAGCATCGTTCTACGGAGGTGAGCGCATGAGCCCGGCCCGTTTCCATCGTCGCATCCGCCGCGAACTGGACGCCCTGCGCCGCGAAGGCGTGCTCGACGCCGCTGCTCACGGGGCCATCGCCGCGCGTTATCCTCTGGAGCGCTGGGACTGGCGCTCTCTCGGCCGCTGGTTCCTGATCTTCGGTGCCATCAGCGCAGTGGCCGGGATCGGCCTGCTGGCCCATGAGGTGTTCCGCTTCACCCTGGCGAAGCTCGCGGTGCTGCTGGCGGTGCTCACCGCCGGTACCTTCGTCGGCGGTTGGCGCCTGCGTGCGCGCGGCCTGCACTGGGCGCCGCGCGCCGCTGACCTGGCCGGCGGGCTACTGCTCATCGGCCTCACCTTCACCCTCGGCATCCTCTATTCCACCGGTTCGGGTAACTGGCCGGCCCTGCTGTTGATCGACCTCGCTATCCTGCTGCCGTTGGCCTACCTGCTGGACAACGTGCTGCTGCTGGTGCTCTCCCTGGTGCTGTTCTTCAGCTGGTTCGGCGGCGTCACCGGTTATGACGCGGGCTGGGGCGCCTACTGGTTCGGCATGAACTACCCGCTGCGCTTCCTGC
>OFHF01000035.1_pt1 | contig 11525 bp, 10 predicted proteins | sample 1521971 | NCBI WGS metagenome assembly OFHF01 (sample SAMEA2468440, study PRJEB22500) | soil metagenome | biome: Glassland; feature: Farmland; material: Clay | place: Australia | collected 2013-01-31 | depth 0.55 m | reverse complement strand
GTACCAGGGAGCCAACTGGTACCGCGGCCAGTGCGCGCAGACCGCGGGGGCAAACTCCCAGGCCCACGGGAACGGTCACGCGAACGACCTGGCGGGCAGCGCCCTGGCGGCCGTACCGTACTTCCTGACGCACGCCCACATGGGCCAGGAACATTGAACCTCCTTATCCCTTCGGGGACGCGGCCTGGGGCCCGGGCCCCGGGCGCCGATTTCTCTCCGTCAACGGGAGCGCCGCCGGGGACGCGGAGGCTCCGACTTCCAGATGGGGACGGTCCGCTTGACCTCGTCCGTGATCCACACGCACGCGTCGAAGGCCTCGCGACGGTGGGCCGCGGAGCACGCGATGGCCACGGAATCCCCGCCGACGGGGATGCGTCCCAGGCGATGGACGATGGACACGCCCAGCACGTGGAACCGGTCCTTCGCTCGGTCGGCGAGATCCGCGAGGGCCTTCTTCGCCATGGGCACGTAGACCTCGTAGTCCAGGGCCGCGATCCCTGGGTCCGCGCGGACGGACCCGAGGAACAGGACGACCGCGCCCGCGTCGTCGCGGCGGACGCTGTCGACCACCGCGGCCACGTCGATTCGGCGGCGGGTGATCTCGATCACCGCGCACCTCCGCTCACCGGAGGGAGGAGGGCCACCTCGTCGCCCTCGTTCAGCACGACGCCGGAATCCGCGAAGACCTGATTCACGGCCACCTGCATCGTCTTGCGGTGGGGCGCGAGCCGCGGATAGGCCCGGAGGAAGGAGGCCAGGAACGCGTCCACCGTGGTACCCGCATTCGCGGACCACATGATCTCCGACTCGCCCACCGTCTCGCGGAAGGTGGCGAAGAGCAGCACGCGGACGCGCATCTCTGTGCCGATGCCCGCGGGCCCATTTGGGCTTTTGCGTCTCACGGAGGGGGGAGTCTCGCCAGGAGCGCCAAGCGCCGGTCGCGGAGTTCGACCGTGACGCGCTCGTAGTACGCGGAGACCGCGGACTCCAGGCGGCCGCGGGCGGAGGGAGAGCGCGGGGATCCGATGTACTGGAACACCTGGACGCGGCGTCCGCCCCGTTCCTCGTAGTGCCAGAAGTAGAGGTACGGACGGCCTCGGATCTCCTTGGTCGTCAGGCCACAGCCCACTTGCATGGCCCGTCCATCTCGTTAACCTTACTTAAGGTTAACGAGGTTCGGGGCGGTCTGGGCTCCGATGGACCCCCACCCCTCCGTTTCCGGTGGAAACCCTTATCGGCGTGACCTTCGTTGGAAGGGGCGTTGGACGTCCTCCTGGTCTCCCTCACCGCGGACACGGACGAGATCAGCGCCCTTCTCGACTCCGCCGGCCACCGCATCGTGGACCGGATCGTCCAGCGGCGGGACCACCCGGACCCCCAGACCTTCGTGGGCCGCGGGAAGCTGGAGGAGATCCGGCAACGCCTGGACCGCGGGGACGCGGAAATCGTCGTGTTCAACGGCGAGCTGCGCCCCACGATGCACTATCATCTCGAACAGGAGCTCGGGGTCGAGTGCTACGACCGCCTCCGCGTCCTCCTCGAGCTGTTCGCGCAGCGCGCGGCGACGCGGGAGGCGAAGCTCCAGGTCGAGCTCGCCCTGCTCCAGTACGAGGTCCCGCTCCTCCGGGAATGGATCCATGTGGCGGACATCGGCGAGCGGCCCGGGTTCATGGCGGGCGGCGAGCTCCGCGTGGACGCGTACTACGAAACGGTCAAGCGACGTCTGAAGAAGATTAAGGACGAGTTGGAGACGATCCGGCGTGAACGGGATGTCCGGCGGCAGTTGCGGAAGGAACGCGGCTACCATCTCGTGGCCCTCGCGGGCTACGCAAACGCGGGGAAGTCCTCCCTCCTCAACGTCCTCGCGAAGGAGCACGTCGTCGTCGATTCGCGGATGTTCTCCACGCTATCCACCACGACCCGTACGCTACCCGGCACACGCCGACGCATCCTCCTCACGGACACGGTCGGGTTCGTGGATGGCGTGCCCTTCTGGATGATCGAAGCGTTCAACGCGACCCTGGAGGAGATCTTCCAGGCGGACCTAGTCCTCCTCCTCGTCGACGCGTCCGATCCCGTGGAGGAGATCCGGCGGAAGGTGCGGCTCGCCGCGCGCACCCTCCTCCCCCGGGTCGCCGTGGAGGCCGTCCTGCCCGTCCTGACCAAGGTGGATCTCCTCCCGGCAGACACCCTGGCGGCCAAGGTCCAGGTCCTCACAGACTCCGAGCTCCATCGCTCCCCTCTCCTCCTGAGCGCCCGAACGGAGGAGGGGCTCGACGACCTCCGGACGACCATCCAGGACCTGTTCGCCTTCCCCATCGAGATCCATCTCGTCCTGCCCCTGGACCCGGGGAGCGAGGGGAAGCTCCACTGGCTCCACGAGCACGCGGACGTCCTCTCCGTGATCCATCATCCGGACCGGATCGAGGCCGTCGTGCGTTGCCGGCTTCAGGAGGCGTCGACCGTGGAGAACCTGGGCCGGGTCGCGCTGCGGACGGACCTCAGCCCTTGATCCGGAACTCCTTCCGCTTCTGCTGGTACCGCTTCTCATAGGAGGAGGGGAGGTGGTAGTAGGCCAGCTCCTCGATCCGCCCCTGGTTCTTCACGAAGATCTCCTTGGAGGTCGTGGTCACGAGGTGGTCGAATTCCCGCTCCTTGCGGATCGTGTCGATGAAGTAGTAGCCGCCCCCGAGGAGAGCCAGGAAGCCGAGGAAGGCGACCCAGATCATCCAGTTCCCGATCCCGTCGTTGATGTTCCGCAGCCAGTCGGGCGTCTGGGCCGGGATGACCCAGTACGTGAACGAGAGAATCATGCTGAGGATGCCCAGGCCGAAGACCAGCGTACTCAGCTCGTACCGCAGGTCTCGAAGGAGGCTCATTCGACGCGGCTATGGGTGCGACGGTCATAAGCTTTGCTCGCGGAACCCAAGGTTCAATCTCCCGCGCTCCATGTCCGCGCCGGTTCCATGCCCCTCCGCACACCCCTGTACGCATGGCACGAAGCCGCGGGCGCGCGGCTCATCGAGTTCGGCGGCTGGCAGATGCCTCTCCAGTACACGGGGATCATCGAGGAGCACCTCACGGTCCGCCGTGGGGTCGGGCTGTTCGACGTGAGCCATATGGGCAAGCTCCTCGTGCGGGGTCCATCCGCCCACGCGTTCCTTGATGGCTTGAGCGCGAACGACATCCCGACCACGCCGGGACGGGCGCGCTACACGCAACTCCTCCGCGAGGACGGGACGATCATCGACGACCTCATCGTCACCTGCCTGTCGTCCACAGACTTCTTCGTCGTCTGCAACGCAGGCCCTCGCCCCAGGGTGCTTGCGTGGTTCGCCGCCCATCGGCCCCCGGACGCGGCGGTGGAGGATCTCACGCGGAGCCATCTCTGCATCGCGGTCCAAGGCCCTCGCGCTCCGGAGCTCCTGCAGCGGCTCACGCCGACCGACCTGCCGGCCGTCCGCCCGTTCTGGGGATCCGTGCGGGACGCGGCGCCGACGGACGACCCGGTTCCCGAAGCGGCCGCTCCACCGGAAACGGGGGGGTGGGGGTGGCCCGCGGCGGATCCCTTGATGGCGGCCGGTTCCCAGCTCGCACCCACCGGCGTTTCCGGTGGACCGCGGTTCCTGGCCACCCGCACCGGGTACACGGGCGAGCCCGGGTTCGAGCTGTTTCCACCTGAAGTGCCGGGGCAGCGGCTCTGGGCGGCCCTTATGGCCGCGGGGCACGATCTCGGCGTGCAGCCCATCGGCCTGGGAGCCCGGGACACCCTGCGGCTCGAGAAGGGATACCTCCTCTCCGGCCAGGACTTCACCGGGAGCCAGACCCCGCTCGAGGTGAACAGCGCACGGGTTATCAGGTGGGACCGGCCCTTCCTCGGCCGCGAGGCCCTGCAGGCCCAGACGGCGCGGGGAGACTACCCGCGCCTCGTCGGCCTGAGGATGATGGATCGGAGCATTCCCCGCCACGGGTGCGGGGTCCTCTCGGGAGGGGCCCGCGTGGGCGCGGTGACGAGCGGGACGTTGTCCCCGACCCTGCGCGTGGGGATCGCGCTCGCGTCGGTGGACCGGGCGCACGCCACCGTGGGCACGTCCCTCGACGTCGACATTCGCGGCGCGCCCCACTCCGCGCAGGTGGTCCGCCCCCCCTTCCTGTGACTCCCTCGCATGGAGGGATTTCGGATAGCCGAACTGGGCCGGGAGCAGGCTTATAGCGGGCTGCGGCATTACCCGGGATGCCTGGTAACAGATGTGGTAAAAAACCGGAGGAATGCCGGTAACAAACGTGCTTCAAAAAGAACTATACCCCCATGCCTCGTTCGCCGCGCTCACCCCCAGGGATGGTCCGGAACGCATAGCTTGTCCGTGCTGGAGCCCCATCTGGAGAGGGTCTTTCCATGGAGCAGATGAAGGTTGAATCCAAGGGCGCCGACGTCCTCGCCCGTGAGCCCGATCCTAAGCTGACCGAGAACGCCCTTCGCGTGCTCGAGAAGCGCTACCTCAAGCGCGATGACCAGAATCGGGTCATCGAAACCCCGAAGGAACTCTTCGTGCGCGTCGCCTGGAACCTCGCGCAGGCCGAGCGCTACTATGGCGCGGACGAGAAGCGGATCGAGGAGACCGCGAAGCGCTTCTACCGCCTCATGGCCGACCTCGAGTTCCTGCCGAACAGCCCGACCCTGATGAACGCGGGGCTCGAGCTGCAGCAGCTCAGCGCCTGCTTCGTGCTGCCTGTGGACGACAGCCTCGCGGGGATCTTCGAGTCCCTGAAGCAGCAGGCCTTGATCCACCAGTCCGGCGGCGGCACGGGCTTCTCCTTCTCGCGGCTGCGGCCCAAGGGCGACTTCGTCAAGTCGACCATGGGCGTCGCCTCGGGCCCCGTGTCCTTCATGAAGATCTTCGATGAGGCCACACAGCAGGTGAAGCAGGGCGGCTGCATCTCGACGGCCAGCCTGCTGCGAACGACGGGCGGGCTCAAACCCCTCGGGCGCCTGTTGAACTCTCCCCCTCTCGGAGAGAACTTCACCCGGGAGCAGGTCTTCGACGGTTCGCAGTACTCCCATGCGCTCGTCGCCCAGGACAACGGCCCGGCCGACGTCTGCACCATCGAGACGAGCCTAGGCCTCACCCTGCAGGCGACGTACAACCACGCCGTGGCCGTAGTGGACGAGGCGGGGCAGATCTCCTGGCGGGAGGTCTCGCAGCTGAAGCCCCGTGACTGGCTCGTCGTCGTCAAGGGCGGTCATCTCGGAATCGACGGGCCCCTGCCCGGGCTGCCGGAGCAGCATGGGAACGCCGTCCCGATCCGTGTCCCCACGCGGATGAACCCGGAGATCGGGGAGATCCTGGGCCTCTACATGGCGGACGGGTGCACGAGTTCCGGTGGCCGCCTCATCATCACCATCGGGACGAAGGACCTGGAGGTCGCCGAGCGCCTGCGTGGCCTCATGAAGCGGGCCTTCGACCTGGAGCCCAACCGCGTCACGGAGGGTGAAGGCGGCGGTTGGGTCGATATCCAGTATCAGTCGCGGGACCTCGTGCGGTGGATGGAGCGCCTCGGCTGGCTCAAGGCCTCCTCCCCGCAGGCGTTCATCCCCGCGGAGATTCTCGGCGCATCGGCGGACACCGCCCGCGCCTTCCTACGGGGATTGTTCGAGGGGGACGGACACGTCCACTCCTCGAACGGCTACGCCTGCCTCTCGACCACTTCCTCTCGCCTCGCGGAGGAGGCGCAGCAGCTGCTCCTGTCCCTCAGCGTCGTGGCCCGCCGCCGCACAACCACACTGCGGCCGGGCTCGTACGGACGCCGCCCCATCCACACCCTCACGGTCGTGGACGAAGACAGCCTCCGAAGGTTCTCGCAGGAGATTGGCTTCATCGGCGATCGGAAGCAGGGCCGCCTGGAACACGGCCCGAGGTCCGAAGTCAATACCTCGGACGTGGTGCCGAACCAACGTGAGGTCCTGCGGTCCCTCTATCCGTTCGTGGGCCGCGGGAGCGGCCCCGGCCGTTCGAAGCGAGGGGCCCACCGCAGCCTGTACCGCGCGCTGATGCACTACATGAGCGAGGGACACCCGCGCCAGCTCCCTCGGAATCGTCTGCGGACTCTCCTGGCGCGGTTCCCCGAGCTGGCGGCGGACGCCCACCTTCAGGCCATGGCCGACCCGTCACGGGTCTATGCGCGAGTGACGGCGATACGTCCCGCACGGACCGCGACGGCCGACTTGGAGGTCCCCGGCCCCGCAAGCTTCGTGGCGAACGGGGTCTTGGTCCACAACAAGCGCCGCGGCGCCAACATGGGCATCCTCCGCGTGGACCATCCGGACATCCTCGAGTTCATCACCTGCAAGGACCGGACGTCGGAGATTACGAACTTCAACATCTCCGTGGCCGTGACGGATCGGTTCATGGAGGCCGTGAAGGCCGGCACCACGTACGACCTGGTGAATCCGCGGAACAAGCAGGTCGTGCGCAAGCTGGACGCCCGCGAGGTGTTCGACAAGATCGCGTTCCAGGCGTGGAAGAACGGCGAGCCGGGTCTGTTCCTCATCGACGAGACGAACCGGCGTCAGCCCACGCCCAACGTCGGAATGATGGAGGCCACGAACCCCTGTGGCGAGCAGCCGCTCCTGCCGTTCGAGTCCTGCAACCTGGGCTCCCTGAACCTGGAGAAGCACATGGTCCACGGGAAGGACGGCCGCCGGACGGTCGACTGGAAGAAGCTGGAGATGTCAATCCGCGCGACCGTCCACATGCTGGACAACGTGATCGACATGAACGCGTACCCGGTCAAGGAGATCGAAGAGATGACCAAGGCCACGCGGAAGGTCGGCCTGGGCGTCATGGGCTTCGCGCGCATGCTCTTCATGCTCGAGGTGGCCTACGACAGCCCCGAGGGGATTGAATGGGGCCGCAAGCTGATGAAGTTCATCCACGAGACCGGGTACGACGAGAGCCAGAAGCTCGCCGCCGAGCGCGGCACGTACCCCGCGTGGGAGGGCAGCCGGCATTGGGAGAAGGGCATCCGGATGCGCAACTCCTACGTGACCACGGTCGCGCCGACGGGCACCCTGTCCATGATCGCGGACACGTCGGGCGGGTGCGAGCCCGAGTTCAGCCTGCTCTGGTACAAGCGGGTCATGGAGGGCGAGGAGCTCCCCTACTTCCTCGAGTACTTCGAGGAGGTCGCGCGCCGCGAGGGATTCTGGCGCCAGGACCTGGTCCAGAAGATCCTCGAGAATCACGGGTCTGCCCGCGGGCTCGCCGACGTCCCGGAGAAGTGGCAGCGCGTGTTCGCGGTCGCCCACGACGTCGCGCCGGAGTGGCACGTGCGGATGCAGGCCGCCTTCCAGGACTACTGCGACGCGGCGGTCTCCAAGACGATCAACCTGCCCCGGGAGGCCACCGTGGAGGACGTGAAGCAGGCGTACCTCCTCGCGTACGAACTCAAGTGCAAGGGGATCACCGTGTACCGGGACGGGTCGCGGGAGGATCAGGTCATGAACGTGGGCGTGGCCGAGACGGAGAAACCGAAGGAGGTCCGCGTGGCCGTTGCCGCGGAAGCCGCCGCGCCCGTGCGTCCCCGCGCCCGCCCGGACGTGATCACGGGCCGGACGCAGAAGATCCTCACGGGCTACGGCGCCCTGTACGTGACGGTCAACGAGGACGACCGGGGGCTCTTCGAGGTCTTCGCGCAGATCGGCCGCGGAGGCGGCTACACGGCCTCCTTCACGGAAGGCCTCGCGCGCCTCGTGTCCCTGTGCCTTCGGTCCGGCCTCCCGGTCGACGAGATCATCGACCAGCTCGAGGGCATCCGAAGTCCGCGGATCGCCGTGGATCACGGCGAGCGGATCTACTCCATCCCCGATGCGATCGCGAAGGCCATGAAGCGCCACATCGGGATGCAGAAGACCGGCGTGGTGCCGCCCGTGGAGACCTTCGACGAGCTGGGCGGGGCCGTGGAGACGGACGTGGAGCTGGAGAAGGAGTCCCGCGACGTCGAGGAGATGCTCAAGAAGGGCCTGAACCCCGAATGCCCTGAGTGCGGCAAGCAGCTCGTCTACGAGGAGGGGTGCGTGAAGTGCCACTCCTGCGGGTACTCGGAGTGCTGACGCCGCCTCCTGCGCGTCGAAAGGGACAAGTGCCCGTGCGGCTACGGGGAAGCCGATGGCCCGTGTGCTCTTCGCCTGTCGCATGGACGCCGAGCCCCGCGCCGTGCTCGCCGAGAAGAACGCCAACGCCTTCGAGGCCGTCATCCTCGCGGACCTGCCCGAGTCCGAGGTCGCGGCGGCCTGGTCCACGGCGGACGTCCTCGTGACCACGGGGTTCGGCCGCGAGATTCCTGCGGACCTCGCGGCGCGGGCGCCGCGTCTTCGGATGGTCCAGACCCTGGTGGCCGGCGTGGACCACCTGCCCTACCGTTCGTTCCCCCGGGCCCTGGTCGTCTGCGGGAACGCGGGCGCCTACAACGTCTCCGTGGGCGAGCACGCCCTGGCCCTCCTGCTCGCGGCGGCCAAGGACATCCCCCAGCGGACCCGCGAGATCGCGTCGGGCGTCTTCGACCAGAGCGCGCGGAGCAAAGCCCTGGCCGGGGCCACGGTGCTCGTCCTCGGCATGGGAGGCATCGGCACGTACGTCGCGAGGGCCTGCAAGGCCCTGGGGATGCATGTGGTCGGGGTGGGCCGGTCGGGCACGGTCGTCCCGCCCGCGGACGAGGGCGGTCGTCTCGACGATCTCCCCCGGCTGCTGCCGCACGCGGACTACGTCGTCCTCGCGTTGCCCCTCACGGCCCGGACCCTGGGTCTCGTGAACCGCACGTTCCTCGCCGCCATGAAGGAGGGGGCGGTCCTCGTGAACGTCGCGCGGGGGAAGATCGTGGACGAGGACGACCTGTACGAGCACCTGCGGAGCCATCCCGAGTTCCGGGCCGCCCTGGATGTCTGGTGGGTCTATCCCGACGGCGACCGGGGGCACCCCTTCCACCGCCCGTTCCACGAGCTGCCCAACGTGGTCATGACTCCCCACAACGCGAACGCGATCCCGGGGCAGCGCCGCTGGGCCATGGAAGCCGCCCTGAACAACGTCCTCCGCTACCTGAACGGGGAGACACCCCGGAACGTGGTCAACGTGCCAGACTATGACAGTGTGGCCGAGCCACGTTAGGAGATGGGGCCCTCTACCCCCCTAGAAAATACTCATTGACATAAAGACTTAAAAGGGGAGGCTCCTACTCGCGGCTACTCCCGATGTCGAAGTCCTTCGATATCCGGAGGTGTGTCTATGCCGAAACCGAAGGAATCTCTGAACCCGTTTGAGGTCGCCCAAGAGCAGATCGACCGGGCCGGGAAGAAGCTGAACCTGGACGCCGATCTCCTGGAGCTCCTCAAGCACCCGAAGCGAGAACTCCACGTGAACTTCCCCGTCAAGATGGATGACGGACATACGAAGGTCTTCACGGGCTACCGTGTGCAGTACAACGACGCCCGCGGACCGTTCAAGGGTGGCATCCGCTACCACTGGAACGTCAGCATCGACGAGGTTCGAGCCCTCGCCTGCTGGATGACGTGGAAATGTGCCGTCATGGACATCCCCTACGGAGGCGCGAAGGGCGGGATCATCTGCAACCCGAAGGAGATGTCCAAGGCGGAGAACGAGCGCATGACGCGGCGGTACGCGTCCGAGATCTCGGTGATCATCGGGCCCGAGAAGGACATCCCCGCTCCGGACGTCTACACGGACGGACAGACGATGTCCTGGATTATGGACACAATCTCCATGCACAAGGGCTTCACCGTCCCCGGCGTCGTCACGGGCAAGCCGATTGCCATCGGCGGCTCCCTCGGCCGGGACGAGGCCACGGCGCGCGGCGCGGTCTACACGACCCGCGAGGCCGCGAAGAAGATCAAGCTGAACCTGAAGGGCGCCACAGTCGCGGTCCAGGGATTCGGCAACGCCGGATACCACTACGCGCGCCTGATGCAGGACGAGTACGGCGCGAAGATCGTCGCCGTCTCCGACAGCAAGGGCGGCATCTACAGCGAGAAGGGCTTCGACCCCAAGGAGGTCCTCGTGTACAAGCAGAAGACCGGCTCCGTCGTCGGCTTCCCCGGCACGAAGAAGGTCTCGAACGAGGAGCTCCTCGAGCTCGCCGTGGACATCCTGTCCCCCGCGGCCCTGGAGAACCAGATCACCTCGGAGAACGCACCCCGCATCAAGGCCAAGATCAGCGCGGAGTGTGCGAACGGCCCGACGACCCCCGAGGCGGACGACATCCTCTACAAGAAGGGCGTCCTCGTGATCCCGGACATCCTCGCGAACGGCGGCGGCGTGACCGTCTCCTACTTCGAGTGGGTCCAGGACCTCGCCAACTTCTTCTGGACGAAGCCCGAGGTCGACGCGAAACTCGAGGGCATCATGGTCCGCGCGTTCGACGCGGTCTGGAAGATGCACGAGGAGAAGAAGTGCGACATGCGCCAGGCGGCCTACATGGTCGCGATCAACCGCGTCGCGGAAGCGTACAAGTGGCGCGGCATCTACCCGTAGGGCGCGACACCCGGGGAGCCCGCGCGGCTCCCCTTTCCCACTTTTGCGATCCCACGCGGTCCAACGGACGCACGGGCCCCCAAGGGTTCGCACGACATGGTTAAATAGCGTCCCTTTCTACGCACGCTCGCCATGCCCCTGAACCTCGTCGTCTGCCTGAAGCAGATCCCCAATCCGGACCTCCAGTTCGCCATCGCGCCGAGCGGGAAGGACATCAAGCGGGAGACCCTGAACTACAAGACGAACGGATCGGACGAGTACGCCCTGGAGGAGGCCGTGCGGCTCAAGGAGAAGCACGGCGGCCACGTGGTCGCCCTCACCGCAGGGCCGAAGCGCGCGGACTCCATGCTCCGCGAGGCGCTCGCCAAGGGCGCGGACGAGGCCGTCCGCGTGTCCTACGAGGACGTCGGCGGCTACGACGCCGGGAAGACGGCGCGCGTGCTCGCCGCGGCGGTGAAGACCCTGCCCCACGATCTCGTCCTCACGGGCGTCCAGTCGGACGACCTAGTCAACTCGGCCACGGGATCCCTCCTCGCGGGCCTCCTCGACCTGCCCCACGTGAGCGTGGTGACCAAGCTGGAGGTCCAGGGGACCGGGATCGAGGTGTGGAGCGAGCTCGAGGGCGGCCTGTCGCGGCGCTACGCGCTCCCGCTGCCCGCCGCGGTCTCCATCCAGTTCGGGGCCAACGTCCCCCGGTACGCGCCCCTCCCCGCGATCATGAAGGCCTCGCGGCAGCCCATCAAGGAGATCTCCCCCGCGACCCTGGGCCTACCCAACTGGGACGCCATCGCGACGCCGTACGCGTTCACGATCCGCAAGCTCTCCCCGCCCGAGGCGAAGGGTCATGCGACCCTGATCACGGGGAGCTCGGAGGAGCAGGCGAAGAAACTCGCCCAGATGCTCCGCGAGAAGGGCTTCGTGCGGAGGTGAGGGCATGGGCAAGGATATCCTCATCCTGGCCGAACACCTGGAAGGCAACATGGC
>OFHF01000033.1_pt1 | contig 12010 bp, 9 predicted proteins | sample 1521971 | NCBI WGS metagenome assembly OFHF01 (sample SAMEA2468440, study PRJEB22500) | soil metagenome | biome: Glassland; feature: Farmland; material: Clay | place: Australia | collected 2013-01-31 | depth 0.55 m | reverse complement strand
GGCCGAAGCGGTGCTGATGGCGGTGCGCGCCAACCGCAAGTCCAAGAGCCGGCGGGGGCTGATGCCGGCCACGGTCCATCCCCTCTACCGCAAGGTGGTTCACACCATCGTAAGGAATCAGGGCATCGAACTGGTGGAGCTGGACCACTCGGGCAGCGGCAACATCGAGCCGGAATATCTCAAGCGTTTCGAAGGCGAGGAGTTCGCCGCGCTGGTGATCCCGCAGCCCAACTTCTTCGGCGTGCTGGAGGAGGTGGACGCCCTCACCGACTGGGCCCACGCCAACAATGCGCTGGCCATCGGTCTGGTCAATCCGGTCGCCTTGGCGGTGCTTACGCCGCCGGGCGAATGGGGCGAACGGGGCGCCGACATCGCGGTCGGCGACGGCCAGCCGCTGGGCGCGCCGCTCTCCTCCGGCGGTCCCTATTTCGGCTTCATGGCCTGCAAGCAGGAACACGTGCGGCAGATGCCGGGCCGCATCGTCGGCCGCACCGTCGACCTCGACGGCCGCACGGGTTTCACTCTGACGTTGCAGGCGCGCGAGCAGCATATCCGCCGCGCCAAGGCGACCTCCAACATCTGCTCCAATCAGGGCCTGATGGTGACCGCCGCCACTATCCATATGGCGCTGGTGGGGGCCGAAGGGCTGGTACGCGTCGCCCACGCCTGTCACGCCAATACCCGCGCCCTGGTGGAGCGGCTGACCCAGATCGAATGCGTCGAACAGGTGTTCAGTTCGCCCTATTTCCACGAGGTGGTGCTGCGCATCAATCAGCCGGTGGGCGAGGTGCTGCGCGCCCTGGCGGTGCAGGACGTGCTGGGCGGCTACGACCTCAGCGCCGATTACCCGGAACTGGGCAACGCGATCCTGATATGTGCCACCGAGACCAAGGACGAGGCCGATATCGAACGTTATGCGCAGCATCTGGAGCGCATCCTGTCACGGCGCAAGGACGGACCCATCTGCACCAAGCTGCGACCGCGCGCGGGGACTTTCTGAGACCTACACTTCAGTCTTTATCCCAACGCTAAGGAGACGGCCATGGCAACTATCACCTTGAGAGGCGCGACCATCCACACCAACGGCGAACTGCCCAAGGTCGGCACCCCGGCACCGGCGTTTACGCTGACGCGCGGCGACCTGGGCGACGTGTCGCTGGCGGACTACAAGGGCAAGAAGAAGCTGCTCAACATCGTACCGAGCCTCGACACCGGCGTCTGCGCCGCCTCGGCGCGCAAGTTCAACGAGGCGGCCAAGGCGCTGGGCGACCAAGTGGTGGTGCTGGTGGTTTCCGCCGACCTGCCGTTCGCCCAGTCGCGCTTCTGCACCGGCGAACAGCTGGAGAACGTGATCGGCCTGTCGATGATGCGCGACAAGAATTTCGCCAACGATTACGGCGTGCTGATTCAGGACGGTCCGCTGGCCGGCATCTGCGCCCGCGCGGTGGTGGTGCTGGGCCAGAACGACAAGGTGATTTACACCCAGCTGGTCCCCGAGATCGGCGAAGAACCGGATTATGACCAGGCCATTGCGGCCGTGCATTAACACGAACCGAAAAGCGACAACCGACATGTTGATCTTCGAGCACTCCAAACCCGGACGCCTCAACGCAGCCCAGACCCCCGGCCCGCAGCCGGCCTACGACGGTATTCCCGAGCGGTTCCGTCGCACCCGCCGGCCGCTGCTGCCGGAGGTCTCCGAACTGGACGCGGTACGCCACTATACGCGGCTGTCGCAGAAGAACTTCTCCATCGATACCCAGTTCTATCCGCTCGGCTCCTGCACGATGAAGTACAACCCGCGCGGCAGCAACAGCCTGGCGATGCTGCCCGGCTTCCTGGCGCGCCATCCTCATGCCCCCATCGAGAGCCACGGCCAGGGCGTTCTCGCCTGCCTGTTCGAGCTGCAGGAGATGCTGAAGGAGGTCACCGGCATGAAGGGCTGCTCGCTCACGCCGATGGCCGGCGCCCAGGGCGAGTTCGCCGGCGTGGCGATGATCCGCGCCTATCACGAGGCGCGCGGCGACGGCGCGCGGACCGAGATCCTGGTGCCCGACGCGGCCCACGGCACCAACCCGGCGACGGCGGTGATGTGCGGCTACCAGGTGAGGGAGATCCCCACCGACGCCAACGGCGACGTCGACGTCGAGGCGCTGCAGGCGGCGGTCGGCCCGCACACGGCGGGCATCATGCTCACCAATCCCTCCACCCTCGGCGTATTCGAGCGGCGCATCAAGGAGATTGCCGGCATCGTGCACCGGGCGGGCGGCCTGCTCTATTACGACGGTGCCAACCTCAACGCGATCCTCGGCAAGGTGAAGCCCGGCGCCATGGGATTCGACGTGGTGCATCTCAACCTGCACAAGACCTTCTCCACGCCGCACGGCGGCGGCGGCCCCGGCGCCGGCCCGGTGGTGGTGGGCGAACGCCTGCTGCCGTTTCTGCCGGTGCCGATGGTCGGCTACGACGGCGACGAATACCGCTGGCTCGACGAAAAGGAGTGCCCGCAGAGCATCGGCCGTCTCTCGGCCCACTCCGGCAACACCGGCATCCTGCTGCGCGCCTACATCTACGCCCGCATGATCGGCCGTGCAGGGATGGAACGGGTCGCCGAGTACGCCACCCTCAACGCCAACTACATGATGGCGCAACTCAAGGCCGCCGGTTTCGCGCCCGCCTTTCCCGCGCGCCGCGCCACTCACGAATTCATTATCACCCTCAAGCAGGAGGCGAAGGAGCTGGGCGTCACCGCGCGTGACTTTGCCAAGCGCCTGCTCGACTACGGCTTCCATGCGCCGACCACCTATTTCCCGCTGCTGGTGTCCGAGTGCCTGCTGATCGAGCCGACCGAGACCGAGAGCCGCGAGACGTTGGATGCCTTCGTCGAGGTGATGGCGAAGATCCGCGAAGAGGCGCAGCAGAATCCCGCCGTCGTCACCGGCGCCCCGCACACGCTGCCGGTGAAGCGGCTCGACGACGTCAAGGCGGCGCGCGAACTGGACCTGGTGTGGAAGGACTAAAGGCTAGGCCAAGAATTAACCACTGGGAACACGGGGGGCACGGGGTCAACAATGCTGTAGCGAACCGGCTATTGGATCGATTTCCCCGTGTTCCCAGTGTCCTGCGTGGTTAATCGCTTTGTTTTTTGAATTTTTGAAAAGGTAATAGGTCGGGATGGCGCAGATCAACAAACCGGATCATCGGGGCCTCAGCCATGTGCTGAAGGCATTCGGTTACTCCATGAAGGGGTTCAAGGCGGCGTTGCAGTTCGAAGAGGCATTTCGGCTGGAACTGCTGGCGCTGGTGGTGATGGTGCCGGCGGCCATCTGGCTGGGCAGTAACGGCATCGAGCGGGCGATAATGGTCGGCAGCCTGCTGTTGGTGCTGATCGTCGAGCTGATCAACTCCGCCATCGAAGCGGTGGTCGACCGCGTCGGCATCGAACACCATACCCTGGCCGGCCGCGCCAAGGACATCGGTTCCGCCGCGGTCTTCATGGCGCTGCTCAACGTCGCCACGGTATGGGGTTTCATCCTGTTCGACCGGTTCTGGAAATAAAGGATTCAACCACGGGGAACACGGGGAGACTTGTAGAAAAAACCATGAAATCCCCGTGCGCCCCGTGGTTGATAAGCTTTTGATTTTTGCGAGACGTCATTGAGAAATAGAAGGGGACGATCCATGTCTGCACTGATTTGCGGTTCCATCGCCTACGACACCATCATGGTGTTTCACGATCGCTTCAAGAACCATATCCTGCCTGAGCAGGTGCACATCCTCAACGTCTCGTTTCTGGTGCCCGACATGCGCCGCGAGTTCGGCGGCTGCGCCGGCAACATCGCCTACAACCTCAAGCTGTTGGGCGGCAACCCGTTGCCGATGGCCACCGTCGGCCGCGACTTCGATCCATACGCCCAGTGGATGGGGCAGTGCGGCATCGACATGAGCCACATCAAGGTACTTGAAGACACCTATACGGCCCAGGCCTTCATCACCACCGATCAGGACGACAACCAGATCACCGCCTTCCACCCCGGTGCCATGAGCTTCGCCCATGAGAACAAGGTGGGCGACGCCGGCGGCGCTACCCTCGGCATCGTCGCACCCGACGGGCGCGATGGCATGATCGAACACGCCGAACAGTTTGCCGAGGCCGGCACCCCCTTCATCTTCGATCCGGGCCAGGGCATGCCGATGTTCGACGGCAACGACCTGACGCATTTTATCGATCTGGCCGCCTGGGTGACGGTGAACGACTACGAGGCGCAGCTACTGGAGGAGCGCACCGGGCTGGCGCCGCACGAAATCGCCGAGCGGGTCGAGGCGCTGATCGTCACCCGCGGCGGCAACGGCTCGCTGATCTACACCAAACAGCACCGCATCGAGGTGCCGGTGGTGCCGGTGGAGGAGATGCACGATCCCACCGGATGCGGCGACGCCTATCGTGCCGGGCTGCTTTACGGCTTGATGAACGGACTGGATTGGGAGACTACCGGGCGCGTTGCATCGCTGATGGGCGCGATCAAGATCCAACACCACGGAACCCAGAACCATCGTTTCAGCTTCGACGAGTTCAAGAACCGGTTTCACAAGGCCTTTGGCTATCACATGTAACGGACTTGGACCCGCGGCACGGCAGCCGCGCGTGGTGCGCACAGCGGGGAGCGCCAGGGGCGGTGGCTGCCTGACTTTGCTGCGCTCTAGCGAGATTCCTTTGCGCTTGTTCGGTGTGTTGGCCGAAAGAACAATAAGAAAAGGGGCCGCGGCCCCTTTTCTTATGGCTCCTCCGCGGAATCTGTGGGCAGTCGTAGGCCCGATAGAGCGCAGCGGCATCGGGCGGAGCTTGCCGGACACGCTGCGCTAAGTCCGGCCTACATCGCTGGACGGGACGATTTCTGGACCCGCGGTGTCGTGGCAGGTTTCAACGCCAAGGCAAAACCGATCTCCAGAAAATTCTTCGGCTTTAGGATATTTCATGGCACTGGGATCGCCTTGTATCATGCCCTTGGCGCTCTACCGGAACCGCAGTTCGCCCACAAATTTTGCTGACGAGCCATATAAACACGGATGTTCTTTTGACCGCACTACCGTGTGGGTATTCCCCAAGTGTCGTTCAGGAATGGATTTTGTTGACAGTCATAACGACCACGATGACGAGCGCCTTTCATAGAAATTTTGTCGGGTTTGATGCAGACACGCCTTACAAAGGTCAGATAACAGATAAATTCGCTCAAGCTCGAATCATCGTGGCAACACAAAGCGTCGTCGACACCACAAGGAGTTATCGTTATGGCTGAGTTCTACATTGAAAAGAAGGCCAGTGAAACCGGCGAGCATAGGGTGCATTCATCAACCTGCTCATCCATGCCGACAAAAGACGACATGCAATATCTGGGGGCATTCAGCAATGCCGCAGCATCGGTCAACAAAGCCTCAAACCGTTATCTAAGAGTGTCCACGTGTCCGAAGTGCCTGGCGGCCTAAGTCACGCATCTCGTTAAAGGGGGGGGGGCAGTATCCAAACTGCAGTTAAGGGTACTGCCCGTCTTTCGATGCAACACTATGCACGCTACCGCTCCAGTTCGGGATAGTGCCTGAATATTCCGTCTTCATTGAACGGAAGCCGCCGTTCCGAGGCGAGGTACGCCGCGATATTTGGCCGTCGCGCCACGCGGTCATGCAAAGCGACCAGTCCTGGAATGGTATTCTCCAGACCCGCCATCATTCGCGGAAAGGCATAACGAAGGCCCGCCACGATCTGGAACATGGAGAAATCCACGTAGCTAAACGCACGCCCAACCATGTGTCCCGATATGCCGCCGTTACGCTGCAGCACCCGCTCGAAATAGCCAAGCAGTTCCGGAGCACGTTCAGCCGTGAAAAATCTGGCACACCTTAGTGACTCCGGTTTCTGATCCTCATAGTAGAGGCTCGTTGCAATGGGATGATGGGTGTCATGGATATCGACCACCAGATCTTCGACCGTGAGCTGCAGTTGGTGGGTCCACAATCTGCTCTCTGTCGATTTAGGAACGAGCCCCAGACGCGGCCCAAGGAAATGCAGGACATTGGCCGTCTGTGCAATGACCTGCTTTCCGGCGCGTAGAAATGGCGGAGCGAAAGGCGGACGTTTGAGCTGGGTTCGCTCCATCATCGCCAACATCGCTTCCACACCCAACCCGGTTCCTGTCTCGCGCGCCACATCTACATATTCGGCGCCCGCGTCCTCAAGAGCCAGCCTTACAAACTCGCCGCGCCCCTGGATGCCTGGCCAATAGAAGAGTTCATAGTGCATGACTGATCTCCTTGTGACCGATTTCTATTTGTGCTGCTACTTTGCTTTTCCAGACAGATTAAGGGTGGCCGCGGCACAAACGAGTGCCTTGAATGCGTCAGCATCGACCTCCTCCCCCTCAACGATATCAATTGCGCACGGTTTCGGTGGATGTCCTATTTTGTTCGCTTTAGACTTTCTTCGAATCATACTCAATGAGTATTTGTAGCCTATCCGCAACACGCATGCACATCCCTTGAATAACCTGATATGTTGGTGCCGAGTTTAAATTGACCACCTGTGCCGGGTTAAAATTGACCAGGCGAATTCGTCGTGAGACTACTACACGACTGTGGATAAGTCGACCAGACTCGGGGTGGTTTTGGTCTCCTCGTGGGGTTGTTGAGGGGTTGATGACCGGCAGAGTAATGCCGCCGGTCATGCTATTTTAGAATGACTCTGTTTCCTCGGTTGCGGTTGCGCGTTGAGCTTTCTCGCGTGACTTTATGCGGTCCTTGGCGGTTGCACTACTTTCCTTGAAACGGAATGACTCGTTGCCGGTCTCGATGATGTGGCAATGATGCGTCAGCCGGTCAAGCAGTGCGGTAGTCAGCTTGGCATCCCCGAACACGCTGCTCCATTGCGCGAAGGTCAGATTGGTCGTGATGATGACGCTGGTCCGTTCGTAAAGCTTGGAGAGCAGGTGGAACAGCAACGCGCCGCCAGCCTGAGAGAACGGCAGATAGCCGAGTTCGTCCAGAATGACCAGGTCCATCTGCATCAGGCTGAGAGCTAGCTTGCCCTGTTTGCCAGCCGCCTTCTCCTGCTCCAGGGTATTGGCAAGATCCACCGTGGAGTAGAAGCGTACTCTTTTGCCATGATGCTGAATGCCGGCGACACCGATTGCCGTCGCCAGATGGGTCTTGCCGGTGCCTGTTCCGCCGACCAGCACCAGATTCTGTGCGGCATCGGTAAACTCCAGGGTGGCCAGCGTACTGATCAGTTGTTTATCCACCTTGGATTGTCCGAAGTCGAAGCCCAGCAGATTGCGGTGGACAGGGAACTTGGCGGCGTTCATCTGATAGCGTAGGGAGCGGATCCCACGATCATTCGCTTCGGCCTCCAGCAGATGACGCAACAGCCATGCGGAGGCGTCCAGCGAAGCCGTGGCGCCGCAGGCGCCCTGGCTTTGCAGCTCGACATAGCAGTCCGCCATGCCCTGTAACTTGAGCGCCTTGAGTTGGGTGATGATGTCAGACATGGGAGACCTCCTGCGCATTCAGGCGGTCATAGCGCGAGGTGTCCGCCAGCGGTTCTTCGGTGAGCTTCAGACTGGTTTCGACCTGCGCCGGCGTCGGGGACTGATTGAGGCGTGCCAGCACATTGATCACATGTTCGGCGCTGGGTACGCCCGACTCCAGCACTAGCTCGACCGCCACCAGTACCGCCTCCAGGCCATGTGCCGGCACAGCGGCCAGCACACGGGCCATGGTTCGGTCGCCCTGTTGTCGTTCCCGCCGCCGCAACGCTGTTTGCAATTTGGCAAAGGGTGCGGGCATCTCCGCGAACGGGGCACCGTTACGCAAGGCGCCGGGCTTCTTCTCAATGAGCGCAATGTAGTGCTGCCAATCGTAGCTGACCTGCTCCCGCTCCAGCAGCCGCGTATGGCACGCCACGATCGCATTCTCGGCAGACACCTCGATCCGGCCCGGATAGAGGTGGACAGCCACCTTCTGGTTGGCCAGATGGCAGGGAACGGAATACCGGTTGCGCTGCACCGTCACCAGGCAGGTACTGGAAACTCGCGCCAGCACCTCGACATAGCCATCGAACGGCGTGGGCATCGGCATCAGATACAGCTGCTCCTGCTCAAGCGCATCGGCAACGCTAATGCCGGCGTCCGGATGCTGCACCTCCGACCACAGGGCGCGGCAGCGCGCCTCTAACCAGACATTGAGTTCATCGAACGAGCCGAAGTGTTGTGCCTTGGCGTCCATCCAGATTCTGCGCCTGGAATCTTGCACGTTCTTCTCGACAACCCCCTTCTCCCAGCCGGAGGCCACGTTGCAGAAATCCGGGTCAAACAGGTAGTGTGCCGTCATGGCGAAAAAACGCGTATTGACGACACGACCATTGCCCTTGGACACCTTGTCCACGGCGGTCTTCATGTTGTCATAGATGCCGCGCTTGGGCACGCCACCCAGGGCTGTGAAGGCGCGGGTATGCGCATCGAACAGCATCTCATGGCTCTGCGTAGGGTAGCCCGATAATAGAAAGGCACGACTTGCGCACAGCTTGGTGTGCGCCGCCAGTATCTTGCGGTGGATGCCGCCGATCACCAGCCACTCCTCGCTCCAGTCGAATTGGAAGGCTTCGCCAAGTTGAAACTTGAGCGGCACGAAAGCGGATTTACCGGTGCTCGTCGCATGCTGGCGAGTACGTCGGATGAAATCGGTCAGCTGCGAATAGCCTCCCGTGTAACCCTCCTGTCGGATCGCCTCAAACAACTGCTTTGCTGTACGACGATCCCGCTTGGGGCGGTGCGCATCGGTCTCCAGGCTCAATTTCAGCAGCGGCTCGAACGGCGTCAGCTTGCTGTCACGGCTGCGCCGTTGCGGCTGGGGATCTTTGCCGCCCTTGAGCCATTTCTTGATGGTGTTGCGCGACAGGCTGGTTCGTCGCTGGATCTCACTGATGGTCAGATGTTCGCGGAAATGCATCCGCCGGATCTTTGCATACATGGCCATGGTAATCACCCTCGGTAGCTCCTGCTCAGAAAATGAGCAGGATAAGTGGATTACCTGGTCAAAATTAAACCGGCACAACTGCCTCTAAATGGTCAAAACTAAACCGGCGTCAACACCATTGTTGCGCAAAAAGTCACCCCTAGTTTGCAATAGCGCAATAGCGGAGTCAGGTCTTTCCTGTTGCCCAAGGAATAGCGGGCAAGGAATAGCGGGGTCAGGTCTTTCCTGTTGCCAATAGGAAACAGCGGGGTCAGGTCATTCCTGTTGCCCATGCAACAGGAATGACCTGACCCTGGCCGTGTGCGGCGGTAGAGGATGAGCACGGTGATACGTCCTTGTGGGGTCGATGACTGCGGCGCCTGCCTCGGGTTGCGGTTTGTTTCTCGAATTCAATAAGTTATGCCCCTCTCTCTGAATATACCGTGCGGCAGTTGCACTGCGTAGCGCCGTATGGTGTATATATACACAGGCAACGTACAAGCAAGGAGCGCATTATGTCTGCCCGGCGGCACAGGGTAACTAATAGGACAGCCACCCCAAAAGAGAGACGATAATTCGTGTCGCGTCGATAAATCTAATGATGTTTTCGGCTTGAATGGTCATACACGACCGAGCAACGGGTGGTTTGGATTGTGCGTCGGCCGTATTGGAAGACATTTCACGTAGTACAGACCTGAAACGGCCTCAGGCAATGACTGATGGCGTACTATTTGAAGGAAGGGCTTGGGGTGGGTGTCCACGTAGATAGCGTTCGAGCGCACGCTCTTCATACGCCACGGGACCAGAAACCGCCCCGCCCAACGATGTAGGCCGGACTTAGCGCAGCGTGTCCGGCAAGCTCCGCCCGATGCCGCTGCGCTCTATCGGGCCTACGACGGCTCACAAATTCCGCTTAAGTAAGTGCCATTGGGTTATGGCTTGTCGTCTTTGCTGGACATTGCGCGCTCCATCGCTGTGCGCAAAACAGTTAGTGCCTGAGGGTAATCGAAAGTTTCGATGTAACGTCCCAACTCGGTGGCGGTCGCACCGAATGCTGCATATAGCAGCGGTTCGGCATGGCGCATGAGGTTGTTGACCGCCATGTCGTCGGCCGTCAGCAGGGCCTCGATGGCGGTGACGACGCGCTTCACTTCGTCCCGGTCCACCTCGACCGGCGCAGCGGCGACCGACGCTTCAGGCAGCGCGCGCACGGCGGCGGCGAAGGCCTCCTGTTCCGTCTCCAACGCGGCGATGAGCTGTTCGGTATCGCCCACCGGTTCGCGTTCGCGCAGCGCCGCTTCGAGTGCCTTCGCACGCTCCAGCACGCCGACCACGCCGAGGGTGGCAGCCACTCCTTTCAAGGAGTGGGTCAGCCGCGCCGCCTCGCCCAGGTCGCCTGCGGCCAGCCGTTCGCGCACCAGGGCCATGTCACCGTCGTGGTTCTCCACGTATTTGCGCAGCAGCCGCAGGTAGTTGTCGAGACGGCCGCGCACGCTCTTCAGGCCGCGCGCCGCGTCGAGGCCGGGGATGGCGGCAACCTGCGCCTTCAGCTCGGCGTCCTGCGTCTGCGGCGGCGGCAACGGCTCGGGCGGCGGTGCCGTGGCGGCGGGCGGCGGCAGCCATTTCAACATGGCGGCGAACAGCGCGCCGGGGTCCACCGGCTTGCCGACGTGGTCGTTCACCCCCGCCGCCAGGCACGCCTCGCGATCCTCGGCGAAGGCGCTGGCGGTCATCGCCAGGATCGGCGTGGTTTCGCGTCCCGGCAGTTTTCGGATGGCGCGGGTGGCGTCGAGGCCGTTCATGCCGGGCATCTGCACGTCCATCAGGATCAGGTCGTAGGCGGTGCGCTGCGCCATCGCTACCGCTTCGTTGCCGTCGTGCGCCAGGTCGGCCGCCAACCCCGCCTCCTGCAGCAGGTCCAGCGCCACCTCCTGGTTGATCGGGTTATCCTCGGCCAGCAGCACGCGGATACCGCGATAGCGCTGCATCAGCGTGACCTCGGCCGGGACCGTCTCCGGCGGCCACGCCTGCGCAACCGGCACCGTCGCGTGCCGCTCGCAGTGGGCGAAGCGTGCGGTGAACCAGAAGGTGCTGCCGACGCCCGGTTCGCTTTCAAATCCCGCCTCGCCCCCCATCAGCTGGGCCAGCCGGCGGGTGATCGCCAAGCCCAGGCCGGTGCCGCCGTAGCGGCGGGGGGTGGGAACGCCGCGCCCGTCCGACACGGGGGACAGCCCCGCCGCCGCCCCCCCGGCCGGGGGCCCGCGCCGGTGGGCCGCCCGGTGCTTCCGGTCGCCCCTCGTCGCCAGGCGCAGCACGGGGTCGGCCGCGGGCAGACCGAGGGCAAACGAAACCGGAAGATCGCTGGGGTCGATCACGACGAGCGCGCGGGCCGCGGGACCCAGGCGGGCCAGGACGTCGGGATGCCGCCGGCGCATCGCCGCCATGGCGAACGCGAAGGCCGGCCGCGTCAGGACCGGAGGGATCAGCCGCGCAAGCAGCGAGGCCGCGACGGCCGGCGCCATGGGTATGTCGGATCGGACTTGGCCCTTCCTGTACGGCATGTGCGGCCGCCCCCACGGCCTCGGCGAAAGATCGCCCGCACCATAGGCGGACGCGGCCGCGCGCGGCTTTGACCCGGATCAATCTTTCGCGCTAAGGGCCCCGCCCGGAGGGGCTTCGGAAGGCGCGGGACAGGCCGCCTATCCCACGGGAAAGCCGCCGAAATCCGGCGAAAAACCGTTGACAGCGGTGGGCTCGCGGCTATAGTGCCGCCTCTCGCCGGGCCCTCGGGCCGCGGGGGCGCCGGGCGCCCTTCGCGCGCGGGCCGGGCCTCTCAACCCTTCTTGGACCTTGGCGCGCCATGTTCGCAGTCATCAAGACCGGCGGAAAGCAGTATAGGGTCGCCTCCGGCGACGTGATCCGCGTCGAGAAGATCGCGGGCGACGCCGGCGCCGAGGTCGAGTTCTCCGAGGTGCTGATGATCGGCGGCGACAAGGGCGCCACGATGGGG
>OFHF01000025.1_pt1 | contig 12927 bp, 18 predicted proteins | sample 1521971 | NCBI WGS metagenome assembly OFHF01 (sample SAMEA2468440, study PRJEB22500) | soil metagenome | biome: Glassland; feature: Farmland; material: Clay | place: Australia | collected 2013-01-31 | depth 0.55 m | reverse complement strand
CCCCGTGGCCGCGTCCGCGATCCTCTACATCATGGTCTCCGGCCTGATCGACGTTCCCCCGCAGAACCCGGTGCCGACGATCATGCTGACCCTGACCAACGAGAGCGCGACGGGGGCGGCCATCCTGGTCGCCGGTGCGCAGCCGCCTCCCGCGCCGGGGAACCTCCGCGTCAACCTGGAGATCGGAACGACGTTCGGGGTGGCGGCGAGCCTTCCATCCATGACCGGCGTGCCCGTCTCCGTGTCCGTGCCCGGATACCCCTCCTCGTTCACCGTGACGTGGCTCGACGTCGGCGGGGATGGCGTGGTCAACGGGGGCGACCAGTTCGTCCTCAGCTGCCCCACGGCGCTCTCGAGCGGGACCGCGGTCTCCTTCCTGCTCATCTGGAACGACGGGAGGACGCTCTCCACGATCGGCTGGACCGTCTAGACCCGCACGGCATCCGAACGGTACGTCCACAACCCTCTTGGCCAGGGAAGGCGTTGACCCCCGCGAAGAGGGGTGCTCCTTGGCTCGGTGCCCATTCTGCGGTGTCCCTCTCGAAGAGGGGTTGGCCTACTGCACCGCCTGCGGGAAGCCCCAGCCTCGTTCCGCGGGGACCGCGGTCCGGCCTTCGTCCGCGGGAAACGGGTCGGTGCTGCTCCCGCTCGCGGCCGCGATCATCGGCATCGGGGTGCTCGTCGCCGCGGGGGCCTACCTGGCTCCCGCGCCGGGTGTGACCACTCCCGCCGGCCTGATCCTCGAACTGCAAGGCCCCTGGGTCAACGGCTCGTCCGCCGTCCTCACGGTGAGCTACGCGAATATCCCGACGAGCCCCGCGGCCTTCCTCGTGAGCCTGGCCGTGAACGGCAGCACGTCGTTGGCGGTGCCCATGCCCACGACGAGCGGCATCGGCGCCGGAGCGTCCGTGAGCCCGGCCGGGTATCCCTTCCGGATCGACTGGACCGACGTGGACCGCGATGGGATGGTCTCCACGCTGGACACGTTCACGATCACGCCCACGGCAGCCCAGCCCCCGTGCTGTCTCTACGAGACGTTCTACGTCCTCCGGCGGACCAACGGGTCCCTCGTCGCCCAGGTGGGCTTCTATGGCATACCGTCCCCGGGAACGAGGCCGGCGGTCTCCCTGGACTACGTCTACCAGGCGAACCTGGTCAACGCCTACGTCACCGTGTCCTCCGCAAGCCCGGCCACCCCCGTGAGCTACCTCCGCTTCCAACTCATGGTCGGCGACAACGCGAGCCCGGTGTCCCCTATCCTGCCGTACGGTGCAGCGGCCAACCTGTCCCTGGCCGGGGCCGAGTACATCGTGGCCTGGTACGACAACAACTATGACTCCCGCTTGGACGCGGGAGACGCGTTCAACGTTTCCCTCGTGAACGGCGCGGCACCCGCATCGGGCACCACCATGTCCTTCTACCTGGAGTGGCAGGACGGCTCCATCCTCGCCACGGCGACCTGGACCACCTAGTCCCGGTCCCGCCCTACACGATGTGGGACGGGATGTCCTCGAGCTCCCGGTCGCAGAACTTGCAGAAGACGCGCAAGGGATTCTTCGACCGCACGAGGAACTCGGACTCCACAGGCTCCTTCGTGTTGGAGATGCAGTTGGGGTTCCCGCACTTCAGGAGGTGGACCGCGCGGTCGGGCAAGGTGCACCGGCGTTAGTCGGCGACGTTGTAGTTCCGGATCACGTTCACGGAGGCCGTCGGCGCGACGAGCGCGATCTTGTCGATCTCCCGTGCCGCGAGCTCGCGGTCCTCCACCTTGACGATGTCCTTCCAGCCCATGAGGCGGCTCGGGACATGCATGGCCACGGTGACCGTGGAGGAGACCGCATCGCCGATCCCCAGGATCCGCAGGACCTTGAGGGCCATGCCCGCGGGAATGTGGTCGATCACCGTCCCGTTCTTGATCGGCGTGACCCGGAGCTCCCTCATGCCCCACCTCCCAGGATGAGCTGGAGGAGAGCCATCCGCACGGGCACGCCGTTCCCGGCCTGCTTGAAGTACAGGGAATGCTTCGTGCGATCCACGTCGGGCGCGATCTCCGTGACCCGGGGCAGCGGGTGCATGATGATCAGGTCCCGCTTCGCGTCCCGCAGGAGGTTCGCGTCGATCCGGTAGACGCCGGCCACCTTCTCGTACTCCTGGGGGTCCGGGAAGCGTTCCTTCTGGATCCGCGTGACGTAGAGGACGTCCGCGTCGCGGATCACGTCCTCGAGACGGTGCGTGATCTTCAGGGGCAGCCCCTTCTCCTTGACGTGCTCCACGATCTCCCGCGGCATCTCCAGGGTGGGGGGGCTCACGAACGTCAGGTTGGCCCCGAAGTCGCTGAGGGCGTAGGTCAGGGAATGGACCGTCCGCCCATACTTCAGGTCGCCTACCAGGGCGATGTTCTCCCCCTCGAAGCCGCCCTTCTCATCCCAGATCGTGTACAGGTCCAGGAGGGTCTGCGTCGGGTGCTGGCCGGCCCCGTCCCCCGCGTTGATTACGGGCCGCTCGGTGAACTCCGCGGCGAGGCGAGCCGCGCCCTCCTGGGGATGGCGCAGGACGATCGCATCGCAGTAGCTCTCCACCATCCGGATCGTGTCCGCGAGGGTCTCCCCTTTCTGGATGGACGTGCCCTCCGTGCTCGAGAACCCGAGGACCCGCCCGCCGAGGCGGTGCATCGCGCTCTCGAAGGAGAGTCGCGTTCGCGTGGAGGGCTCAAAGAACAGGGTGCCCAGGATCTTCCCATCCAGGGCCTTGGACACCCGCTTGCCCTGGGCGATGGGGACCATCTTCCGCGCGGTCCGCAACACGAGCTCGATGTCCGCCCGCGAGAGGTCGCGGATGGACAGGACGTCCCTCCCCCGGAAGCTCGGCATCGCGCCCCATATTCCGAAGGTTGATTTAAAGGATACCCGGCGTTCCCGAGAAAATGAGGATGCGGCCTTGGGCGGGCGGCCGCAACCCCCTCACGGCTTGCGTTCCTTTCTCCCCAACTGGGTGACGTTGGACGGTAAGATGATGAGGCCGCCCTCCGCCTCCATGTACTTCTTCCAGTCCCGGCTGTTCTGCTGGGCCTGCTTCGCACGCTCCACCGCGATCGTGGCGACGACCTGCTTGACGACCTGGTCGACATCGACGCCGAGGATCTCCCTGAAGAGGTATTTCATCCGGTCGCGGTCCATAGGGATGCAAGCCACGGGACCCCAGAATATAAAACGGAATTGTCAACGGTCTCAATCTTGAGACACACCGCAGGAGCGTCGGACGATGGCGGCATGGAGGGTTTGTCAACCCGTGGCGTGGAGCCCGGAAAATGGGCGAGTCGAACGACCCCCTCCAGGGCAGAATAAAAGAGGCAGGACGAGGGGTTCTCGGTCCTGCCTGTGGGTTGTGGAGGAGGGGTTATTGGTAGACGGAGGGTCCCGGCTCGACGACGTCGACGGCTCTCCAGTCGCCGCCGAAGTCCTTCGTGATCCCGGTCGCGAGCTGGAACCGCACGCGCAGGCGGCCGTTCTCGAAGAAGATGTAGGCGTTCTTGAGCTGGGACATATAGAGGGAGATCCGCTTCCCCTTCTGGGTCAGGGCCCGCTCCGTGCACCGGATGAGACCCGCGCGCTCCAGCGCGTGGATGCGGCGGTAGCACGCCGCGATGGGGATGCCGTACTCGCGGCTCAGGTCGATGGCGGACTTCGCCTTCTTGAAGGTGGCCACCAGGATCTTCGCCGAGTACTCATCGGTGACGAGACGAGATGCTTCCAGAGGGTCCGTATCTCTTCCTCCTCGTTACGTGGAATCGAGGAGCAAGATGGTATATGAACCGCGGAGAGACAGTTATCCGCACTGATTCTCAACTGCCGGAACAGGTTGGGTCTACCGGGAAGCGACTAGCCGCCACAGCAACCGCCCTCGTCCCCGGACGCGCCGCATCCGCAGCCGTCGCCGCACGCGCCCTCGTGCTCCTTCTCGAGGACGGGGAGCAGCACGGTGCCCGCTACGGGCTGCGCCTTCTTCTGCTTCGCGAGCGTCTCGACGACGGAACTCATGGGTACCCTCCCGAAGAAACGCGATTTAGGTACTTCTAAATGTCGTCACGCGAGGTGCTTCTGCGCGCGCTCCTCGAGGGGGCCGCGGGGCATCGCGCCGACGACCTGGTCCACGAGCTTCCCCGCCTTGAAGAAGAGGAGCGTCGGAATGCCCATGATCATGAACTGCTGGACCGTCTTCGGGTTCTCGTCGCTGTTGACCTTGGCGAAGGTCACCTTGCCGTCGTACTTCTTCGCGAGCTCCTCGATGGTCGGAGCGATCGCGCGGCACGGGGCGCACCATTCGGCCCAGAAGTCGACGACCACGTAGGGATTCTGCTTGACGACCTTCTCGAACTCGGCGTCTGTGACATGGAGAGGCTTGTCGGCCATGGATTTCACCGGCGTCCCGGGATTAGCGGCCGGTTCGATATAAACCTCCGCGCAAGGGGAGCGGACCGGCGCCCCGGATCCCGAAGGTGCCGCACGTCGGGTGCAAACCACGGTCGGGGTCGAGTGCCGCAGCGGCGGGTACCTGGACACGGAGTACGCGACCTGCGGCAGCCAGTGCGGCCGGACGCCCTGACTCTCAGGACCCCCGAGCCCCCGGGGCACGCCCGTAATGCTCATATAGAAGCCCTAGCATAGACGAACGGGAATTCCAATGATGCAGGGACAGCCGGTCATCATCCTCAAGGAAGGAACGGAGAGGGAGAAGGGCACGGGGGCGGTGCACAACAACATCGCGGCCGCCCGTGCGGTGGCGGATGCGGTCAAGTCCACCTTGGGCCCGAAGGGCATGGACAAGATGCTCGTCGACTCCCTGGGCGACGTGACGATTACGAACGACGGCGTGACGATCCTCAAGGAGATCGAGATCGAGCACCCCGCAGCGAAGATGATTGTTGAAGTCGCGAAGACGCAGGATGATGAGGTCGGGGACGGGACGACCAGCGCCGTCGTCATCGCGGGCGAACTGCTCAAGATGGCAGAGCGTCTCATCGATCAGGAAGTCCATCCGACGATCATCGTGAACGGCTACCGGATGGCCGAGGAGGAGGCCGTCCGACGCCTCCAAGACGTCTCGTTCAGCGTGAAGCGCACGGACAAGGAGACCCTGCGCTCCATTGCCCGCACGGCCATGAGCGGCCGGAGTGTCGGCGACAGCAGCGATTTCCTCGCCAACATCGCCGTCGACGCGGTCCTGTCGATCATCGAAGAGGTCGCCGGTGAGACCCGGGCGGACGTGGACAACATCCTCGTCCAGAAGAAGCACGGCGGGGACATCCGAGAGACCGCCCTGATCGACGGCGTCGTTCTCGACAAGGAGCGGGTCCACCCGCGCATGCCGAAGTTCGTGCGAAACGCGAAGATCGCGCTCATCAACCGTGCGCTCGAGGTCAAGAAGACCGAGGTCAGCGAGGAGATCCGCATCCGGGACCCCCATCAGCTTCAGAAGTTCCTCGACGAGGAGGAGAAGGGACTCAAGAACCTCGTGGACCAGATCAAGGCCTCCGGGGCCAACGTGGTCCTGTGCCAGAAGGGCGTGGATGACCTCGTGCAGCACTACCTGGCCCAGGCCGGCATGTACGCGGTCCGACGGGTCAAGGAGAGTGACATGAAGAAGCTCGCGAAGGCCACGGGAGGCCGCATCATCACGAACCTGGATGACCTCACGGCCAAGGAGCTCGGCCACGCGGACCTCGTGGAGGAACGCAAGGTCGGGCCCGACGAACTCACCTTCGTCACGGGCTGCAAGAGCGCCCACGCCATCTCGATCCTCATCCGGGGAGGCACGGAGCATGTGGTCGACGAGGTCGAGCGCATTGTCCACGATGCCCTGCGCGTCGTGTCCGCGGGAGTCGAGGACGGCAAGGCCCTCCCGGGCGGGGGCGCGGCTGAAATCGAACTGAGCCTGGGGCTCAAGGACTACGGGGCCAGCGTCGGAGGCCGGGAGCAGCTCGCCATCGAAGCGTTCGCGAACGCCCTGGACGTCATCCCGAGGACCCTCGGGGAGAACGCGGGCCTGGACCCCATCAACGTCCTGATCAAGCTCCGGTCCGAGCACGGCAAGAAGTCCGGCAAGAACATGGGCGTCAACGTGCTCACGGGAGAGCCCCAGGACATGCTCAAGGCAAACATCATCGAGCCGCTGCGGGTCAAGACCCAGGCGCTCCAGTCCGCCACCGAGGTGGCGAGCATGATCCTGCGGATCGACGACGTCATCGCGTCCAGGAAGACGCCGACCCCGCCCCCGGGCGCCGGCGGCCACGAGCACGGCGGGATGGGCGGGATGCCGCCCGGCATGGGCATGTGACGTCCCGCTAGCTCGACGACGAATCCGAGGTCGCCAGGCGGACCAAGACTCGCTCCCGCAGGTCGCGGGCGACCTCGTCTTCCAACTTTTCGAAGCCCGACTGGACGAGCTCCGTCCAGCTCGTGCCGTCCCCCTTCCGCTCCCGATAGGGTGCGGCGCGCAGGGAGAATGTCCAGGGGACGCCGTCCACGAACAGGGTGCGCGGCGGGCGCGCGGAACGGCTCCGGTGGATCTCGACCCGCACGGCCCGCCCCGTCTCCGCGACGGCGGACGTCACGGCCTCCGCGACGTCGTCCATGGGCCGCTCGACGAGGAGGCTGAAGCTCCTCGGTCCGCGGCTCCGGAGCCGCGGCAGGAAGAGGAGGAGGCAGAAGAGCAGGAGGAAGATCCCAGTCCCCAGGAACACGTCCACCGCGTCCTCGTGCTCCGCCCCGTAAGCCTGGAAGAGGAGCATGCCCAGGCCGAGAACGATCCAGGCCGCGCCCAGGATCATGGACAGGACGCGGAAGTCGTTCACGTACATCCACGAGGGCGGGGTGCGCACCTCGGCCATCGCTTCGGCCATCTCAGTCCTCCGCGATGAGGGCGCCGAACCTGCCTCGGGACACCTCAAGCCCGAAGTTCGTGCGCTTGACGTAGCAGTCGATGGCCCGGACCGTCGTGCCCACGGCCACCCGGCCCTTCTCGACGAGGGCCACGTCGTCGTCCCACAGGGGCATGCGGCAGAAACCGCTGTCGTCCCGGAGCTCCAGGTTCACCACGCGCCCGGCCGTGCCGTCCTGGCGGGTGAACGTCCGGACCGGGGAGAGGCCGACCACCCGCGCGCGGAGGTTCGCCTCGGCGCCCTCCTCCAGGTCCTTGATGGGCTGGAAGATCGCGACGCTGCCCCCGAGCCGTTCCACGACGACCATGGCCGCGGCGTCCGGGTCCAGGAGGCCGCCCCACTCCTCCATGGTGGCCTGCACCCGGGCGTCGAACTCCTCCGGGGTGACCCGGTCCTTCACCTGGGCGTAGCGGGCCCGCATCCCGCGGCCGAACGCGCGGGGACGGGAAAAGGTTTCCCCCGACGGGTGGGCCGGGAAGAGTACATAGGGAGCGTTCTTGCACGTGGCGCGCCTCTTCCCGCTAACCGATGACCCCTGAGGCCATCTCGGCCCCGTACGAAGGGTTCCGGCAGGGCCTCTGCCGGATCCGCGGGTACTGCATCCAGGACGAGGGGGACCGGTTCGCCCTCGCGTTCGAGCCGTGGTTCACGGAGTCCGACCGACCCCACGCGGTCCCCTGCCTCCGCCTGGACTTCCGCCGCGCGGGCGACCGCGTCTTCCTGGAGCGGTTCGTCGTCTGCGACGGGGCCCAGGAGCAGGCCGTCGACCTGGAGGCGGCCCACGATGCCCTCCAGGCGTGGCTCGACTACATGTCCGTCTAGGCCCGCGCCGGACTGGCCCCCACGAGGGCCTCGGCGAGCGAGCGCCGGAACGCAGCGAGGGCTTTTCGGTCCCGGGCCTCCGGCCGGAAGAGGAGGACGGTCCGTTCGGGCGGCCCCTTGGCGCCCCGAAGAGAAGGCAACTCCTGCCAGCCGATCGTGCACGGGGGCTCGTCGAAGCGGACCACGGACACGCACTTGGCGAACGGGCCCTCGCGCTCCGCGACCGGATGGACGGCACGACCGGCCGTGGCCTGGGCCAGGGTCCGCGCCAAGGCGTCCACCTCGAGCGGGAGGTGCATGGCCCATAGCGGGCGGCCGACGTACACGAGGACGACCAGGAGGAGGGGGACCACGGACGCGAGCGCAGCCAGGTACCCCGTCGTGACGGGGTCGCCCCGGTTGGAGAAGTCCACGGCGAAGTACGTGAGGAGGATCAGGGAGACGAAGAACAGGAGGAAGGCCCATCCGGGGACGCGGCGCGTCCACGTCGGCCGGGGGACCGGCGTCGCGGCCATCGTGCGCCTCACTTCAGCCGGATCGTCTCGAGGTTCATCGGGGCGCGCGTCTCAAGGCCGAACTTCTTGTAGAGGCCCGAGGCGAGGTCCGCACACTTGAACTCCTCGCCGTGGTTCACGATGATCCGCTCGGGGCGCGGCTCCATGGTGCCCACGAAGTTCAGGAGCTGCAGGCGGTCCGAGTGGCCCGAGAAACCGTCGATCGTCTCCAGGTCCATCTTGATCTGCAGGGTCAGGGGCTGCCCGCGGTCGTTCAGGGTGACCTCGCGGGCCTCCCCCTGAATCCGCCGGCCCAGGGAGCCCTCGGACTGGAACCCGACGAAGATCAGGGCGTGGAGCGGGTTGTCGGCCCAGCCCTTGAAGTACTCCAGGACGGGGCCCCCGGACATCATGCCGCTCGTCGCGAGGACGATGCACGGCTCCACGTCGTCGATGATGTTGGCGCGCATGTCCGAGGTCTCCACCCGCTTGAAGTAGGGGGACAGGAAGGGGTTCTCGCCCGTCTGGAAGATCTCCGTCCGGAGCTGGCTGTTCAGGTACTCCGGGTACGCCGTGTGGATCGCCGTGGCCTCCCAGATCATCCCGTCCAGGTAGATGGGCACCTCGGGGATCTGGTGGTTCTTCATGGCGTCTTGGAGGACGAGCATGACCTCTTGGGACCGCCCCACCGCGAACACGGGGACCAGGAGCTTACCGCCGCGGTTCAGGACGCGCCGAGCGATCTCCTTGAGCTGCTGCGCCGCCTCGTGCCGCGACGGCTGCACGTCGTGGTAGCCGCCGTACGTGGACTCGAGGACGAGGGTCTCCAGCCGCGGGAACTTGTTCACCGCCGGGTTGAAGAGCCAGGTCTTCTCGAACTTGATGTCGCCGGACATGGCGATGTTGTAGAGCCCGTCCCCGATGTGGAAGTGCGCCAGGGCCGAGCCGAGGATGTGCCCCGCGTTCTGGAACGTGAGGCGGACGTCCGGCGCGATGTCCGTCGTCTCGCCGTACTTGAGCGGGATCGTGTTGGCGACCGCCTTGCGGACGTGCTGGGACTCGTAGGCGGACTTGCGGGCCTCGCCCATGGCCACCTTGATGAAGTCGAGCTGGAGGAGGGACATGAGGTCCCGCGTGGGCGGCGTGGTGTAGATGGGCCCCTCGTAGCCGTACTTGTAGAGGGCGGGCACCAGGCCGGAGTGGTCCAGGTGGGCGTGCGTGATGACCACCGCATCGATCGAGGAGAGGGGCATGACCTCGGGGGCGTTCAGGTAGGGGGAACCGTTGTCCTCGGAGATCAGGACGCCGCAATCGATGAGGACCTTGGACTCCTTCGTGCTCAGGAGGGCGCAGGAGCGCCCGACCTGGCGGAAGCCGCCCAGGGCCGTAATCCGGACGTAGTTCTCGCCCGAGGGGATCTCGCGGGCGAGCTTGCGGCCCACCTGCTTGAGGAACGCCTGGCGCTCGTCGTTAATCGTGCGCAGGTACTGGCGGATCTCCTCGACCGTCTTGGAGGGGATGGGCGGCGTGCGGACGACCTTGGGCGCCCAGCCGATCTTCTTCTTGATCTCGTTCAGGAGCTGGCCGTGGCGGCCGATGACCATCCCGGGGCTCAAGGCCTCGATGGAGACCTCCCCGGTCTCCGTCTCGAAGTAGATCCCCGTGATCTGCGCCTCCGCCGGGATCAGTTCGCGGATGACCTTCTCCGCCTCCTCCTGGGTGGCCAGGAGGGACGGGTCCGGCCGGACGATGATCCGGCGCCGCAGCTGCTGCGCGATCTGGCGCACCAGCTCGTTGGACTCCGCGAAGGCCTCCATGTTCTTCGTGTAGATCACGATCGTGGGGCCCTCGAAGTCCACCTGGGTGATCTCCACATGGTCGGGGACCACCTTCTTGACGACGCTCCTCGCGTCGCTCAGAATGTCTTCGATGCTCATTCGAAATCACTTGGGCCCTAGGCCCATCGCGCGGTCAGGTCAGCTTCATGGCCGCCTTGCGCTTCTCTACTTCCTTGTCATCGAGGGTCTTGAACCCGTCCTTCGTGATCACTGCGACGTCGATTCCTTCGCCCGAGGCGGAGTCGCGCTTCATGCTCGCGGTGATGCAACGGATGGCGAGGTCGGCACCCTCGTTGACCGTCATGTCGTCCTTCCAATGGTCCTCCAGGACGCCGTACACGAACGGGCTACCGGAGCCCGTGGACACGTACTTGTCTGGTAGGGATCCGCCTGCGGCGTCCAGCGAGTACACGTGGCCGCCGTTGCGGTCGAGTCCACCGATGACGAGCTGAACCCAGTACGGGTAGTAGCGGGAGCCGGACAGGATGTTCGCGGTGAGCGTCGCGCAGGCCTCAACGGGCATGGGCGCGTTCCGCTTCAGCTTGTAGAGCTCGACCTCCGCCGTGATGTAGCGCGCGAGGGTCTGCAGGTCGCCGACGAGACCGGCCGTAGTGAGCCCGATGTTGTCGTCGAGCCGGTAGACCTTCTGGGTCCGCTTGTGCGCGATCATGTATCCCGCGGTGGCCCGGCGGTCGGCCGCGAGGATGACTCCGTCCTTGCATACGAGCCCCAGGGTTGTCGTCCCGGTCTCCACTTCTCTGGATAGGGATGCCATTGCTACACTTCCGTGCCCAAAAGTGTCAAAAGTTGACGTTCGGACGATAAGGCCGGCGGTATTTAAGGGTTCCGCGCTTCCTCAGGAGGTGGCGGGCCCGGGAAAGGGGTGGGTCCAGGATTTCGGGCGACCTCACGTCTGGACCACGAGTTCGCGCTCGTCCTCGGACTCGTCCACGGGCAGGACGGCCTCGAAGTACCGCCGCAAGGTGCCCGACCCGTCCACGTAGGAGAAGACCTCGCGCAGCAACCCGAGTTCGCGGAGCCGGTGCACCTTCTGCCAGACGAGCCCCACGGGGATGCCGTAGATCCGGCTCACCTCGGTGGGCGTCTTCGGACTCGCGAGCATGGCGAATAGGATGCGCTTGGACGCGGGGTCGAGCTGGACCTTCATGGAGGGATGTCGAGAAGGCCTCCCTCTGGGGGGCATTGAGGGTATCGGCGTTCGTATCAGGCCTGATTACCGGAGTTGAGGCCAGGCCCCGTCTCGTCACGCGGGGCCGGGGCAACCCCCGCGCTCGTGACCGCGACGGCCTCAGATCACGTTGGCCAGGAACAGGGCGACGACCACGACGACGATGACGACGACTGCTACGCCGACGTAGAGCCAGGTCCGCTTCTTCGCGCCGCCTCCGAGTCCCAGGTTCCCGATGTCATACGACATGAGCGACCTCACCGCGGCAACTTGCGCGGTCGTCCTAAGCCTTTTGTCGCACTCAACGAGACAAGGGCAGGCCCGTCAGCAGGGGGCCCGCGCGGCTCCCGGGGGCGAGTTCCAGCGCGAAGGCGATCTTCTCCTTGGGCAGGGCCACGCTCTCCGCGGTGACGTAGATGGTCGCGGTGCGGTCCGCCCGCGCCACGCGGAGGATCTCATCGTGGGGAACCGAGACGACCTCGGTCCCCTCCTGGTCCTCGAAGAAGAACCGGACCGCGCTGGGCATGGCGCGCACCTGGACCAGAAAGAAGCCCGGCTCCTCCGGGTCGCGACGGGGCGGGTCCGCGACGAAGAGGAGCCCCGCCTCGTGGCGGTAGGCGCGTCCCGGGACGGGACGCAGGAGGGGGACGGGATGGCCGTCATGGTCCATGGCCAGGGAGGCGGTCACGTCCGCGCCGGCGAGCACGCGGTAGGAGACCTCCCCCTCGCCCGAGGCCTTCGAGAAGACGACGCGCTGGGCGCCGCCCTCCGATTCGACGCGCACCTTCATCTTCAGGGTGCCGAACCCCATGTCGTAGAGGCGGTGACTCGCGTCGACGTAGCCGAGGATCATGCGGCCTCACGCCACACCGAAACCGCGGCGGAACTGCTCGGCAATCTCGCCGAGCTCGGCCTGGGAGAAGTTCTCGAAGTCGGAGACGGCGGCGTACGTGGCGAGCTGGTCCTCCCGGTAGATGTTCGGGAGCACGGAGGCCACGGTCTCCTCGGAGAGGATGAACTTGAGCGCGGCCTGCTCCATGGTCATGCCCTTGGGCTCGTGGATCCACGTCAGGCTGGACGCACGCTTCGCGGCGCTCGCGACCCATGCCGGGTCCTTGACCTGGAGGTCGCCGTCACAAGGGAACGCCGTGGCCGTCGCGGGATCGCCCTCGAGCACGCCGCCCGCGTGGGGCGCGCGGACCGCCATGGACTGCTTGATCTCCAGGGCGACCGGGAAGAACTTCCGGCCCGCCTCCTGCTCGAGGAGGTTGTAATAGACCTGGATCAGGGCGAGGTCGTACTTCCGCATGGCGATGCGGGCCTCGTCGAGGCCCACCGGACCCGGGCCCAGGGCGAGCCCGTAGTATCGGATCTGCCCCTCCGTGCGGAGGTCTTCCAGGGTGGACCACAGGGCGGGGTTCCCCGCCGCGGCGGCGGGCGCGGCCGCACTGCCGCCCCGGCGCGCGTCGTTGGAGGGCACCCTGGGGCCGACGCCCGGGGCGCCGCCCACGGCCATCAAGCTGGGCGTCGCGACGTACTCGCTGCGCGAGCTGAGCCGCGCCGACGCCATCGCCGGCGTCCAGGCGCTGCGCGCGAAGTACGTGAACATCAAGTCCATGCACCTGCCGTACGAGAGCACCCCGGAAG
>OFHF01000024.1_pt1 | contig 13164 bp, 17 predicted proteins | sample 1521971 | NCBI WGS metagenome assembly OFHF01 (sample SAMEA2468440, study PRJEB22500) | soil metagenome | biome: Glassland; feature: Farmland; material: Clay | place: Australia | collected 2013-01-31 | depth 0.55 m | reverse complement strand
GTTCACCTCTCCTCTTTTGGTCGGGAGCGGCAGATGGGTATAAGAGCAGGGCCCAGCCCCTGGAGGATCGGGCCGGGGGGGTGGGCGCCGGGGCCCGTGGCGGGCACGGGGGCCTGGTGGGCGAGGATGTTTTCTGCCTCAACGAGGGCCCACGCGTGCTCGATTGCCTCGAGTTCGACGACACCTTGCGCTGGGGCGACGTCCTCGCGGACGTCGCATTCCTCGCCATGGACCTGGAACGGCTGGGACGCGCCGATCTTGCCGGGCAGTTCCTCGCCGCGTACCGCGAGTTCGCCGGTGACACCTGGCCGGACTCGCTGGCCCATCATCACATCGCCTACCGGGCCCAGGTCCGGGCCAAGGTAGCGGCTCTGGCCTGGGAACAGGCCGATGAGGGTTCGCGGGCGCAGGACCGGGCGGCGCGGGAGGCACAGCATCTGCTCAGTCTCGCCGCGGAGCACCTGAGGGCGGGCCGGGTCGCTCTGGTGGTGATCGGCGGCCTGCCCGGCACCGGTAAGTCCACCCTGGCGGGTTATCTCGGTGAGGCGCTCGGCGCTGCCGTGCTCCGCTCCGATGAGATCCGCAAGCAGCTGGCCGGCATCGATCCGGCGGTACCGGCGCCTGCCCCGTTCGGCCAGGGGCTTTACCGGCCGGAGATGACGGAGGCCACCTATGGCGAACTGCTGCGGCGGGCGCAGGCCTTGCTGGCAGCCGGGCGCAGCGTGGTGGCCGACGCGTCCTGGCACGACCCGGCCTGGCGGGAGGGGGGCCGCCAGCCGGGCGCGCCGACCCCCCCCGACCCGGGCCGAATGCCGGGGCGGGCGGCGGGCGGGGGGCGGGGCGCGGGGGCCGCCGCCGCCAGCGTCCCCTTGACGCTTCGGTGCTGCGGCGGGTAGCACACCCCCAGCACTTCGGCGCAGCCCTGGTAGGTGACGTTCAGCGTCATCGTCGTCCCGGCGCCTGCGCCGCGGCGCAGCGGAATGTCGATGGTCACCCGGTTGTGATAGACCTCGAGCCGGCCGAAGTTCGGATCTTGTTTGATCTGCGCCGACGGGAATGCGGCTTCGCCCAACCTCATGCCGGGGCTGGCGCTGGTGAAGCGGAACTTGCTCTTATATAGGTAGTAGTTCTTGGCGATGACCCATTGGGCGCGCAGCGTGTCGGCGCCGGGCGCGGTGACGGTGAGACGAAAGGCCTGGTCGGCGGGAAGAGGCTGGTCGTCGGCCCTGGCCTGTGGGCCGAATAGCGACAGCGCGATCGCCAGCAGGATGAACCATTGTCTGAGTTGTTTTCTCATTCCCTACTCTTCCGTTTGTTGGTCGACCCAGGCGAGGTAGGCGGGCAGACCGCTCTCGATTGGGACCGCGATGATCTCCGGCAGTTCATACGGGTGGTGGCGCCGCAGCGCCTCCTCCAACGCGGCATAGCGGTCGGCTCGCGTCTTGATGTAGAGCAGGCACTCCTGATCGTGCTGCAGTGCCCCGTTCCACGCGTAGATCGACTGCACCCCCGGCACGACGTTGACGCACGCGGCGAACTTTCCGCCGACCACAATTTCAGCCAACCGCTGCGCCGTTGCCAGGTCGGGGCAGGTATTGATCACGAGATAGTGCTTCATGGGCGCAAGATAGCGAATTTGGCCTGTTTCCGCATTAATCCCCCGAATGTGCGCCGCAGGGGGTGTTTGGGGCATAATGGCTCATCGACCGCTTCCTGCACGTTGTTCTAGAGATGCCCCTGTTTCGTCTTTTATTCCTGCTGCTGCTCTTCATTCCCCTGATCGAGGTCTATCTCCTGATCAAGGTGGGGGCGCTGATCGGCGTCATTCCCACTGTCGCGCTGGTGGTATTTACCGCCGTGCTCGGGGCGCAGCTGATGCGCCACCAGGGGCTGGCGGCGTTGGCGCGGGTGCAGACCCTGTTGGCGCGGGGCGAGCTGCCGACTATGCCGATGCTGGAGGGCGTGGTGATCCTGGTCGCCGGCGCGCTGCTGCTCACGCCCGGCTTTCTCACTGACGCGTTAGGTTTCCTCGGGCTGATTCCGCCGGTACGCCGGGCCGTGATCTGGTTCGTGCTACGGCGCGGCTTGGTGCGCCCGGTGGTGGTGCAGACGCCTCCATCGCGCGCGCATGGCCATGATCCCAACGTCATCGAAGGCGATTTCAAGCGCGAAGACGACTGAAAGAAGCCGTTCGCCGATGCTGTGAGCGCTACCCCGCGGGGAAGGACTCCCGCGCCATAATCGAAGGACCATGCAGCTTGTCTAAACGACCGGCGGTATTCACTGGTCGAATAGACTACTCGCTGCCCAAGTGGGCTTTGACGACGCCCACGTAAGCGCCGTCTTCCCGTTTGATGTGATCGATCAGCCAGACGCACAGGCCGGAACGTAGCTGCTTGGCGATGTCCTCGCCGTTGTCGAAACGCCGTTTATAGGATGCGACGCCGCTCTTGAAAGAGTTGTGCACCGTCTTGTGGGCGGCGAGATGACTATACCCAGCCTTTTCCATCAGGCGTTCTTCGAACGTGAAATGCGTAATGGTGTAATCGATCAGTTGATCGAGAATTTGCCCTACTGCCGCGCGTTCCTCGTTCAAAATCGCGTCGTGGAGCTGATTGATGTAGGCAACTATGCGACGGTGCTGGGTATCAATGCTATCGATGTCCGTATCCAGGCTGGGTTCCCAGTGCAAATGGGACATCTATCGCATCTCCTTTGGTGGGTTGGCCGTGATTCAGTCGTGCGCGCCAGTTTGAACCGGTATCGTGTCGATACGATAACTGGCGCCGAGGAAGCGCTGCCGGGATTGTTTCCATCGACGCACGCAGGAATGGAATCATGTTGCGTCGCTATCGTCAACTCATTGGGCGCGCGGTGGTCCCGTTTTGCGGACAGGCATGCCCTCGTCACCTGACGGGGGCCGGATGATGGCTGGGGAGGCGGAAAACAGGCCAATGGTGCCGGGCTATCGGGTTTATTGGCGGCCGCCGGCCGCTGCACCCCTTGACTAACCGAGACTCGCCATTATTATTAGCACTCACCAGCGGCGAGTGCTAATAACTCGCCGCATAGGCTCGGCCGCAACCCTAAGGAAGCGGCTATTTCATTGAAAAATCATCAGCTTAAAAGAGGATTTGCAAGAATGAAAATTCGTCCCCTGCATGATCGTGTGATCGTTCGCCGCAAGGAAGAGGAGCGCATGTCCGCGGGCGGCATCGTGATCCCCGACAGTGCCACCGAAAAGCCGATCCAGGGCGAAGTCGTTGCCGTGGGCAAGGGCAAGCTCCTGGAGAACGGCGACGTGCGACCGCTAGATGTGAAGGCCGGCGACGTGGTGCTGTTCGGCAAGTATGCCGGTACCGAGGTGAAGGTCGAAGGCGAGACCCTGTTGGTCATGCGCGAAGAAGACCTGATGGGCGTGATCGAGGGCTAAGCGCCCGGATCTCCGCCAATCTCACCCGAAAACAACGAATTAGCAGAGGAAGAATAGATATGAGCGCAAAAGAAGTTCGGTTTGGTGATTCCGCCCGCCAAGGCATGGTGCGTGGCGTCAATATCCTGGCCAATGCCGTCAAGGTGACCCTGGGTCCGAAGGGCCGCAACGTGGTTCTGGAGAAGAGCTTCGGCGCCCCGACCATCACCAAGGACGGCGTCTCCGTGGCCAAGGAGATCGAGCTGAAAGACAGGTTCGAGAATATGGGCGCGCAGATGGTGAAAGAGGTCTCCTCCAAGACTTCCGATGTCGCCGGTGACGGCACCACTACCGCCACCGTGCTGGCCCAGGCCATCGTCATCGAAGGCATGAAGTCGGTTGCCGCCGGCATGAACCCGATGGATCTGAAGCGCGGCATTGACAAGGCCGTGGCCGTGGCGGTGGGAGAGCTGAAGAGGCTGTCCAAGCCCTGCACCGACAGCAAGGCCATCGCCCAGGTCGGCACCATCTCCGCCAACTCCGACGACTCCATCGGCCAGATCATCGCCAGCGCGATGGACAAGGTGGGCAAGGAAGGTGTCATCACCGTCGAGGACGGTTCCGGCTTCGACAATGAGCTGGACGTGGTCGAGGGCATGCAGTTCGATCGCGGCTACCTTTCGCCGTACTTCGTCAACAACCAGCAGACCATGACGGCGGAGTTGGAGAATCCCTACATCCTGATCCACGACAAGAAGATCTCCAACATCCGCGAGTTGCTGCCGGTGCTGGAAGGGGTGGCCAAGGCCAGCAGGCCGCTGCTGATCATCTCCGAGGACGTGGAAGGCGAGGCGCTGGCCACCCTGGTGGTCAACTCCATCCGCGGCATCGTCAAGGTCGCCGCCGTCAAGGCGCCGGGCTTCGGCGATCGCCGTAAGGCGATGCTGCAGGACATCGCCATCCTCACCGGCGGTCAGGTGATCTCCGAAGAGGTCGGCCTGTCGCTGGAGAAGGCAACCCTGAACGACCTGGGCACCGCCAAGAAGATCGTGGTGGCCAAGGAAAACACCACCATCATCGACGGTGCCGGCAAGGTCGAGGACATCAAGGCCCGGGTCGAGCAGATCCGTTCGCAGATCGAGGAGACCTCCTCCGACTACGACCGCGAGAAGCTGCAGGAGCGTATGGCCAAGCTGGCCGGCGGCGTTGCGGTGATCAAGGTCGGTGCCGCGACCGAGGTCGAGATGAAGGAGAAGAAGGCGCGCGTCGAAGACGCCCTGCACGCCACCCGCGCGGCGGTGGAAGAGGGCGTGGTCCCCGGCGGCGGCGTTGCGCTGATCCGTGCCCTGGATGCGGTCAAGTCGCTGCAAGGCGACAACCACGAGCAGGATGTCGGCATCAGCATCGCGCGCCGTGCGATGGAAGAGCCGCTGCGTCAGATCGTGGCCAATGCCGGCGACGAACCCTCCGTCATCGTCAACAAGGTGAAGGAAGGGAAGGGCAACTTCGGCTACAACGCCGGCAATGGCGATTTCGGCGACATGATCGAGATGGGCATCCTCGACCCGACCAAGGTGACCCGTTCCGCACTGCAGAACGCCGCCTCCGTGGCGGGTCTGATGATCACCACCGAGGCCATGGTTGCCGAGCTGCCGAAGGACGAGTCGGCCGCGCCGGATATGGGCGGCATGGGCGGTATGGGTGGCATGGGCGACATGGGTATGATGTAAACCCTGTCGCACAAGCGCTGCACGAAAAAGCCCCGCTGGCGACAGCGGGGCTTTTTTATTGTGTGCCGCAGACGGCCCTGTTGGGTGCGGCAGGCTCGCTCGGGTTCTTGCCCGATGCAGGCGAATACCCTGAGTCGCTAAACCCGCACGTAGACCCAGCCGCTCTCCATGCGTTGGACTATTTCATCCAGTGCCGATGGAACCACCTTGACCTGGGGTAACAGCCGGTAGTGGACGCCGCGTTCCCTCAAGTGCTGCAGCGTCTTGCCGCAGGCGAGAAAGGTGACGTTCGGATAGCGTCGGGCCAGCTGTGCGATCTCCTGCCGGTATGGCGAGAGACTCGTTCGCAACAAATCCAGGCCCTTGTCGTTGGTCAGTATCTCCAGATGAAGTGCCACCCCTTGCGCGCGCGCGCGCGCCAGCATCTGCTTCGCTTCGGCCATGGCCGTACGGAAATGCTGCGGCTCATCGTCGCTGATATGCAACAGCACGTTGTGGGCGCGAGCTATGGGCACATTCCAACTAGCCGGTGTAGCGACTGCCGTGTGTTGTTCGGGCAGGCCGCCGCGCGACAACCAGCCGACGCAGGCGCCGACCACAAACATCAACAACGCTGCAGCCATTCCGTAACAACTCAGCTTCTTGCGCTGCCGTCGCCGTGACGACGGCGGCGGTAATGCAGAGGGGCTATACGCATCCTGCACCATTTCCCGCAGATTGCGCAGGCGGCAGGCGTATTGTGCTACCTCACTGTCCTGTTCCAACTCCTGGTAAAACCGAACCTTCTCTTCCGTCGTCAGCTGATTGTCGACGAAGGAGTTGATCGCCTCTTCAGAAAACGCATGATCTCGGTTCATTTCACTCTCCTGATCCGCCTCTTCTCACTATTGAGTTCCGCATCGTGAGGAGTCAGCAAATCGACCAGGGCGCGCCGCGCCCGACACAAGCGACTCATTACCGTCCCCACCGGAATCTCGAGGATCGCCGCGACCTCGGTATAGCTGAAACCTTCGAGGTCGACCAGTGTAACCACCTGTCGTTGATTGACCGACAGATTTGCGATCGCGTCGCGCACTTGGCGGACTTTTTGCTGCTGCGCCACCAGTGATTCCGGTGTCGTCGGATGAACGAATTCGTTTTCATCAAACTCCACCATGTCGCGCCGTTTGCGCAGATGATCATGCCAGCAGTTGTTCAGTATCCGGAACAGCCAGGCATACAGTGCCTCCGGATCGCGCAACTGGTTGATCAGGCGCAATGCCTTCGACAAGGTCTCCTGCGCCAGGTCATCCGCGATCGACGAATCGTGACACCAGGCATAGGCGACGCGAAACAGATGCGGCCGACTCTCCTCCAATTTCTGCCGGAGCTCCCGGCTACGACAAAGCCGTATGAATATAGCCATATCCACTACGCCCCCACTATTTATAGTTGTTTGAATCTCCTCCACACCTTGTAATTGACGCTTCTCGCCCGCGAAATATTCCCATCCGTATTTCACCGTGGATAGCGGAATAAAGCCGTTATAGGGGCCGTCTGCTCCCCGTGGCCACAAGAGGTGTGTTCCCGGCAGGAAGCCGGGCGCGCTATATCGCTTGGGATTTCGGGAGGAAACAGATATGTACGCTTTAAAACTCGTGGCAAGGTTGGCACTGTTGTGTTCCTTGCTCTATGCAACGGCGTCGACCGCCGCTCCGGCGATGGATAAACCCTTTGCTGACACCAAGGTCGTGCTGCAGATAAGCAACCTGTCTCCGGCCAAACAGAATCTGGTGCTTAACGTGGCGCAGAACCTGCTGAACCACTACGGCCCCGACCGCGTGGACGTCGAAGTGGTGGCCTTTGGTCCCGGCCTGCGTCTGCTGTTCGCCAACAATGCGAACAAAGACCGTGTCGACATGTTGGCGCAGAACGGCGTGCGTTTTTCCGCCTGCGGCAACACCATCCACAGTTTCACCAAACAACTGGGTCATGCACCTAAGATCAACCCGGTTGCGACCATCGTGCCCGGCGGAATCGTGCGCATCGTCGACCTGGTGCACCAAGGCTACGTGTTGGACAAGCCGTAAACACAATAACTAGAGCCTTTTATGAAAAAGGTGGGAGGAGCTATGTCGTACAAATTATTGAAAAATGCCTGTGTCGCGTCATGCTGCATCGGCGGCCTGCTCGGCGCCGGCACGGCGTCGGCGACGGACTGGCTGATGTTGCAGGGAACGGAGCCCGCCGGGGCGGGGGCGCCCGCGGCGGCGATGCCGGCCATTCCCTGGGCCGCCCTGTTCCAGATAATGACCTGCCCGCCCGCCTCGATAACGATGACGCCGTCCACGATGCCCGTAAGAATGTCAGCGGTAAGGTCCTGTATCCTAGACGCGAGAGGTTCCATACTTAATTGATAACACAATATTTTTGATGATTCAAGCTAATTTGTGCCGTCGATCGTCGCACGGTCACTGTCCCGAACGGGAAACGTCATCCAAGTTCCTGCGTGATCTCAAAGCAAGCGCCGTGCCATACGACAAAAAACCCGCGCAATCCTCAACCGGGCGTTTTTGCAGAGAATGTTTCCCGGCAACGGAAGCCGCGGCCGGAATTCGCCGGGCAAACGAGGTCATTTTCCAGTCACCTGCGCAGCGGATGTGCAGTTGAAGCTGCGCTTCTCCGCCTCTGCTCCCGGGCTATCCGCGTACCTATACTTACGCAGTGTACCCTGCCTCCCCGTGCTGGCTGATGTCTATGCCCTCGGTCTCTTCATCCTTGCTGACCCGAAGTCCAATCACGGCATCAATGATCTTAAAGAGAACCAGGCTCGCGACAAATGAATAGACCGCGACCAGCGCGACTGAACCAGCCTGAATTGCCAGCTGTTTTGGATTGCCCGAGAGAAGGCCGTTTGCGCCGGCTGCGTTGATCGCGATCGAGGCAAAGAGACCTGCCATGATAGTCCCGAGCGTCCCGCCCACGCCGTGCACACCGAAGGCATCGAGCGAGTCGTCGTAGCCGAATCTGGTCTTGGCGTTCAGCGCCGTGTAGCACAGGAGCCCCGCAGCAATGCCGATAACGAGCGCGGGCATGGGGCCCACGAAACCGGCCGCCGGGGTGATGGTTGCCAGCCCGGCTATGGCGCCGGTTGCCGCGCCGAACATGGTCGGCTTGCCGCGGTGGATCCATTCGACCAGCGTCCAGGTGAGCGTCGCCGAAACGGCTGCCGTATGGGTGGTAACAAAGGCCATGGTCGCGAGCCCGCCCGAGGACAGGGCGCTTCCGGCATTGAACCCGAACCAGCCGAACCACAGGAGCCCTGCGCCGAGCACGGTCAGGGGAAGGTCATGGGGCGGCATATGCTCCTGCAGGAAGCCTTTGCGCTTGCCGATATAGAGCGCGGCCGCCAGGGCCGAGAAGCCCGAGGTCGCATGCACCACGATTCCGCCCGCAAAATCGAGGACGCCAAAGTGCTTCAACCATCCCCCGCTGCCCCATACCCAATGGGCCACCGGGTCGTAGACAATGGTGGTCCAGGCCAGCGCGAAGATGAGATAGGCCGAGAACTTCATGCGCTCGGCAAAAGCGCCGCTGATGAGCGCGGGCGTTATAACCGCAAACATCATCTGATAGACCATGAACAGAAGATGCGGGATCGTCGGCGCATAGTCCGCGTTCGGCGTAAGCCCCACGCCGGAGAGCCCGGCCCAGCTGAGATTACCGATGATCCCCTTGATATCCGGGCCAAAGGAAAGTGAATAGCCGATCAGAATCCACTGAAGGCTCACCAGGGCGATCGCGATAAAGCTGTGCATAATCGTCCCGAGGACGTTCTTCCTTCTTACCATGCCTCCGTAGAACAAGGCGAGACCCGGCGTCATACGCATCACGAGCGCCGTGGACACCAGGATCCAGGCCGTGTCCCCGGTGTCGATCTTCGGCGCGGGCGTTGTGCTTTGCGCCAGGATGACTGCCGGCGCGATCAAGAACATCCCGCTGAAGAACAACAGCAAAGCAACAAGTTTCTTAGAACTGCTTCCTTTCATTTTACCCATACCTCCCCTTATAAGAGTGTGCATGATTTCAGCATGTGTTTTAACATTAAGCAATGCTCATGCCATAGTCATGACACAAGAATGCCTGTTTAAAACACATTGAATTCATTAACCTCTTATACGCAATACAAGGGAAGTATGACCGTTCGTAAATTCCTCCAGTGCCGAGCTTTTGGGCACATGATTAATAAATAGGCAAAGAATGCAGAGAGACGATCCAGTGATCGCCTCTCTACTGATCACGTCCTGTTTTAAAATCATGCTGCCCGGTTATCACGCGCTGCTTACAGGTTGTAAGCCTTTTCTCCATGCTGGCTTTCATCGAGCCCGACATACTCTTCCTCGCCATCGACCCGTATGCCCACGACCGCTTTAAGGACCGCGAAAATGATAAAGGTCATGACGCCGCTGTACACCAGTGTGACCGCGACGGCCTTGATCTGGATCCAGACCTGCAGGGGATTTCCGTACAGCAGGCCCCTGCCGGCCTCGTTGATTGCCGGATCGGCAAAAACGCCGGTCAGGATCGCGCCGATGGTGCCGCCGATGCCGTGGATGCCGAAAGCATCGAGCGTGTCATCGTAGCCGAACAGAGGCTTCATCTTCGCCACGGCAAAGAAGGGGATTACTCCCGCCGCGATCCCGATGATGATGGCGCCGGAGATATTCACGAACCCCGCTGCCGGGGTGATTGCCACCAGGCCGCCGACCGCGCCGGATGCGAGACCGAGCACCGTCGGCTTGCCGGAGTGCATCCATTCGACCACCATCCACGCGACGGCCGCAACCGCCGTAGCCGTATTGGTATTGATGAAAGCCGCTCCCGCAAGTCCGTTCGCCGCCAGGGCCGAGCCCGCGTTGAATCCGAACCAGCCGAACCACAGGAGCCCCGCGCCGGTCACCACGAGCGTAAGGTTTCCCGGCATGATCGCCTTTTCGCGCCGCTTCCCGAGCATCAACGCCCCCACGAGGGCAGCGATGCCGGCGTTGATGTGCACGACCGTTCCCCCTGCGAAATCCAGCGCTCCGGCTTTTGCGAGGAACCCCCCTCCCCATACCCAGTGCGCCACCGGGAGATATACCACGGTCATCCAGATCACGGAGAAGAGGAGCCAGGCCGAGAACTTCATCCGTTCGATATACGCGCCGCTTGCCAGGGCCACGGTAATCGCGGCAAAGGTAAGCTGGTACACGATGAAGATGTATTCCGGGATCGTTTTTGCCGCATCCGAAATGCTGTTCGGCCCGATGCCCTTCAGGAATATCCGCGATGCATTTCCAATGAGCCCGCGGATATCGCCGACAAAGGAAAACGAATAGCCATAGATCACCCACAGCACGCTCACGATACAGAACGTGACAAAGGTCATGGCCATGGTGTTGAGAGAGTCTTTTCTCTTGGCGAGCCCGCCGTACAACAGCGCCAGCGCCGGTATCGACATGAGCATGACCAGCGCCGTGGCAACGATCATCCACGCCGTGTCTCCCGTGTCGATCCTGGGGGCGGCTGCAGCCGTGACGCCCGCCGCGGCAACCGCGGGGGCGGTTTCCTCTGCCCTGAGCATCGCCGGAGCGACAGCGAGTACCGCGACAACGATCAAAACCAGCATTACCGCTGTTTTGAGTTTAAATCCTTTCATGTTCATTCCTCCCTGAATAAGTTATTTATTATTAACAAAATCTCAAACCTTTAGCATTGCTGAACCCGCGCGCTGCACTCGCGCTCTGCGGTTATATTATTTTATTTACAGCGCCGCATCGCCTGACTCGCCGGTCCTGATCCTGACCGAGTCGTCGACGTTCATGACGAATATCTTGCCGTCCCCCACCTTGCCGGACCGGGCAGCCTTGACCACGGAGGCTACAACGTCTTTCACCATAGTGTCGGGGACCACAACTTCGATCTCCACCTTGGGGACGAAATCCACGGTGTATTCTGCGCCGCGGTAAAGCTCCGTATGGCCTTTCTGCCTGCCGAACCCCTTGACCTCCGAAATGGTCATCCCCTGGACATTCATGCCTGCAAGGGCCTCTTTTACATCATCCAGTTTGTAGGGCTGGATAACACACTTAATCAGCTTCATCCGTTTTTCTCCTCCCTATCTCTTTGCGCATAGAGTTTGTGCAGCTGTATTGTTACATAGCAAGGTATGTGCCACGCCTTGCTTCAAAAAAAGACACCCTTAAACTCTTTGATTTCATTGTCTCATTTTTATAATAAAAACAGTTCGATAATATTTTCTCCAATAATGACCGGCGCGTTTTTAAGCATCTGACTAAAACATGAGCAGGACCATGTGCCGGGCCATGTCTTTCGGAATACTTCATAGGCGATAATGGACATTCCATTCATCGCAAACGGCAGGGGGAATATGAATCCTTTCTTGACAAATAACATTTATTACTTTAGAATTGTTATAAATGCGGACCGGGAACGTAAGCCTTGAATAGATACCTGGAGAGAAGGCCGACAATGTGTTTAGAGCATAAGATCACCTGTGCCTGCGGGAAAAACAGCGCAAGTTTCCATACCCGGGACAGTATTTTGCCTGTCGAGGTCGTACAGAGACTGTTCTGTCCATCCTGCTCCCGGAATGCCGTTTTCGACCCGGCAACCATGCTTTTCGACAATGGATGGATCATCGAATACGATATGGACATAGCGCGCTTCATGATGCAGAAGATTTCCCGCTCTGATGAGATCAGCCCCGGATTCCTTTTTGACGAAGGGTATTGCACCTGGAAAGGCGTCTATCCGAATGATCATATCGATTCCACCAGGGAACGAGAAGAACTGGTAAAACTCGCCACAACGGACCGGAAAAAATATTTTGAAGAATTCAAAAAATGGGGAGTCAATCGGATGGAGCGCCTCGCACAAGAAGGCTGGAGGAAAGCCCGTGAAAGAGAAAAGGTTACCGCGTAGAGGGAAAAACACGATCGGGATGCGGATCGACATGGTCCAGGACCTCGTCGCGGTGTGCCCGAAATGCGGCGGAGAGATCGGGCTGTGGTCCGAGGACAAGGAAACCGTCTGCATCTTTTGCGATCACAAACTGTTCGAGCGGGAGGGTACGGTCCATTGACCGAAGTTCGAACGAAAGACTGCGGAGGCAGGTATTTGCAAAACATTGCATCGGTTTTTGTTATGTTTATCATAGCACGGCTACAAACACATATCTGAGGAGGGCCACGACGATGTCGAAGACCGAGAAAAATCTGCAGGATGCCTTTGCAGGCGAGTCGCAGGCAAACAGGAAGTACCTGGCCTTTGCGCACAAGGCAGAGGTGGAAGGCTACAATCAAGTGGCAAAATTATTCAGGGCCGCGGCTGAGGCCGAGACGGTGCACGCGCACAACCATTTACGGGCGCTCGAAGGAATCAAGTCTACAAAAGACAACCTGGCTGTCGCCATCAGCGGCGAAAACTACGAATATCAGAAGATGTACCCGCAGATGATAGCCGATGCAACGGACGAGGCTGCAAAAAATGCCCTGCGAAGTTTTACGCTTGCCAATGAGGTCGAGAAGGTCCATGCCGCGCTCTACCAGAAAGCGCTCGAAAGCCTCGGCCAGAATATTGCTACGGACTACTACGTCTGCCAGGTCTGCGGTTATACTGCGGAGGGCGAAGCGCCGGACGACTGCCCCGTGTGCAAAGCGAAAAAAAGCGCGTTCAAGAAAGTGGTGTGACGGATTTTATTCAGAGGACTTAAGAAAAATAGGGGCCGGAATCCGGATCTTCCGGCCCCTATCGGGAGGAGGCTTCACCGGGAATCCAGAGTCTGGATTCCGGGTCAAGCCTTTCTTTACTTGCCGCGCCGCGATAAGTACCGACCCGTCCCGCCTAGGAACTGGGTTCGGCTTTCTTGGGCGTCCCCAAAGAGAGAACAAGCCCGCTGGAACAACTTCATAATGGTTGTTAACAGGAACGGCGTAAGGCCTGTTTCCCGGCCTTACGCCGTGTGTGCGCGATAATTCTACT
>OFHF01000023.1_pt1 | contig 13268 bp, 17 predicted proteins | sample 1521971 | NCBI WGS metagenome assembly OFHF01 (sample SAMEA2468440, study PRJEB22500) | soil metagenome | biome: Glassland; feature: Farmland; material: Clay | place: Australia | collected 2013-01-31 | depth 0.55 m | reverse complement strand
CCAAGGTGACGCTTCTCAGCAAGAATCCGACGCTATATGCCCGTTACGTGGCGGCGCGGGAGGATCAGGACGAGGAGCAGTTTATCGCCGACGTTGTTCGGCAACTGCGGGACATGGGTGTACATTTTAAGAAGATTTTGGCCGGCAAACATACCTGTTTGCAGACACCGGAAGGATTGCTGTTCACACGCAGCCTGATGGTTGCCGATCTGCAACCCGAAGATGCGGTCAAACTTCAAGAGCAGGGTATCGGTCCCCACCGCGGAATGGGGTGTGGCGTGTTTATCCCGCATAAGTCAATTAAAAAAGTTACCAAAGAATAGACGGTTCCCCTTAATACCTTAGAAACAACTTGAGGAGAGAGTAGTAATGTCCTATGAAGTGAACGGCAAGACCGTTGAGGCCGACAAGAACGGTTACCTGGCCAACATCGAGGATTGGAACGAGGAAGTGGCTAAGGCTATCGCCGCCAGCGAGAGCGTTACCCTGACCGAGAAGTCCTGGGACCTGATCAATTATTTACGCGACGAATACCTCAATAACGGCGGCAACCAGCCCAACGATCGCAACATCGTCAAGGCCATGACCGACAAATGGGGGACCGCCGTGCAGTCCAAGGATCTGTATGAACTGTTCCCGATGCAACCGTCCAAGCAGGCGACGAAGATCGCTGGCCTGCCGGAGACCCGGCGCAAGGGCGGTTATTAATTGTTGCAACGACGCCCGCGGATGCGGGCGTCGTTATTTATAGCTTTATTTCATCCAGCATTCCGTCCAGCCGCTCTGCGGCGCCCTCATCCGTTCCGCCGTACTGCGCCAGCATGCGTTGCGTGACATTGAGCCAGTGCTCCCGTCCTCGTTCGACCGCATCTGCCAGCGGCGCGGCATCACCGTCGTCATGCCATGTCCGATATGCCGCCTGTAACATGGGAAACAAGGCCTGGCGCATTCCCGTGAGATTGGCAAAATAGAAGTGCAGCGATGCGGCCCGCGCCTCCTGCAATAACGTAGGCAAGGTCATGAGGCAATCGGCCAAGTGGTCACGAACGGCGCGTGCAGCATATTCCGCGCGGGTATGCCACAGCGCATTCAGCATCGATTCCCAGTGCGTTCCCAACAATGCTCCCGCTTCTGCTTCCCCCAACTCATGCAGAATGAGGGTTTCGGTCTCGCCATCGGTCATCGCATCGAGCGCTTGCTCCAGGTGCTGATCGAGCGGATAAAATTTCAAGGCGCGGCCCATGGCGTTGTCCTGGGGGCGCCAGCGCCACTCTTCGATCTTCTCCCAAAGCATACGGCGCAGCGATTCGCGCCGCACAAACACCAGCCCGTCCTGGGTCATCGCCGGCGGGGCCGTAATGTCGCGCGCGTGCTCCTTGCCCGTTATGTAGATGCTATGATCGTGACGCTGTTCAACGCGGTTCAATTCCGCCAGGAAAAAATGGGGTTTTGCCAGACCACCGTAGCCGCCGCTGTAAACGAGGCCGGTGGGAACCAGGAATTCGTTGATGGAGGCGGATTCGAACGGCAGAATCTGATGCACGCCGAACTGCAGCGGACGATAATCGATCTCCTCTAGATCGGCCCACATTCGTTCCCGCTCCACCAGCCACTCGCCAAGTTGCTTCTCCGGTAGACGCTCGCCGTAGCCGTAGCCCATCTCCCAGCGGAAGTACTCGCGCATCTTCAGCAAATAGATGCATAAGGAGTAGTTGCGGGCATGGCGCGCATCGGAGATATGGCAGTTGTATTGCACCTGGGCTGCCAGGGTGTGAAGATCAGCATTCATATCGAACCTTTACGACAAAAGTCCATGGGGCTTGCGTAGAAAATAATACTTGAGTAAAATACTTAACATTACTAACCCTAGCATGGCCGTGCGCCGTTGCCAATTGGTCCGGCGCAAAATGCGCTACATGCAGCAATCGAGGTGGTTTTAGTGCGCATCAAAAGCAAGTGGCACAAAAAGGGGACGCCGAAAACGCTTGAAGAGGCGGCCAGCGTCATGGGATTCATCGCTTGGCGTGCCGCACAGGAGCGGGCCGATAAGATGTATTCTGCCGGTTTCAATTTTGGCTCCCAGGCACAGTTGCTGGCCGTGGTCGGCGAATTCGCGATCTTCCTGCTGCAACTGACCGACCGACTGGTCTACGACCGGCTCGATGAAGAGCAGCGGCAACGCTTCGTCGGCGCCATGGCGCAGCATCTGGTCAAGACCATGGTAGACAATCTGGCGGAAGATTTCGGCCCCGGCGATTATCGCAGTGGTTTTATCGATAAGGTCAACGGCCACCTGGGCAGCTACGCCGAGTTCGAATTCGCCGCTGGGCAGAGCAGCTATCAGGCGCTGCGTTTCCTGGCCCAAAATATCGAGGAGATCATGGGCGGTAAAGAGAACAAGTGGGTAGTGGAGCAAGTGGTCGAGATCGAGGCACCGGAAGCGATGAAGAATCTCAAAAAAGGGCTGGACGACCTGCTGAAACAATGGGAAGCGGAGCCCGCCGCGTAAGGTATTCCATCCCTGCGGCTATGGTAGCATGAGCCGGTTTCCCCTATCGGATCTAGGCATGCGCGGACGTTTTATTACTCTGGAGGGCGGCGAAGGCGCCGGTAAGACCTCCAATCTCGAACATATCCGGCGTCGGTTGCAGGAGGCCGGAAAGGACGTTGTACTGACTCGGGAACCCGGCGGCACACCGTTGGGCGAGGAGATCCGCACGCTATTGCTCGATCACCGGCAAACGGCCATGGTGGACGATACCGAACTGTTGTTGATGTTTGCGTCGCGCGCCCAGCACCTCGCTGAATTGATCCGGCCGGCCATGGCGCAAGGCAAATGGGTGTTGTGCGACCGCTTTACCGACGCTACCTATGCCTATCAGGGGGGCGGGCGCGGCATCGATAATGCGCGTATCGCCATGCTGGAACAGTGGGTGCAACGCGGTTTGGCGCCCGACCTTACCATCTTGTTGGACCTGCCGGTGGAGCAGGGCCTGGCGCGCGCCGGCCAACGCAGCGCACCCGATCGCTTTGAACGCGAACAGCAGGAATTCTTCCTGCGCGTGCGAGCCGCCTATCTGGCGCGCGCCGAATGCGACCCTGCACGGTTTCGCGTAGTCGATGCAAGTCAGCCGCTGGCCCAGGTCCAGACGGCACTGGATGAGGTGCTTGCCGATTATTTTGCCGCCGAGGCGTTGCGGTGAGTATGGCGGCGCCCTATCCATGGCAGCAGGCCCAGTGGCAGGCATTGCAACAGCGCCGCAGCACGGCGACCTTGCCCCATGCGCTCCTCCTGAGCGGCCCCGCCGGCATCGGTAAACTCGACTTTGCTCGGCGCTTGGCCAAATCGTTGTTGTGCGAACATCCCGGCATTGATGGCGAGCCTTGCTGCCAATGTCGCAGCTGTCGGTTGTTCGATGCGGGTTCCCACCCGGATTTCCAGCTGACTCAGCCGCTGGACGTCGGCAAAGAGATTACGGTCGGCGCGATCCGTGAGTTGGTGGCCTACCAGACGCTGACCCCGCAGTACGGCCGCGGCAGGGTGGCAATTATCGAACCGGCGGAGCGGATGAACGGTAATGCCGCGAATGCCTTACTCAAGACGCTGGAGGAGCCGACCGCAGGGACCGTGCTGTTGCTGGTGGCAGCGCGCCCCGCGATGCTGCTCCCGACCATCCGCAGTCGCTGCCAACAGCTGTTATTTCCGCCACAACATACCGGTGCCGCACTGGATTGGCTGGCGGGTCAACTTGGCGATGGTGGGCAGGCGGCGCTGACACTGGCTATCGCCGACGGCGCGCCGTTGCGTGCCCGTGCCATGGCGGAGGAGGGGGCCGTCGAAAGGCGCCACAAATTATTCGACGATTTCGTTGCCACGGCAGAGTGCCGTAAAGATCCGGTTGCCGTTGCGGCCGAATGGAATCCATTGCCCACCACCGATATCCTGTGGACGGTGATCGGTTGGTATGCCGATATGGTGCGATTACGGATTGTGGGACGCTCGGCACAGTTGTCGAATCCCGATCTTCGTGAGCGTTTGCAAGCGTTGACGGAGCATGTAGACTTAGCCGACCTGTTTCAGCAATTGGAGCGCCTGCAGGAGACGTTGCGCCTTATGCGCGGACAGCTGAACTCCCAGCTGGTATGCGAGGAGCTTCTGCTGGGATGGAGCAGCTCGGCGTGTCGAGCGGCAAGAACGAGATAAAGAGTATATGGATAAGGCACCGATCGCCAAACAGGGCATACTGTCCCTGACCATTAAGGATAAAAGCGCGCTATATGCGGCCTATATGCCGTTCATTAAGAATGGCGGCCTGTTCATCCCGACCAATAAGGATTATCAGTTGGGAGATGAGGTATTTATGCTGCTGACCCTGATGGAAGAGAAGGAGAAGCTGCCTGTTGCCGGCAAGATCGTCTGGATTACGCCGAAGGGTGCACAGGGCAATCGGGCGGCCGGTATCGGTGTGCAATTCAGCGAACAGGATGGCGGCACGGTTCGCAATAAGATTGAAACGTACCTTGCCGGCGCACTCAAATCCGATCGTCCAACCCACACTATGTAAGCCGCCCCGCTACGAATGCTGAGGCTCCGTCGTTTCCATATCGCATGTCGTCACATCCCATATGCTCGTCGATTCCCATTGCCATCTTGACCGTCTTGACCTGTCAGCCTATGGCGGTCAACTTGATGCAGTCCTTGCCGCCGCCGCCAAAAATGGCGTGGGGAGCATGCTTTGCGTGTGCATCGATTGGGAACACATGCCGGATGTTTTGGCATTGGCACACCGCTATGACAACGTATTCGCCACCGTTGGCGTGCATCCGAACGAGCATTCAGGGTACGAGCCGTCAGTAGATGAACTGATTGCGGCAGCACAAGACAGCAAGGTTATCGGCATCGGGGAAACCGGTCTTGATTACTTTCGAAGCGAGGGTGACCTTGAGTGGCAACGCGAGCGTTTCCGACGGCATATCCGTGCAGCAAAGGCTGTTGGAAAGCCGCTCGTTGTACATAGTCGCGATGCACAACCCGATACAGTCAATATCCTGCGAGAAGAAGAGGCCGCAGCCGTCGGCGGCGTCATGCATTGTTTTGTCGACGACTGGGATACGGCGATGCGGGCCCTGGATCTCGGTTTTTATATCTCGTTTTCCGGCATTTTGACATTTAACAATGCCGCTCAAGTGCGCGATGTGGCAAGACGTGTTCCCAGCGAGCGCTTGTTGGTCGAGACCGATGCACCCTATTTGGCGCCGGTTCCTCATCGCGGCAAGCCGAACGAGCCGGCATACGTATTATACGTTGCGGCCCGGCTGGCGGAACTAAGAAACGTCGGTGTGGATGAGATAACGGCTGTCACCACCGCAAACTTTTTTCGCCTATTCAAGCCTGAATAGCGGCGCCGATCGAGGCTCGTAATAGTTATTCTGCTATTGATTTGATCGCCATCAGGCCGCCGTCCAGCACATACGCGTCAAATCCACGTTCTGTGAGCAGAAAAACGGCCGAAGAACTACGGCGCCCGGTGTCGCAATAAACAACATATTTTTTACTGTGATCGAGCGCGGGAGCCTTGAGTCGAAGAAGATACAATGGAATATTGATGCTGCCGGGTAATGCCGAATTTTTATATTCACTATCCAGACGTACATCAAGAAGTATCGCTCCCTGGGCTAGCATCCGCTGGGCCTCGTCATATCCGACACTTTGCAACACGGGCTCTTTAAGCAGCGAGGCAAAGTCCGCTTTGGCCAAGCACATGAGAACACCGTCGCTGAGCATGGTCACATTCGCATTGCGCTTGGTATTCGAAATCAATGCTTCCTCACCGAAGCTGCTGCCCGGTTCCAACTCCGCCAATTTGATGGTTTGACCGGTCTTGGTTACACGGGTCACGACGGCACGGCCCTGCTTCAGGTAGTAATAGTAATCACCATCATCCCCTTGCCGAATCACAATGTTGCCGGCCCGTACAGGTTTCGGTTCCATTTTTATGAACATCGCCTGAATATTCGATGCAGGAATTCGATGAAAAATGCTGGATCGCAGCATGTGTGTCATCCAATCGCCTTCATCGATCGCAGTATCGGTCTCGTCGATCTCGGAAACCATATAGCTGGCGTTCTGATCCCAAGTCAGCAACAGATCCATGTGATTGTTGTCTACATGAAAATACTGAACAGGTGTTCGTGCCTTGGCGGTAGCTTGGCGAGGGCGGTGATGATCGAGCGGGAAACGTGATGGTACAGTACCGCCGGAGATGACCTTTATCTGGCCGTCGCCGCTATCCAGCTCAATTTCACCCGTTAAGACATAGAATGAACGGTTGTCGTGGTCGCCCTTATTGAAAAGGGCATCGCCTGTCGACAGTTGTTCGACGACAGTACTGCGAGCCAATTCCTGCAGATTGTCGTGCGTCAATTCAGAAATGGGCACGAAATTCCGGAGATACTGTGGGTCTATCTTTTGCTTTATCTCAGCCATCTGATCGCGGTGCAGGTGGTAAAGGCCGCATTATAGAGCAAGTTGTGTCCAAGCTAAATCACATGGCTATATTTATCAAATAAAAACAATAGGTTAATGTTTTGTGAATGACGCTATCCACAACGTCGTTTATACACTCGATGGCCAGGGCGAGCAACGCGGCCGCTAGTGATCACTGGCCCAACGGGGAAAAGGTCGTGGAAGCTGTTACCCATAGTGTGCCAACGCCGGAAGGTTTCCGGGCTCAGACCGGCCAGCAATTGCAGATGACGAAGGGGTGGCGAGTCGGGCAAATTGCCCGCATAGGCCAGACGCAGCAGCGGACCGGGATCGCTCATGATTGCAGGCGCTCCGCTTGAATCTCAGTAACCCGAATTGCGCATAATGTATATTATGTTAAATATAAAGATATGCGCGCGACACATCACATCTGACAATGGACGTCCAAGTATTTCTGTGAATAAACATGTGAATGGAGCCCTCTTTTACAAGTATTTCTATGAATCTGGCGTCCAGTGTGCAAGTGCTGGGTTTTGCCTATGACAATGAGGAAGCAGAAGAAGGCGTCGGTTGTATCGGCCCCCTTATCTACGGTGCCAATGATCAAGTGGTAGGTGGGCTCTCTATCTCAGCACCAATTGAAAGGCGTAGAGATGAATGGGTCGAACCGTTATTAAAGGCTGGGGAAGATATCTCGGAACGATTAGGTTATACCAAAGAACAAAGCAGAAATTTCGCACTTAATAACCGTTAAACACGCACTTTTCTGGAAAGACAAAGATGCCTCGACGGGTATTGCGCAAAGACCGCCGAAGCATGGATAATTGAACCATGCAACGTCCGTGTTGCATAACCTCCGCGATTTCAGTCAGCACCGACATCCCGGCCATTGCCGCCGGCGTCCGTTACGGAAAGAGTTGTCAGGGAAAAGATGATAGCAAAGTTCGGTTTCATACTGCTGGTGATCCTGTTCGGTGCCTTGATGTTTATCGTGGGCACCATGGCGCCTCCGTCGCTGCACAGTTATGTCGCCGCCGGCATCGCAAACGTCGTCCCACACTCGGCGGTAATGAAGGCCGGCACCACGGGGGCGGATACCAATACGGCATCCGGCGCGGCGAGTGCCCCGGCCAAGGGCGATGACAAGAACAAGCCGTTGCCCTACCAGAGCCTGCTGCTACGCAGCCCGCTTCCCGCCAAGGCGCAGTACGCGTTACAGGCCGGCATGTTCAGTGATGCTGCGGCCGCGAACGGGTTGAACGCCCGGCTCACAAAGCTCGGCTACCCTTCTCAAATCATCGCCGTCGTCGACACCGATCGGCAGACTTGGCAGGTGGTCGCCGCCGGCAGTTTCGGCAGCCTGAACGACGCCGATGCCGCGCGCATCCGGCTGGAGCAGACGTTAGGCTTGGCGCAACCACCTTCGACCATCGTGCTGCCGCCATCGCCAAAACCCGCCAAATAGCAGTGTTGCCAAATATAGATACCACTCAACTCAGTCTGAATCGGAGTCCGAACCATAGCCCCAGCCGGTAGACGAACGGTAAGTATGTTTTGTTTGTGCAAGCCTGATGGTATGACTCCGAACCTTGCCAGGCTGATCCTCAAAGCGGCTTATCCACACTTTTCCCGGGTGGGGATTGAATTGTATGTCGTGGCCGCTATGTTTCATGTGCTCCATTCGTCCGGAGCAGGTCAGGCAGGGGCGCATCTTGCCTGCGACTATGGAGCGCCCCTGATGCCCTGCCGTCTCCAGGACATCCATGAATTTTTCTTCCACATGACGCCCCTCTTCACCGCCATGAAGAATGTACACACCGCCTGTACCGCTGAATGCATCCCGTATTCCCTTGGAACTGCCTAGGTCGAGTATTTCAGGTTCGACCCGGCGCACCATTCGTGCGAGCTCTCCGGTACGTTTGCGCGATTGAATTTCCCCCTTCGATAGACCGGGGGCTGAACGCCAGGACTGGCGTGCAGATTTATCGAACACCCGTTCCTCCAGCTTCCTCGTGTGACGCTTCTCTATGCGTCCACCGATAGACTTGCTCGTACTAAAATAGGATTTCTCTACCAAAGCCTCGCGAGTCGACTCACGATAACTAAGCGTCTTGTAAATGGTTCTCGCGGTGACATTTCTGTTGGTGCCGATAAAGAGGTTCCCTCCCGAGTACATCATTTCGACCTCGACCGGCCCTTCCTTGCCTTTACGCTTGGCTGCATCCGCCGCGTGCAAAAACAGTCGCGTCGACATCTGTCGCATCAGTTGCGCCTCGCGCTGCATACCGTATGAGCGTGCGGAACTCCTTGTTATTCCCAGTTTTGACTGAAATCCTGCCTGTTTCGCGCCTGACGGCACAACAAGCGAGGCCATCTCCTTTTTCCACGGTCCTTTCTTATGTGAACTCATTGCAGCGTTCTCTGTTGGATATCTTTATCGAAAAAGAGACAGCCTGTCCGTATCTGCCTTCATCCCCGCGTCATCCCGCCGGATACCATCACCTAGCCAATACGTCCCCGCAAACTATGCGAACGCAGCCACCCTGCTTCGGAGTAGTTATCCACAAAGCAGACTTTGATCTGCGACTCGCCGATGCTGCCGAAATAGAGCCACACCGTAGCTTCCTGCTGGTTGCGGGTGATGTACCAGAGGGCATCGCCGCGCGCCAGGCCCCAGCTACCAACCCGATGGACGCACAGATCCGCCTGCCCCGGAGAATTGACCAGTGCCACGCGAATATGCGCCGCCCCCATATCATAGGTCTGATAGACACGCGCCACTCTCTTCCTCCTTGCCCCATTGGTACTCGCCGGTCCATACTTGTAAAAACTGTCGCGAGGGAACCGCATGAAGCTGCCATTCCACCTGGGTCTACGCAAAAATCACCACACCGTCACCGTCATCAAGCTGCCCGGGCGCCAGCCCGCGGTGCTCGGCACCGCCCAGCCCGACGACGACGACCGCCGCGCCCGCATCCTCGCCAACTGGGGCGTCTACGCCCCTTCGCCGCGCCAGACCGGTGAGGCGACCATCAACCAGCCGTTGCCGGTCCGCAGCCAGACCATCCTCTACTACCAGGTAAATCCCACCGTGCAGACAACGCTGGATGGCGGCGTAACGCCGCTGGTGCAGTCGCGGCGCGACAATCAGTCCGGCCCGCAGCAGCGCGTCCACCTCGGTACCGACCCTGTCGCCTTGCCCACAGACGGCCGGCCCGGCCGCCTGACCCCGTCGCCCAACGACACCGCCTCCGCCACCCCCGGCGAACGCGCCGGTCACGGCACCATCTCCGTTACCATCGGTTCGCCCCGGCGAAAATAGTTCCGCCACATCCAAATCGGCATCCTAAAACTTAGCGCTCTTGGCGTCTTGGCGAGAGCATCGGGTTTCTATAAACAAAGAAAAGTAATCTCGCCAAGCGCGCAAAGAAATACAAACTACTTCTTGGCGCCGCCGCCGATGTTGATCTTCATGCCTTTCCCACCCAGGGACATGGATATCCCCTTCCCCGTTTTCGAACCACTGCCCAGGTTCATGTTGATGCCAATCTTGCGGTTACCGCCCTGCTGAGAAAACGACAGTCCTATCCCGCCCTTGCCGCCTTGGTGCGAGAATGAAAAACTGTTTCCACTCTTGCCGCCACGTGAAGAAGATATCTCGATCCCAGACTTGCCACTGCCATGCTGCGAGAATGAGAAACCACTTCCACCCTTGCCACCTCGTGAAGAAGATATCTCGATCCCCGGCTTGCCGCCGCCATGCTGCGAGAATGAGAAACTGCTGCCGCCTTTGCCTCCACCGGCTTGCTGCGATGAGAAACTCATAGCGAATTTTCCGCTTCCGCCCCCATGCTCCCCCCGGAACAGCGATAGCTTCAAGCCGCGCTTACCGCCCAGCTCCATCCGGAAACCGGTGCCGTCATTTGCGTTTTCGCCGCCGTGCGACTCCTGGAACAGCGAGAACTTCAAACCGCCCTTGCCACCCTCGGTGGCGAAGTGCATAGCACTGAGACTTCTGTCACCCTGTTTGGTCTGCGATACGTCGATCTTGAAACCTCCGCGATCGCCGGCCCCGCTATGGGCTTCCTTGTACTCGAACCCGAAACCGCTGCGTCCGCCCTTTTTGTCCTCGAACGCCTGAAAGCGCATGCCCCGCGCATGACTGCCCTCCGGGCCATGCTCCATCTGCGCGAACTGGAAACCGGCGCCACGCATGCCGCTCTTTTCGTCATGAAAGGCGCCGAACTTCGCCCCGGTGGCCTTGAAACCGCCGCCCGGCGTTTGCTCGCTATGGAATCCGCTCCACTGAAATCCGCCGCGATCCTTGGCGCCGCCAAAGGTACCGCTGCGAGTCTGATCATGTCGTTGCCCCAGCGGCACCAGCGCCTTGGTGTTCTCGCCGCGCGTGCCTTTCGATTCACCACCGCGCCGGCTGTGGGCGAGCACCACCATCCCGAACGAATCGGGATTGGCGATGTGCCTGCCGCGTGAAGAACCTGAGCTCATGTATGTTGGACCGAGGCATTGCGACCCCTAACGCCCCTCACAAATCATTATGCCGATGTCCTGAGTTCTGGTCTTGCGTATATGACAAAATACCAGACCCGACCCCGCCGTCTCCTCGAATCCATCGCCGACAGCAGCCAATGCAACTCGGGTACGGCCTACGCTTACTGATGTTCTAATCAAACGTCTTTGTTGCGCCTCCGCGCACAGGTTCTTGGATGGTCGATCCGCTGGTAGGTACATGAGATGAAGTATGAACCGTTCCATCCTGTGCGTAATGCGTGTGCCGGCGGCCGGTTTTTGTGGTTCTGAATTTGACACTTCCATCATCAAATGTTGTTCTGGTTGTTGTAAATCTTCCGACCGACATGCTTCTTTTATAGGTCCTATCACTTTGCGCAATTCCTCCCGCATGGAATGGTGCTTGATAACTACCAGTCCAAGTTTTATTTTCGGTCACTTTAGGCCTTTTTGGGGCTTCGATTTTTTTCCATCCACTGCTACTCATGTTGATCTCCTCTATTTTATCTTTTGGAAATTTAATAAATAATGTCAGCCCCCATCGATAAATGGAGTCAGACCCATTTGTTCCCTATTTTCCACTGCGTTTACTTATATGCTGTTCATGTTCCGCCATACATGTTTCGCATGAATTTGCCATACTGGAAACGCTGTCTCTTCGCTGACGACCAGCGACAGTCAGCGGACCAACAGGGTCCGGCAGTGAGGTATTTGGCACGCTGTAATTACTGAGCAGATTGCCACGACCACTCATTGCCGGACTCATCATTTCTACAAGCGAATCAGGCGGGGGAATCACATCACGCCCGACCGGTTTGGTCGGAGCTTCTGGGCCCAATACCAGAGAATGGGTAACGTGCGCAGCACGCTTGGCGGCGCAGACATTACCGCCGTCCTTCGCAAATACGTCGGTTACCGCCACCTCCTTGAGTCGTCCGCTCCAGTGATGCGACTCCTCAGATTTGTCATAGTGCTCCTGTAATTCCAACATACGTCTCTCAACCCGCCGCGTATGCTCCATTTCCGAGGATTTCCCTGAAAACCCAACCCCGATATGGCCGCGTACTGAAGCCACACCGATCTGCCCCACTTGCTGGGGGTTTTTTTTCTGAGCAATGTCTTCGCGCACGATCTCGTCCTGTGCTTCCTCAGCCATACTTGCGGCAAAGCGAACGGCACTGGCTTCCCGCATTGTGGCCGGACCCATGGCATTCATTTCCGGATGTTCGCGATTCCGGAACTGATGCTTGCTGGCATCAACGATATCCTGCCGTACACCCAGCTCCCTCACTGCCGCTTGGGTCACATGATCATCCTTGTGTCTGGTTAACGTTTGCAGCGTTGTGATGGGAAGTCTGCGGATACTATTTGACCTCTTTCGGCCCATTATGGCCGTACCCAAAGGATTGTCGCGTTTACGCGGCTTCTCAGGCAGTGCAGTATCCAATGCTCGTCCACGTAATGTGAACTCAGGTGTTTTATCCCGGCTCGACATAAGACACTCCTTTAAAATAATTACAACAAATGGGGTCAGACCCCTTTATTCCTGACTCCATAGTCGCGCGATACGCGCGGTCAAACCTTGATCGGTATGCCGCCGCCGATACCACCCTGCCCGCCCTGGTCGTTGTCACCACCACCGTGCCGTTTGCGCTCTTCGGGGGTGCAGGAGCCCGATTGCCACTGGAAGAGGACTGGTTGCGCCTTTTTGCTGCGCACCGGATTCCAGCTCAAGCTGCGGTTGAACTCTCGGCTCGGTTTGTCGTAGAAATTTTGTACGTGCTCTGGCGAGAGCTCGGCGTACTCCATGTGGCGGGTTGAGATCGCCATACCGAGTGCCCTGAAATCGTCATTTTTTCCCTGTTCATCCTGGACGAAACCGCGGGTCCCGGAGCGAGGTACCCGGATGATGTGGGCTCCATCTTCCATGAAAGCGCGATTGGCCAGGTAGTCCTGGGTAGTGCCGAGGTTGCTACTCATGTAGAGATTTTCCTGATTAGTCCCTTGATGAGCCACCAGATCGAGCTGATGGCGCGCCGTTTGAGTCAGCATTTGAGCAAACTGGGGAAAATTCTGAGTTTCCTGATTGGCCTGGACCAGATTGCGACTGGCTCGGCGAAGCTGCTCAGGCCAAGAGCGTTGCAGGCCCCGCCCTGTCGATTCGTCCAAACCAACCCCTTGGCGCGATTGCAAGTTGTTGGGGATCAGGCCGCCGCTTTGTTGGATGAGTTGGAAGTTCTGGGGGGTGGTGACG
>OFHF01000017.1_pt1 | contig 14570 bp, 13 predicted proteins | sample 1521971 | NCBI WGS metagenome assembly OFHF01 (sample SAMEA2468440, study PRJEB22500) | soil metagenome | biome: Glassland; feature: Farmland; material: Clay | place: Australia | collected 2013-01-31 | depth 0.55 m | reverse complement strand
TTCGCGCGCTGTAGTGCCAGACCGTGTTCGCGACGAGTTCCTTGCCGGTGCCGCTTTCTCCCTGGATGAACACCGGCGAGTCCGTGGGCGCAACCTTCTGGATAAGCGCGAGGATGTCCCGGAGCTGCCTGCTTTTCCCGATGAGTTCAAAGGGGGATTCTTTCCTGACCAGCTCCTGCTCCAGGAGCTTGCTCTTGACGGAGAGCCGTCGGTATTCATACGCCCGGTCGATGACGATCACCAGCTCGTCGAGCTTGTACGGCTTGGTGAGATAATCGTAGGCGCCGTTCTTCATGGCTTCCACCGCGGTCTCCACCGTGGCCCTGCCCGTGAGAACGATGATCGACGGCGCCCCGGGGTCCTCCGTCAGGACCTTCATGAGCGAGATTCCGTCGACGCCGGGCATGACGACGTCGAGGAGAATCACGTCGAAGGAGCGGTCGCGCAAAAGCTGCAGCGCCCCGTTTCCGTCGGACGCGACCTCGACGGAGAATCCCTTGCGGCCGAGTTCTTTTTTGAGGAGCCTTCTGAAGGGCTCTTCGTCGTCAACGACGAGTACGTTAATCATAATAGTCTTTCAACCACGGAGGCACGGAGAACGGCAAAAGATTTAAGTCTTGGGTTTAAGATCAAAAACAAGAATTGATGGTCTCGTAAGAAGTCAGCGAACGTGTCATTGCGAGCGTAGCGAAGCAATCTCGTAGTTTGCAACCGTCTGAAAAATCAAGATTGCCGCGTCGCTTCGCTCCTCGCAAGACGGCCGAAGAGACTTTTTACGATTTCATCAAGAATTAGGTTCTAAGGTTTTCTCTGTGCCTCTGTGTCTCCGTGGTAAAAAATTAATGTTCGATCTTCTTACTCCCTGCACGCGATCGATGGCAGCGTGATGATGAACGTGGCGCCCTTACCGGGTTCGCTTTCCACATCGATGGCGCCGCCGTGCTCTTCCACGATCTTGTGACAAATGGTGAGCCCCAGCCCGGTCCCTTCGCCCACGGGCTTCGTGGTGACGAAGGGGTCGAACACCTTGCCGAGCAGATTGCCGGGGATTCCCGCTCCCGTGTCCCTGACGGACAGCCGGACCCTGCTTGGACATGCTCCGGCGGCGTCTTCCCGCGGGACAGTGTCGGGTTCGGTCTTAATGAATATGCTTCCGCCCTCGGGCGTGAAGTAAATGGCGTTCAGGAGGAGGTTCATCATGAGCTGCCTGAGACTTCCGGCGTCCGCGTAGATCTTGGGGACCTCGCGGTCCAGATCGAGCTTCAGGGTGTGCTTGAGCCGCGCGGTCCGGTGCTGGAGCAGGAGGAGCACTTCCTTGATGAGCTCGTTGATGTCGATCTCCCGGAACGTGCCGCCCGACGGCCGCGCGAACTCGAGCAGGCTTTTGAGGATGGTCTTGCACCGGAAGATCTCGTTGTGGATCGTTTTGAGATATTCGGGAAAGTCCTCGAATGCCTTCACCGTGCTCAGCGTTTTTTCACCCGAGCGGTCGAGGAGCGCTTCGGAGTATGCCGCAATGATACCCAGGGGATTGTTGATCTCGTGGGCGATGCCGGCCACGAGCGTGCCGAGAGAGGCGAGCTTGTCCGACCGGATAAGCTGCAGCTCAAGCCGCTTCTGGGCCGTCACGTCCTTGAGGTAGTGGACGATCGCGTAGAGCCGGCCCTCTTCATCGATGAGCGGATAGGCCCAGAAATGGAAGATGTTGCCGCCGCCGCTTTTCAGTTCCTGGAACGAAGGCTTCTTGCAGGAGAGCGTCTCAGAGCAAAGACAGCCGTCGGTCAGGGCGATCCCGATCTTGTCAAGCAATTCCGCGCAGTGCCTGTCCGGGACCTCCGTCTTGGAGAAGCCCGTCCGCGCCAACAGGGCGTGGTTCGCGCGGATGACGCGCTGCCTGCCGTCCTCGATCCAGACCATGTCCGTGATGGCATCGAAGGTCCGCTCCCACTCTTTCTTTTCCTTCGAGATCTCTTCGAAGAGAAGGGCGTTCTCGAGCGCCACGGCGATATGTTTGGCCACGGGCAGCAGGACGTCGAGGTCCTTCTCGGAGTACTGCGAGGGGACCGTGCTGTCGAAATTGAACACGCCGAGCATGCGGTCGTGGAACAGCGGGATGCTGATGGTCGAACGGATGCCTTCACGAAGCAGCTTTCGATCCAGCGGGAACGCCGTGTCGACAAGGTCGTAGCTTATCCAGGGCTTGTTGTTCCGCACGACCCAGCCCGCGCTGGTGCCCTCGATCGGCGCCTTTACTCCTTTTTTCAGCACCGTCTTCATCCCCGTGTCCAGGGCGAAGATGAGCAGATTATCGTCTTTTTCATTATAGAGCAGGAGGCTTGCCCTGCTGTAGTCGATGATCTTACGCAGTTCCGAGACGACCATCCGGAAGATTGTTCCGATGCTCAAACTGGAATTGATGATGCTGCTTAATTCGCTGATCAATTCGCCCCGGGCGGTATTGTCCCCCGGCTGCTTCCCGGCATGATCGGCGTCCGACGGAGCGGAGGGAGCGGTCTTTTGTGCGGGCGCATCCTGAACAATGACAATGGTCCTGTCAGGCTGGTGATCGCGTGAAGGGATGACGGCGATCCGGGCCGCCACGGGACCGTTCTTTCGAAAGCAGAACGACCGCACCGATGTCGGGGATTCCCTCTCCATGGTCGTGTCAGCTTCCGGAGGCGGCCCCGGGGACCTTCGCTCCCGAAGGATACTCTCCAGGGAGTCGAATTTCTCGAGATTCCGGCCGATGACCTCGGCCCGATCATACTCAAAGAAGGCGCGCACCTTGTCGTTGCAGGAAAGGATGGTCCATCCCCGATCGACTATGAATGCGGGCATGTTCAGGACATCGAGCGTCCTTAAGAGCTCCGAACTATCCTTGTCGATCATGAGCTTCATATAATGATATTAACACACTGGACCAGCCCCTTCAACAGGAAAGCGGTCCCTTATTGCGGCTTGAGCGTCTCACGAAACCCCTGGCCCTCGACCTTCATTAGAAACTTGTTCTTTAACGGGGTTGACTACGCTCCGGGTGGATACTATTATTGAAACAGGAGTCCGCATATCGTTAAAGCATGCGCGGATACGCTGATGAAAATCAGGATCGGACATCTCTCCACCTTGTATCACACGGCCATCCTCTTGATGGCACAAGGCGACGCCGATGCCCGGCTCGGGGCCGAGATCGAGTGGAAGCTCATGGGGACGGGCCCGGCGATCATGAAGGCCTTCAAAAGCGGCGAACTCGATCTGGCATACGTCGGGCTGCCGCCGGCAATCATCGGGATTGACCAGGGCATACGGGTTGTCTGTGTGGCGGGCGGCCATGTTGAGGGCACGGTCATGGCTGGAAAGAAAATCTGGACTGGATATCCCGAGACCCCGGATCTCGGTGCCGTCTTAAGGCAGTTCCGGGGCCGCAGGATCGGCGTGCCCGGCAAAGGCTCCATCCACGATGTAATTCTGAAGGATTGCATTCAGCGGTATGATCTCGAGCACGAGGTAGAAATCGTGAATTATTCCTGGGCAGATATGGTGACCGAGGCCGTTGTCAACGATGAGGTGTCCGCGGCATTTGGAACGCCCGCCCTGGCAACTGCAATCAGGCGCTTCGCCGACGGCAGGGTGCTCTACCCCCCATCCCTGCTTTGGCCTCTGAACCCGAGTTACGGCATTATCGCGGACCGGGGATATTTGGCGGGGGATGCGACCCTGGTGGAGAAGTTTCTTCGGCTCCACGAAAGCGCGGCCGAATTTATCCGGACGCGTCCGGAGGATGCGGCTCGATTGATCGCCGGTTATGTGGGCATCGTCGATCAGCGCTTTGTCCTGGAGACGCTCATGCTTTCGCCGAAATACTGCGCCAAACTGAGCGGAGGATATATTTCCTCAACCATGCAATTCGTGCAGGCGCTGAAAAGGCTTGGGTTTATCGGCCGGGAGATCACGCGCGAAGAGATTTTTAATACAGCATTGATCGATGCTGTTCATCCCTTGAAGGACCACTACGGCGTTGGCCCCGGTGGACGATAAGAAAGGCCGTCCTGGGGTCCGCCGCTCGTCCACTTTTTTTATGATCGCGCCACGACGCGATGGGCCGTTTTTCCGGCAGGGAGGGTGACTTTTTCCCGGATTATCAGCGCGGTACACGAGAATTTCCACAGTATGTCATTCAGTTTTATAATCAATAACGATCCTGCTCTCTCTTATTTTGTTGATAAAATCAGCGATCTTGATATGTTCGGGATGTTTCTGGTAACTGTCGAGGTCCTTTTCATTCACGAACTCAGAATACAAAGCAACGTCATAGGCCGCCTCGGACGGCATCATGTTTATCCCCACTTCGATGTGCCTGATCAGTGGTATTTTTTTCTTCAGTGCCTCGAGTTCGGTCCTCATTTTCTGCGCGTTCTGCTCCTTGCGCGCTCCTTCGGCAGCGGTCTTCAGCTTCCACAGTACGATATGTTTGATCATTACGGTCGCCCTTTCAGTAAGGAAAATTAATTATTGCTCTCGCGAGTTATAGTGGGTATTATAGCACCACTTGCCGTTATTTTGAAGACCGACATATGAATGGCTGCACCCGTCAGGGAGTGCATCGCGGGAGCAAAGAGGTATCTACGAATGCTGAAGCGCTTAATTCCGATTTTCTGTTGTATCCTGGTTCTTTCCGCGTGTGCAGTAAAAAAATCCGATGTCGCGCAACCGCCTGAGCCTGGCAAGTATCTCAGGAGTTCGCAGAGGCCCTACACGGTGCTCGGACGGCGATATGAACCGCTTCAAACTCATGAAGGGTTTTTCCAGACCGGCGTGGCGAGCTGGTACGGCAAGGATTTTCACGGAAAGAAAACGAGCAACGGCGAAATTTACAATATGAATGCCATGACCGCGGCGCATAAGACCCTGCCGCTCGGCGTCTACGTGAAGGTGCACAACAGGGACAACGGGCGCGACGCTATCGTTCGCGTCAACGACCGCGGCCCCTTCGTAAAAGGAAGGATCATCGATCTATCCTATGCCGCCGCGAAAAAGCTCGGCATTGATGTGGCGGGTACAGCACCGGTCAGAATTGAGGCCCTGGGTTACAGCGCCGGCGGCAAGGGCGAATACAGGGAGCCGGTCACCTATGACAGCGGCAATTTTACCGTCCAGGTGGGTTCGTTCAAGGAATATGCAAATGCCGAGCGGCTGTCGGGTGAGATGAAGAAGCTCTTCGGGTTCTCGGAGATGCATCTCACGAACGTGAACGGCGATCTTTTCTACCGCGTGTATGCCGGAAAGTATGCTTCGCTTATGGCTGCGGAGGAGGCAGAGAAGAACTTTGCGGAACACGGCTATCCGGGAAGTTTTGTCGTATCGCTGGATTAGCTGGAAGTTGAAAAACGTTCCGGACGTGTTGCGAGGAGCATTTTTTGCAACGAAGCAATCTCGGAGACATTGATTTCTTAAGCGACGTAAGACAGGCGGGGGATCTTTCGCAAAGACGCTGATTAGTCGAGCGTCATGGGATTGCACAGACTCTTGCTCGAGTCGGCAACGCGGCCGCAGTTGAAACAGATGTATTTAGGGTTCTTCGTGAGCTTTTTGATCTCCTCGAACATATCCTTACTTGCCAGCATGCAAAGGTGGCAAGGATGCTTCCCTGTGCAGATATTTTTTTTCATGTAACCCACCCTGTGGCCTGATAAATTTCTACGGCCGCCGGAAGCCCTGCCAGTAAGGTTCTCCAAAAATGTTGCATCTTCGGGCGGCGTTTTCCGATGCCCGTACCTGCGCGTTGTGCTCGTGCAGTTTTTGGACCAAATGATCAAGCTGGTCCGCGGTCAGGATTTTATTCAGAATAAAATAATTCCCAAGCCGCTCCTGCTGCGAGCGCTGATAATAGAGGAGTGTTCCTACCTGAAAGTCCGAGAGCAACCCCAGACGGACGGCTTTTTCTCCAAAGCGGCCTGGTATGGCGCTCGACGCCGTAATTTGTTCGATCGCTCTTTCTGCCAGCCAACCCCACCGTAGGGCGACGTTCCCGATGATGGGGCGCTGCAGCCGCTGCCAGATGAGCGCCTCGATAAGCTCCCCGTATGATATATGACCGGAGTAAAACAGGTAGCGCCCAAGTCCGAGAACGCAAAGGGGGATTTGTCCCCGATAATGATCCCCGCCGCTTTGTTTCCCGGCTGATCGTGTAGCCGGCCGGGCTTTTTGCGATCCCCGGCGGGCCGGCTTGCCGGTGGTATCGGGGGAGACGGTCCACAGGCCGTTATCGCGCTCTTTAAAGAACCGGTTAATGATGTCATACGCCTCCATAATGGCCCGGAACGTCGCGGTCTGTTGCTGCTGAATGCTGCTGTCTTCTGCATAAAAAAAATCGGGATGTGTTTCCTTTGCTTTTTTGCGGTAGGCGGACTTGGCCCCGCTCGGCTGCAGATAATACAGGAAGCCCCTGCCGATGTCGGATCCAGGTCCGAACAAGGTCCGGCAGGCATGAAGCACCTCTGATTCGGCAAGGGGGGTCGTCAAGCTGTGTTCTCCTCGGCGGTGGGTTTTTGTTTCAGGAAACTATATAGGCACACTATTGCGTTGTCAAGGCGAATCCGTTTGAGACTTGTTTCTGATGAACTCGTAGAATCGGATTTAACCACAGAGTCGAGGAGAGCACGGAGGAAACCCGCTGTTTTTTGGAATCTTTTCTCCGTGCCTCCATGGTAGATATTGGCTTTTTCTGCTACATCATTTTTTGTTGATCAACTTGATTGCCTGCGCGTCATCCGACGTTGCAAAGACGCCGGTCGCGGACCTGCCCGCAGCCGTTGATCCGTACATATATAGAATGTTGATCCCTGCATCTGCGAGTTTTTTTGCTACCTTCTGCAATTCCCCGGGCTTGTTTGTCAATTCCACGGAACATACGTCGTCCTCCTTTATCTCGATGCCCAGTGGCGCAAGTGCCTTTTTCGCCTTTGCGTTGCTGTCTGTTGTGAACATGAAATTTGCTTCACCCTGCATGCCGTATGCGCAGATGGCGCTGATATTCACTTTCTTATTCGCAAGCGCTGTCGTTACTTCCGAAAGCAGTCCTGCCCTGTCCGGCATCATGAAGCTCAGTTGTTTCACTTTTTTCGCCTTTGCCATGGTCAATACCTCCTTTTTAAGTAACACAATTGCCGTGTACAAATAATACGCCTTAAGTAATATCAACAAGTTTAAAGTTGAAAGTCTTCGATTGTATGACTTTTTTTAGTATATCAGGAAAAGGACGATGATTAGGAAGGTAAGATGAGAAATTTTTTAGGCGTGCTGTGTTGAAAAAACTGCGATGAGTTGATGGGCGTGTTCTTTGAGTGTAGCAGCAAGGAGCCGGCCCTGCTCCGTTGGTCCAGACACGGACCCGCTTCCTGAGAGCACGATGTCTTTCGGCAGTGGATTCATGGTATTTCCCGATATGGTTCCCATCTCGCGTGGGACTGACGCTCAAGCTACGGGGAGCGGCGGTTCATTCAGGATCCCTCTTGCGCGTCTTGTTAAGAGTTGTTTCTCGTTTCATCATTGGCATAGTGATAAATTGTATATACTATATTTCGACAGGATGGCAGGATAAAATCGGACCAAAGGAATCTGCCTCGAACATTCTGTAAATCCTGTTATCCTGGTAATCCCGCGCCTTGGCATCCCGGCTCCTGCCGGGGGTGGAAAGCGCTCACTCGCGCGAGGCTCGATGAGCCTCGCGGTCGCGAGTTCGCAGTTCCGGGAGGTCGCGTTATTCGAGGGAGCCTCCGGCTCCTGCCGGAGGGGGCTCCACTAGCGATACGGTCATTGACAAGGAGCCAGAGATCGGCATGAAAAAACCATAAAGTTACGGAGTCCTGGGGAGGCGGAAGCCGAGATTGTGGTGTCTGATGATGATGACCGGGGTGCGATGGTTGCGAAAGGTAGTCCGAACGCCACTCGGATTGTAGTACCAGCTGCCGCCGCGAAACGCGTGGCCGCCGCCGCTCCCCGTATATACAGGGTTGTTTCTGCTATGAAAGGAATACGCATCGCTGCTGTACATATCCTGCACCCATTCCCACACATTCCCGCTCATATCATATATCCCAATGCCGTTCGGCTTCTTCTGGCCGACAGGGTGGGTCTGGCCGCCGGAGTTGCCGCTGTACCAGGCGTAATCCCCAAGCTCTGACTCGCTGCTCGTACCTGCCCATTTCTCCCTTTTGCCCCCGCTCCGGGCCGCATATTCCCACTCCGCCTCGGTGAGAAGCCGATATGCCTTGCCTGTGCGCTGATTCAGGATGCGGATGAATTCCTGAGCGTCGTCCCAGCTTACATTCTCAACGGGACAGTTGTCGCCGCAATTTTTGAAATACGATGGGTTATTATCCCGCACGGCTTTCCATTGTCCCTGTGTCACTTTAAATTTGCAGATGTAGAAATCATCAAGACACACCTCATGCACGGGCCTTTCATTACCATAGCCGTCCCCGAACGTGTCGCCCATCTGGTAACAGCCGCCTTTGACGAGCACGAATTCCATGCCCGTTACCGTGTCGGTGTAGGTGAGGACTCTTTTCACCTCTTTGGCGTCGTTCACCGCAGTCTGGAGATGGGGAAGGCTAGAGCCGCCGTTGTCGCCAATCTTCTCTTCCACCGTCACGCCACGCTCGGCAAAGGCGGAGTTGAAAATCAGGATGAGCATGAGCCCGAGAATAAAGCGAAACAGTATCTTCATGGGAACTGCCTTTTGCTCAACAGGCAATCTACTCGCCTGCAACGTTCAAGCATGCGTGAATTTCAGTTTCGCCCAGTGCAACAATCGCATTGCCCGCCTGATAACTAATGAACCCAGACTCACCTTCCCTTTTTAGGCCTGTTCCTCAAGTAAAGCCTCAACCATAAATAGCCGGCAGCTGCCAGGCTGACGATCGAAAGAATCGGCATGATGGGCAAATGGAGTACGCCCTTCAGCCACATTTCAAATGCACTTTCATTGCTGACGCTTGCTGCAAACACAACGAGCGCGGCTATGAGAAGTCCATAGGAGACATTGACGCTCGATTTTTCCATTTCCCTCACGATATTCCTGAATTCTCCGCCTTCGATCCGGAAGGTGGGCCTCTCAAGGAGATGCAGCGCTCTGACGCTGTGTTTGACGATCAATCTCTTCAGCTTGCCCAACTCGAAAGGACCGCTCTTCAATCCCTTCATGACGTCATCCCATTCCGGGACGGTCACCATGTATTTCTGTACGAACGGCTTCAGATACTCGACAATCTTTATTTCCGGATTGAGCGACAGGCATGTCCCCTCGAGCGTCGCAATCGCCTTCGACATCATCACGAAATCATGAGGGATCTCGATGCCGTATTCGAGGCTCGTGTTCAGAAATCTCTCCATCATGTGCGTAAAGGGGATCCCGGCCATTTCACAAATGTGCAGTTCGGAAAGCACTTCATTCATCTGGCGGCGATAGACCGCAACATTCACTTCCTCTTCGCTGACATTGCAGAGCTCCAGGAACGACTCGATGACCCGCTCGGCATTCCCCTCCGACATGCCGTAGAGGATATCGAACGTCCACGCCCTCAAATCTTCCGATAAATATCCGACGATGCCGAAATCGAGATAGGCGATGGCATTTTTCTCTATGAGAAAGATGTTCCCTGCGTGAGGATCGCCATGAAAGAACCCGTCCACGAAAATCTGCTTCAGCATGGACTCCGCAATGAGGTGGGCCGTTGCTTTCTTGTCGATTGCCCCCGGAGGAGTCTCGAGCGTATTGGTGCCATGGATGAATTCCATGACGAGAATTCTTTCGGTCGTATGCTCCAGAAAAACCTTTGGTATCTTCACGCCGGGATAGTCTTTAAAGTAATGAGAGAAAAGCAGGGCATTCTTCCCTTCCTGACAGAAATCCAGCTCCCGGTCGGTCCATCGGGAAAACTCATGGATGAGCATGACCGGCTGGTTCTTCCTGAGCGATGGAACGAACTTCTCCAGGAGGATCGCGAAAAAAAGCATGATCAGGATGTCTTCCTCCATCTCCGCCCGTATCCCCGGGCGCTGGACCTTGACCGCAACCTCTTCGCCCGACCGGAGCCGCGCCCGGTGGACCTGGGATACGGAGGCCGCGGCCACGGCTGTTTCGTCGAATTCGCTGAATATTTCGGCATACTCTCTTTTCAATTCTTTTTCGAGTTCTCTCTTTACGTGTGCGAAGGAGAACGGGGGGACTTTGTCCTGAAGTTTTCTGAATTCATTGCAGTACGCCGGGGGCACGAGGTCCGGACGGATGCTGAGGAACTGACCGAACTTGACATAGGTAGGCCCAAGCTTCTCCAGGGTCTCCTTCGCAACGGCCGGAGCGCTGATCTTCGGCCTTCGCGTCTTCAAGTATTTGCCGATCGCTTTTCTGCTTTTCGGACGGGGAACGAACAGGAAGCGATACGGCAAATTAAAAAGGAGTTGTCTGGCCAAAATGAGACAAATGAATATAAAACGCTTAATGCTGCCTAAATATTTTCTTATCGACATTGTGGATTGTCTCCTCTTAATCGGGCAGCAATGCTTCTTCGGACACGAAGGAACTCCTTTCCCTTGTTCTCAGCGGTAGAATGCCCCGCTCCCGAGTATTTCGAGCATCTCTTCCGTAATCTCTTCCTGACGCATGTACTTTTGGAGCGAGCCAAGGTCCGCGAGGTGCCTCTTCAGGCTTTCTGACGCGCCTTCCATGCTCCGCAGGCGGAACCAGTTTTCGCTCCTGAGTGATTCGAGGTAGCACCGGTAGAGGCTGATGGCGAGGAACTCCTCCAGCACTCTGGCAAAGACGGTCTGCGGGTCGAGATAGGTGAGGGGCGGGAAGCGCATGGGTCGAAGAGCGCGCACCCGCTCCATGTCCGGAGGCAGGATCCGCTCCACCGCGGTCAGAGGTTGTTTTTCCGCAATCGTCATGAAGAAGAACGTCAGGGTGTAGTACTCTTCCCTCGAATAGGTACGCCAGAGGTCGGCCGCCGTCGTTCGCAGCGCCCCTTCAATCCCGCTGACGCTCCCCACGGAGTCGCTGCAGACCGCGCAGGACACTCCCCGTGCCTCAAGTGCTTCCCGAAGCCTCTTCCCGATAATGAAGAATGTATCGCTCGCGCTCGTAAGGCCGACGACCTTATCGGCGATATTTTCGTTATACGAGCCGCAGAGTCCCTGCGAGGAGCCGAAAACCACGACAATCCGTTTCCCCGCAGCCACGCTTTCCGGCGCTATTGCCGGGTAGTGGGCCGACACATCCGCCATGGCGAGGAGGACGTTGTTTTCGTACCTTCTGACGTTCTGCACGAGTTCGTCGGTCTTCCGTATGGCGACTCCTGCGTACGCCTTCATGACGCCGACGATGTCGTCGATGGCGCGGAAACCCGATATCTTCTTCTCAATATCCGTCGAGGAGAGCACGTTACGTTCCTCCCTTCCCGATAAATTCCTTCAACTTGGCCAGATCGCTTTCGCCGAGCCTGCCTTCCCGGCTTATCCGCTTCAGGAGTTCCGGAAAAGAGTGCTTCGTCCGAAACAGCAGCTCCCGGCATACCGTCTCCGCGGAATCGAGCTCAACGGCATCGAGAACGCCCGCCTCCACGATCAGGAAGCTCAGCACCTCTTCATCGAGTGTGAAGGGGCGGAACCGCGGCTGTTTCAGAACCTCCCGCAAGCGTTCCCCGCGTCGTATGAGCTGCGCAGTCTCCTCCTCCACATGGGCCCCGAATTTCGTGAACACCTCGGCTTCGATGAACCGCGAGAAGTCTATTTTCAGCCGCTCGGCCACGGCCTTCATCGCTTCGACCTGCGCCTTGCCGCCCACCCTCGATACCGATTTGCCGACGTTCACTGCCGGACGGATACCCTTGTTGAACAGGAGCGTATCGAGATAGATTTGGCCGTCGGTTATGGAGATGAGGTTCGTCGGGATGTACGATGAAATCCTGCCCTGCTGGGTCTCGACGATCGGGAGCGCCGTGATCGACCCGCCGCCGTACTGGTGGCCAAGCTTTGCAGAGCGTTCGAGGAGCCGCGAATGGAGGAAGAAGATGTCTCCCGGGTATGCCTCCCTGCCGGGCGGCCGCCTCAGCAGGAGACTGAGTGAGCGATACGCCTCCGCGTGCTTCGTAAGGTCGTCGTAGACAATGAGGACGTCCTTGCCCCGGTCGAGGAAATACTCGGCAATGGCGGTTGCGCTGTAAGGCGCTATGTACTGAAGGCCGAAGGAGGCCGAGGCGTCGGCGACGACGCAGATGGTCTTTGAAAAGTCGCCGTACCGTTTTATTTCGTCGATGACCTTCAGAATGCGTGCTCTTTTCTGGCCGATGGCCGCGTAGATGCAGATCACATCGTTGTTCTTCTGGCTGATGATCGCGTCGAGGGCGAGCGACGTCTTGCCCGTCGAGGGATCGCCGATGATCAGCTCGCGCTGGCCTCTTCCGATGGGGATCATGGAATCAATCACTTTGAGGCCGGTAAAAAGAGGCTCCGTCACGAAGTCCCTCCGGATGAGGGGCGGAGCTTCCCGTTCCACGGGACAGGGTTTCATCGGTCCCGTCACGGGCCCGTCTTCGAGAGGCGCGCCGAGGGCGTCCACAACGCGGCCCAAAAGCGCTTCCCCCGCCCCGACCGATGCGATCCGGTCCGTCTTGTACGCGCGGTCTCCTGCCTTTATTCCCCTGCCGGCCGCAAGAAGCACGATTCCGATGCTTTCTGGATCGAGATCGAAGACGATTCCCTCGTCGCCGCTTTCGAAAGAGATCAGTTCATAGAGCTTCGCGTCACGCAGGCCGGCGACGTGGCAGATCTCGTCTCCCACGGAGAGGACTGTACCTTCTTCCGACCTGACCAGGGAAAAACCCGTCTGCTCCACGGCCCTCCGGATTTTCTCCAATACAAGCGTCAGTTCGTTTTCCATTTATGAAGTCTCTTTCAGTCTTTCCTTCAGGGCCTGAATCTGGCCCGCGACGGATGAGTCGATTACCTGATCGCCGGCCTTCATCCGAACTCCGGCAATGAGCGCAGGTTCGAGCGTTGCGGCAACAACAACCTTCCTCCCGATACCGGACAGGACGGCATCCTTGACCCTTTCGATATCCTCGTCATGCAGCGGATAGGCGCTGGAGAGATCAAGCGATAACGTTTCCTCTTTTCCGGCCGCCGACGCGATCTCCGGCATGCACTGCTCCAGCCCCGCCAGAAACTTCCTGAATACGGCTTCGTGAAGCGCCTCGTCGGCGATGTCCCTCAGGAGGTTCGATGAAAACATCGAGACCGAGTCGAGGACCTTGTCTTTCATCTCCGCCTCGAACGTTCTCTTTTCCGCGTTCACAAGGGCCCTCTCCCGTGCGACGATCTTGTCTGCGTCTTCCCGGGCCTTGTCGATCAGCCGTTTCCGTTCTTCGCCCACTTCGTCCTGCACGGCTTCGAGCATCCGGGCCTTTTGGTCCTTCAGGCCGTTCATTTCCGCCTCATACTTATCCTTCAAGGCCTGCGCTTCCCCCTTCGTCCGCTCGGCATCCTGCATCTCCCGTTCGATGGCACCCCGCCGTTTTTCCATGATCTCCCGCACGGGCCTGTAGAGGATCCGCCTGAGAATGACGAGGAGGACGACGAAATTTGTTATTTGGAAGAGCAGCGTCCAGACGTTGAATTTCATTTTACGATATACCCCAGGAGCGGATTCGCAAACAGAATGATCAGGGCTATGACGAAGGCGTAGATCGCAATGGATTCGATCAGCGCCATGCCCACGATGAGCGTGCGCATGATCTGCGCCGACGCCTCGGGCTGCCGGGCGATGGAGTCGAGGGCCTTGGTGAGGGCCTCTCCCAGGGACCGGGCCGGACCGTAGCCGCCGGCGGCCATGGTCAGGCCGGCGGTGATGATGGAAACGGCAACGACGAGCGTCAATTTGTCCATGAATGTTCTCCTTTTATTCTAGTCCGGACAAGCCGGAAGCAGTACCTTGGAACCGCGGAGACGCCGAGACGCAGAGAACATCAGCAGCGAGATCTTTTTATAAGGGCAAACTCGAAGACTTGCTTCGCTTTTCTCTGCGTCTCTGTGTCTCTGCGGTTAACTTTTCTTGTCTTAAGAAATATGATAAAGTCGTAAAAAGTCGGATTTTACCACTGAGGCACGGAGGGCACGGAGGAAACCCTTTAAATTTGTTAAATCTTTTCTCTGTGCCTCTGTGTCTCCGTGGTGGATTTTGATTTCTTACGAGTTCATCAAATATGTCTCGATTTATTATTCCTCGCTCAGTCCTCCCGCGATGAACACGAGGGTCAGGACGCCGAAAATATAGGCCTGTATGAGGCCGATGACGACATGGAGCAGCGCGAAGGGGACCGGCGCAAGCAGTCCGGCTATCCCGAGGATGATGACCGCCACCATGTCTCCGCTCAGCATGTTCCCGAAGAGTCTCACCGCCAGCGCTACGGTCCTCGTGACCTCGGCGACGAGGTGGAAGGGCAGCACAATCCACGTGGGCTGTCCGTAATGCGAAAGGTATTTCCTGAGGCCCTGATTCGCAATGCCTACAACATGGG
>OFHF01000015.1_pt1 | contig 14881 bp, 14 predicted proteins | sample 1521971 | NCBI WGS metagenome assembly OFHF01 (sample SAMEA2468440, study PRJEB22500) | soil metagenome | biome: Glassland; feature: Farmland; material: Clay | place: Australia | collected 2013-01-31 | depth 0.55 m | reverse complement strand
CCGTCACTAATATCGGCGTCAATGGTGTTCTGACCCTGAACTAGGAGGTCATCATGAAACAGTCGACATCGGCACCCTCTCGGTACTTCGCGGCCGGACAGGTCATCCATTGGCTCACGGCGATCATCGTACTGATCGCGTTCATCTACGGCCCGGGCGGTCCCGAAACGCGGATCTATTCAACGTCCCACGATTTCAGCCGGCAGCTCCACGAAACCCTGGGGCTGTGCGTCTTCGCGCTGGTGGTGTTGAGGGTGTTGTGGCGTGCGGTGACCGTGCGACCCGCGTCCCCGCAGGTTCCGCAATGGATGGATATCTCAGCCAAACTTGTACAAGCGGCGCTGTATATTCTTCTTTTCGCGTTGCCGTTGACCGCGATCGCCGGTGCTTGGCTGGAGGGACACCCGCTGACCTTGATTGGAGGTGTTCAGGTCGCTCCGATGTTCGCCAAAGCGCATGCGCTGGGATCGGCAATTGCGGAGGTTCACGGTTGGCTTGGGGACATCATCGTTTTTTTAGTGGGTGCACACGCGCTTGCCGCGCTTTATCATCATTTTATTCTCAAGGACGGCGTGATGCGTTCCATGCTCCCGCGCTGGTTTGTGCGTGATCAGTGATGGAGCTTGGATGAGGAACCGAGAGGGTCGGATTCGATCGATACTTGTGCGATATTGCTGACCATATGCGTAAGGGACCGATCGGATAAGGAGCGGACAAGGAACAGACTATGAGCGACGATCTTACCCTGGTTATCGGCAACAAGAATTATTCCTCGTGGTCGTTGCGCCCCTGGCTGGCGCTGCGGGTGGCGGGTATTTCGTTCAAGGAGGTACGGATTGCGCTTTATGAGCCGGATTCGGCCGCTTCGCTGGCGGCGTGGTCGCCCTCCGGGTTGGTGCCGCTGCTACAAGATGGTGAACTCAAGGTATGGGATTCACTGGCCATCTGCGAATACCTGGCCGAATGTTTTCCCGACCGTAGGCTCTGGCCGGTTGATCGGGACGCTCGGGCGGTGGCGCGCGCGGTAAGCGCCGAGATGCATTCCGGTTTCACCGGATTGCGCACCGCCATGTCCATGAACATCCGCCGCCGTTATCCTGGGCTGGGCCGCACTCCGGAATGCCTGAAGGAGATCGAACGCGTCCTCTCCCTCTGGAATGATTGCCGGGAGCGATTCGGCAAGGAGGGAAGTTTCCTGTTCGGCCGTTTCTCAATCGCCGATGCCATGTATGCTCCGGTGGTGTTGCGCTTGCAGACCTACGAGGTGGAATTCGAAGGCGCGGCAAGGGATTATGCCGCTGCGCTCCTGGCTTTGCCTGCGATGCAGGAATGGATGGCGGCTGCCGCGAAGGAGGTTGAAAGCATCCCGAAGTTTGACGTGTACGAATAGCGGAAGGCGAGAGGGGGGCCCCGCCAGTGCGAAGGAAGACATTGGCATGCCGGCTTTTGATGGGTGCGCCGAAGCCGGATGAAGTGGATAGCGTGCCGTATGATCAGGTCCATCTCGATAGCATGCTATCGAGATGGACCCCGACGCCTTTTCGAATCACCAGCGCGGCGGACGACCACCGCCGCCGCCGGGACGGCCGCCGCGGCCACCACGGCCACCGCCGCCGCTTCGCGAGTCGCGCTCCATGGCCATGTTGACCTTCAGCGGGCGTCCGCCGAGATCGCGGCCATTCAGCTCCAGCGCCTTTTCGGCGGCCTGTTGTGTGGCGAAGGTGACGAACGCGAAGCCTTTTGGACGTCCCGTCTCGCGATCCATCACCAAGGCGAGTTCACTGATCTCCCCGTAGGGAGCGAACAGATCGCGTAGTTGCCCCTCGTCTACCGTATACGGGAAGTTTCCGACATATAGCTTGTTCTGTTGCATGCAATCGCTCTCCAAGTCAGGTACTTCCGGACTCCTCGTCGGCGTCGGCAGGTACCGACGCTTCAGGCAACGAGTCATCCGTTACGCCTCCCAGCTCGTCGCCCTTGTCGAGCTTGCGCTGGTTCTTCTCCTCTTTTTTCTTCTTCTTTGCGAGTTCACGTTGTCGCTTTTCGAAAGAATAGTTCGTTTTAGCCATAAGGTTCCTCAGGGGCATGGGGCGAGAAGAATACTCGCCTGCTGGCCGATTTTACGCTTCCTTTCAGCGAAATCTGCCGTTGGAAGTAGACGGGGCGGGGTCTTGGCGCCCAAAACGAAGGCTCAACTCCTGCAGAATAGCATGTCGCAATGCGAACCCGCTCCGATGGACCCTTGTTCGAAGGGCAATTTTGAGACGGCTTTCTTAAGAAAATCCCGAATTATAGTTTAGGTGTCGAATGGATGTTACTCACGGAGCTTCCTGACCTGATTGCCAGTCATCACAAAGGTAAAAGTAACAATACCAATAAAAGGGGACGGAGTGAACCTCCCCCCGGTTTGACGGATGCTTTAAAAGAACGACAATGTAGTGTCTGGAATGCTCGATATGACCGGCAAACAATCCTTATCTGTCTGTAAGGTTTTGTAATCCAGGATAGTTTCCGAGACAACTACACGGGGTGTAGAAATTTCGGGTATGCCGTTAACGGCACGCCGTTTGTCGCAACGTGGACTCCGGAGAAACAGCGTTTTGCGATGGCTTACGGCGTTGAGGATAGATAGCGTTTATAAGCCGCAATCCAATCGTTGGCGATGGCGTATTGGGCGGTTGCCAGACTGATTTTATCGCTGCACACGAGCTCATGCAGCCGCTCCTCCAGTTTGTCTTTCGCATAGCTCCCCCAGCCGCCTGCGACATTGTGCGGTTCCGGCCATAGGTTGCGGGGCGAGTCGGGCGAGCCGCCCAAGCCGAGTGCGACGAGGTGATCTTCCTCATAGTTCCCGAGCCGGTGGTCCCGATAGCCGTATTGACGGATCTGTTCACGCTTCAGTTTCTCGGTGTACTGCTCCGGCGGCCGTATGGATCGCGTGTAGCCGCCCGGCCGGCAGATGGTCTCGTACAGCGTCTCCTGCGTCACGGCGGGGTTCAAGGCTCCCGGCGTGAGGTGCGGGTTCGGGAGGGCGTCTCGTTGGGGAAACTGGGCTCCGCCGCCTGTGCCGCGGCGGATGTGGCTGCCGATGTGATGAAGGTAATGCTCCACCTCGTGGACGAGGGAGGTGAGGCTCCAGGCGAAGGCGGGGGGCGTCGCCGCCAACAAACCGATACAAAGGCAGGCCGACAGGCGTGTAGTGCTTCGTAACATCATGGGTCGCTCTTCCGGGGCACTCAGGCGCGCAGCGAGGATTGGCTCTTGCCTCTACGGGGAATCGATCCCGGGACGGCGCCTTTCATTGCGAATTCGTAAAAGTGGCAGGTTATGTCTGCGAACGATTGCGTACCCTGTCAAAAATCGGCATCCACTCCGGGCGTATCCCATTGCTCGCTCCAAAATGGTGACCTGATACCCGCCTTCTCCCAGCGGGCGAAGGAGAGTCAAAGCGTCCGGTTCGAAGCGGTAATTTAGCCTCAATTCGTACCGTTTCACTTTATATCATTCGGCGCTCTGTACTCCAGCCTATTATGGGTCTCGAAAATCGGGTTCGTTGGCGGGATTTGTGACGCAGGAAGAGAATTTCTCGCCAGGACGCAAAGCCCGCGAAGGTGGGGGCTCGGCAGGTGTTCCCTCGGCGCTGTGCGTATCGTGGCGAGGGCATCGTGGCCGGTGCCGGAAAGAACACTTCTCCACGAGAGCCCCGCCGCGACGATTTTCCCCAACTTATCATGCGGTTGGCGGCCGTTGAGGTCGGCATCCGCCGAACCTGCACGCGCTTGGCTCATGGGAGCGACCGCGCTCCAGCGCTTTATCGATGGCTCATCACAATTGCAGCCGGCGCCGCGTACTGTCGTCACAAGCGCCACAGCTTGTAGCCAGCCGTCGTCAGCGGCACCGGGTCGTAAGCGGACTTGACGTCGATGAATATCCCGGCAGGCTTCAGCTTCGACAGCAGTTCCTGCGGTTGCAGCGACAGATACTCCCTATGTGACACTGCCGCGATCAGTGCATCCGCTGCGGGCAGCTCGGGCCATTCGACCAGCGTTATGCCGTATTCTTCCCTGGCCTCTTCCGCATCCGCCAGCGGATCGTGTACCAGTACCTTGCAGCCGAACTCCTGCAGCTCGCGCACCAGGTCGGCCACTTTCGAATTGCGCAAGTCGCGGCAATTCTCCTTGAAGGTCAAGCCCAGCACGGTGACGGTGGCGTTCTTTACCGCGTTGCCGGCGCGAATCAGCTGCTTCACGGTCTGTTGCGCCACATAGGCGGCCATGCCGTCGTTGATGCGGCGTCCCGCCAGGATCACTTCGGGATGATAGCCGAGCATCTCCGCCTTGTGCGTCAGGTAGTAGGGATCGACGCCGATACAGTGGCCGCCGACCAAGCCCGGGCGCATCGGGATGAAATTCCATTTGGTGCCGGCCGCCCGCAATACCTCCTGGGTGTCGATGCCGATGCGCTCGAAGATGATGGCCAGCTCGTTCATCAGCGCGATGTTGAGATCGCGCTGGGTGTTCTCGATGACCTTGGCGGCCTCGGCCACCTTGATGCTGCTGGCACGATGGACGCCGGCAACGATGATGCTCTCGTACAGTGCGGCGATGCGTTGCAGTGTCGCCGCATCGTCACCGGATACGACCTTGGTGATCTTGCTTAAGGTCCGCTCCCGGTCGCCGGGGGTGACGCGCTCGGGCGAATAACCCACATGGAAGTCGCTGCGCCAGCGCAGGCCCGATTCACGCTCCAGGATCGGGATGCATATCTCTTCAGTAGCACCTGGATAGACCGTGGATTCATAGATCACCAGCGCCTGACGCTTCATCTGTCGGCCGACCGTAGCCGAGGCGGCCACCAAGGCGGAGAAATCCGGCTGGTGCGCTGCGTCCACCGGTGTCGGCATCGCGACCACGATCACGTCGGCCCGCGCCAGCTCCTCCGCGTTGTCGGTGACGTGAAGTTTATCGGCGCTGCGCAGCTCTGCGCTGGACACCTCACCGGTGGGATCACAAAAGTTGCGGCAGTTCGCCACCTTGCGCGGCGAGATATCGAAGCCGATAGTGGTGTATTTCTTGCCGAATTCGACCGCCAGCGGCAGGCCGACGTAGCCCAGTCCGACGACGGCGATGACGGTGTTGCTCATACGATTACTCCTGGCACAAACGGGTGTCGAGGCGATGCGGACGGATTCCGCTCATCGCGTCAGCCATGATTTGGCGCGCACGGTGAGCGCGGCGTAGGGAAGTATCCAAAACATGGTGAAGAAATAGTAATAGGCGTACACGATACCGTAGATGAAGTTCCACGAGCGCTCCGCCTTGAGATAGTAGAGCGTGTTCATTGTGGCGGACAGGCCGATCGCAGTCAGCATGTAGATGAGGACTTTGTGGTTGGTGACGGAAAGTCCCAGAATCAGCAGCAGGCTGGCGTAGCCGAGCAGATAGGAGACGTTGGTAACCACGATGTCGGTGACGGTGATGAGACGCGAGGTAAACGAGCGCCGCATGGCGATGAAGCCCAGGCGAAACTCCTCGCGTACGTAGCTGCGATCCCAGCGCAGGAACATCTTGCATAGTCGATCGTAGGTGACCGGTACGATGGTGTGGACGACGGCGGTGCGCTGATAGACCGCATTGTAATTTTCCGCGAGGATGTAATTGGTCATCGCCCGATCTTCGCCGAAGGTGCATCGCTCGCCGAGCAGCGTCTGGTTCTCCCAACGTTCGAGGACCGTGTGGACGACCGTGGCGCGGTAGGCGGCGAGCGCGCCAGGGCAGCAATAGACGGTGCCGTACATGGATTGCGCGGCACGGATGAAATCGAAGGAGAGGATGTAGCGCACGTGCAGCATGCGCGGGATCAGGCCCTCGTCGCGGTTGTAGACCGCCACCCGTCCGGCGACGGCGCCGACCTTCGGATTGCGGAGCGGTCCTACCATCGCCAGCAGGGTGCCGGGGTCGATCACGCTGTCGGAGTCGATGGTGATGATGACCTCGCCGCGCCCCTTGCGGAAGCCCTCCGCGAGCGCCGCGCGCTTGCCGCGGTTGTGGGGGAAACGCACGGCGGTGACCAGCCCCGGGTGACGCTCGGCGGCGCGCGCTATGAACTCCCAGGTATCGTCCTTGCTGCCGTCGTCGACCACAAAGATCTCGAGCCGGTCGCGCGGATAGTGCGCCGCCGCCACCGACTCGATGGACTGTTCCACCATTGCGCCCTCGTTGTAGGCGGGAATGATCACTGTCAGGAACGGAGCGTCGTGCGTGAGCGCGGAGGCATAGGGGCGGTAGTTGAACCACAGCAGCGTGCGGAACAGCAGCAGGAACGCGCCGATATAGGTCCAGACCAGACTCAAGTGGATGATGAGACGGTTTGCCGAGCCGGCATGAATGATGTTGAGCAGGGACCAGGAGGTTCTTTGAAACTGGATCTCGTAGATAAAGAGCAGGATGACGGACAGGATCGTTATCTGGATCGTCCGTTCCCAGCGCCTGGATTGAGCGGTGGTATTCACGAAGTTCACCTTGCTGGACGGCGGGCACACTTGGCCGCGCGTCGTGGTTGAGCATGGGGTAAGACCCGCTTGGGCGTAAGCGGTTTCATCGTTTGCCGTAAAGAACGGCGAAGGAGTGCCGAGGTGTCCGGCGGCGGATTTTACGCTATCTTGACGATAGCGGAAACTACCCCCGCCACGGAAAAAGGCGCAACCGTGACAGGGTGGGCAGTACGACGGGACCGGCGTTGGCGGCGGCGGTTGTCGCGCGGACCCGATACCCGACCGCCAGCCCGAGGGGCAATGAATTCCTCGCCACTTGTTGAGCAAACGATAGGGGCATTAGGCTTGCCGTGTTTTTCCTGATCCTCACCCTCGCCGGCAGCCTGCTCCATGCCTACTGCGCCTGGCGCGTCGGCACGCTGCCGTGGATACGGCGCCGGATCGGCGTGCGGCGCTGGTGGCTCGGTGCCGCGGCGCTCTGGCTGATCTACCTCGCCGGTATTGGAATAGGCGATAACCCCGCAGGTTTGATCGCCGGCATGGCGGCGCAGTTCGCTTTCCACTGGCTGGTGGCACTGTTTCTGCTGAGTCTGTGCCTGTTGGCGGTGGAACTGGTGACCGGGTTCGGGCGTCTATGGCCGCGCTGGGTTATGCCGCTGCGCAGCGCCGCGCTCGCGGCGGCGGCGTTCCTGGTGGCGGCCGCTTTGCTACAGGGGTTGCGCGCGCCGGCGGTGACGCGCTACGCGGTCGTGATGCCGGGATTGCCGGCGGCGCTGGATGGCACCACTGTGGTCGTCCTTTCGGATCTGCACCTTGGCGCCTCCGCCGGGAGCGGTTGGCTGGCTGCACGGGTCGCGCAGGCGGAGGCGTTGAGGCCGGACTTGATCGTCCTGGTCGGCGATCTGGTCGAGGGAGCGCCTGAGGCGGTTCCCGGTCTGGCCGCGGTGTTGCGCCGGCTCAAGGCGCCGCTCGGCGTCTGGGCGGTGACCGGAAACCACGAACTCTACGGCGATACGCCGGCGACCGTTGCGCTGTTCCAAGCGGCGGGCATCCGCTGGCTGCGGGATCGCGCGGTCACCCTGCGACCGGGCCTGCGCCTGGCGGGTGTCGACTATGCGGACGGACGGGATGGCGCGGGCGGCGGGTATCCAAAGCTGTTCTCCGCGCTGGCCGGGCACGGCGGAGGGGCGGCGATACTGTTGTCTCATGCGCCGTCGCAGGTGGCGGCGGCGGCCCAAGCCGGATTCGGGTTGATGCTCTCCGGCCACACTCACGGCGGCCAGGTGTGGCCATTCAGTTATCTGGTGCGGCTGCGCTATCCTTATTTCTCCGGCCGCTACCGCATCGGTCGCATGACGCTGATTGTCGGAAACGGTAGCGGCAGCTGGGCGGCGCGGATGCGTCTATGGCGGCGCGGGGAGATCCCCTGGGTCACGCTGCGGGCGCCGCTCGCAACGGCGGGCAATGACGCTCGGCAAGCGCCGCGGAATGGTGAATAATGGCGGCGGGAGATCGCCACATCTGCGCGATAGCGCGGTCAGGGAAGAGGGAAGGGCCGCCCGTCGTGCGTTTATGCTGAACGACATAACAAGCAACCAGGGAGGTTATGCCATGTCCGAGTTCAATCCTTACCAAACGCCCGCCGCCGATGTCGAACCCCGCCCACCGACGGAGGCTCAACTGGCCGGCCGCGGTCAGCGCTTTGCTGCGGCAATGATCGACGGATTGATCAGCATCGCCTTGATGACGCCAATACTGATGGCGATGGGCTACTTCGACTATGCCCAGCACGGCCGGCGACCGCCGTTTGCCCTGGTCGTGGTCAGTCTGCTCATCAGTTTCGGCATTTTCGCCGCCGTCCATTTCATCCCGATCAACAACAACGGCCAGACGGTCGGCAAGAAACTGATCAAGATCCGCATTGCCGATCTGGCGCAGGACAAACCGCATGCCGCGATCATCCTGGGACGGCGCTACCTGCCGATCTACCTGGCACAGCTGATCCCGGTGCTCGGCCCGCTGCTGTCGACGATCGACGTGCTGTTCATCTTCCGTTCCGATCGCCGCTGCGTGCACGACCTGATCGCCAGTACCCAGGTGGTGCGCTGCGAATAGCGCGGCGCGGATGCTGCCGACCGCGAAGCACACAGGAACAATCTCCGGGGGACTACGAATGAATACCATCACCCTCAACGGCAGTTGCCTGTGCGGCGCCGTCCTTTATCAGGCCAGCGGCGAGATCACCCGCTTTACCCACTGCCACTGCAGCCGCTGCCGCAAGGCGACCGGCACCGGCCACGCGACCAACCTCATCATGAAGCAGGCCAAGGTGGAATGGATCCAGGGCGGTGATTTGGTGCACCGCTACAAGGTGCCGACGGCGGAACGCTTCACCACCAGCTTCTGCAGCGAGTGCGGCGCTCCGCTGCCGCGTTTCGTGGCGGAGATGGCAATGGCGGTCATTCCCGCCGGTTCGCTGGATCAGACGCCGGGGATAAAACCGCAGGCGCACATCTTCTGGGATTCGCGCACCGACTGGTCGTGTGCGGAAGGCGGGCTCCCCGTGTTTGCGGAATATCCTCCGGGGGTTTGAGCAGGGCACCGTGCGGCCAATGTGCGATGGATGGCATGCTGCGACAGCCGTCGGTGAACTCCGCCATCTGTTCTCCCCCGGGGGGCGGGGCGTCGGCCCGGCGCGCCGGACAACAGTGCACTAGCGAAGACTCACCTGAAACTGGCCGACCAGCCGGTCGAGTTTGCTGGTGGTGTTCCCAACCAGGCTCGCGCTGCCCTGCAGTTCAACCAGCGAACGGCTCATGTCCTGTGTCGAACGGGCAACCTGCTGAATGGCTTTGCCCTGTGCTTCGCTGCTGTCGGATATCTCGCGGATGACGGCAAACAGCTTCTCGGCAACATTTTCAATTGCCGCCGTATCCGACGCCGCATTCTCCGCCTGCCTTAACCCACTGTCGACTTCCTCAATGCTGTTCTCCATGATACTGACGGCTTCGCGCGATTCGCTTTGTACGCGCTGAATCCGCTCGCTGATGTGATGGGTCGCTTCGGTAGTGCTTGACGCGAGGTTGCGCACTTCATCCGCTACCACGCTGAAGCCGCGGCCGTGTTCGCCGGCACGCGCAGCTTCAATGGCTGCGTTGAGCGCCAACAAGTTGGTCTGCTTGGCGATATTCTCGATAACGCCGACAATGTTGCCGATTTCATCGGTGCGTTCGTTGAGCGTCCTGATGGTGCTGGCAGCGGTTTTGATTGCATCACGAATGCTTTGTGTTTCAATGCGTACCGTGTCGACCTGTTGTTTCGCATTCCTGATGACATCGCCAATGGCTTGATGCATCTCGTTGGCCGTCAGCGATGCCTGCTGAATTGCATGCAGCTGCGCCTCAATCATGTTGAGCAGCTCCTGAATCGAATCCGTCACTTCGGCCGATGTCTGGTTGGTCTTGCGATTCTTGTCCAGCATGGCATCGTTGGTGACGCGCACGTCCCTGGAGACGGATATGACATGCCCGATGATGCCGTCAAGGTTGTCGATGAAGCTGTTGATCCAGCGACCCATGTCTCCGGTTTCATCAGTGGCCAAGTGTTTGGCGTGAAGGCGTTGCGTCAAATTGCCTTCGCCTTCGGCAATGGTCCGTATGACATGGGTCATTGCGTCCATGCGTTGGGCGATGCGATTGGAGCCATAGCGATAAAAGATACCAATGCTCAAAAGGCCCAGCAGTCCGATCCCGCCGCTGGCATTGGCAGACAACGAAGGTAAACCGACAGCGTGGGTCAGTCCATAATCGATGCCGACGAGGACGATCAATAGCGCGACCAGTAATCGCATCAAACCGTAGTTGATGGAGCGGCGCCGGTAGACCTCCTCGAGGTCCGCTTCACACATCATGCCCCAACGGTCTCGGCTACCAGGCAGTTGGAACGTGATACCTTTTCCGATTACCGGTATGTGGCGGTAGTCGGAATATCCGGGGTAAGTGACAAACAGGTTCCTGCCGCGCCTAATTGTTTCGCGAACACCCGGGTGAAGTTCGCGCGTGGCCGGATCGGTGAAGCGTAATTCCAGCTCGGTATGTCTTGCAATACGCACCATGCCCCACTCGGTGGCGATGCCGTGCTTCAGGTTTTCGCCATGCGAAAAGGTGTCGTCTTCGAAACGCGAGCGCGACAACGCCGTGCCCGGAACGATGGCTTTGTCGAAGCTGGATTCCACCATGAAGATGTAATTGTCGCCCGACTCCTGGTAGATATGACCAGCCTCTCGTTGGATTAAATCGCCGATGACATCATTGGGTACACGGCCGCATATGCAGCCGGCGGCCAGGCCATCGACAATGATTGGCTGATAAAACATCAATGTTACTTCGTCGTGAAATTTGGACGAAGACGGCCCGATATTTTCCGTTTGTGCGTCAGGGTAGGGGCCGTGCAGGAACGGCGCGCTCAGACCTTCGCGGACGGCTGCATCCGCCAGATCGTTGCGGCCTATGCGCTGTGGATACGTCGAGCCGAGTACGATGCCCGACGTATCGATGACAAATATCTCGGAGAAGTCGACGGCCCGACGTTTTTTGTCGAATAACAGTTCACTGTCGATATCCCCCAAGCAGGGGTCGATAATCGCCGCGAGCGTCTCCAAATGATCCCACTGACTCGCGGTCCATTGGTTCAGTATCTTCACCCGTGCGGCGGCTATGCCGTCAAACACCTGTTCGATCATCGGATAACTGGACCGATTCACGAAACAGGACCAACCCAGTGCCAATTTTCCCGTGCGTCCAAACCAGGGCAGCCAGCGTTTTTCGCGGTTCGCCAGATTCATGTCGTGACTTGTCAAACGCATAGTCATTTCGCGTCCTCGCTCGTAGAAACACCAATACCTGTGCGCGATTGCAGAGCAGGTTGTATGCCAAGCCAGGTGCCTGACGGGCGATCGTTCGTACCACGTTGATTTTTAGGGCGAGTGGGGCCAGATATGTATAACCGTTCACATAACATGGGCATCCGAGCGGCACCAGAATGATTCGCATAAACGCGGCATGACAAGACTTATCTCCGCGCATGCACATAACCGGTGCGCATTGCGAGGCTGCGTGTGGGCCGCAAATGGAGACCGTAAAAATAAGATCGGCCGGCAAGCCATGGTGAAATCCAGAAGTAAAAGACGCCAGTCACGGAGAGCGCGCAGCAGGTCAAGTCTTATCCGACACTGCCGTGCCGGGTCCCGACAATGAATATCCGCGGTGGTCAGTCTGTGGTACGTGAATTGTTGCGACGGGTTCTACTGAAGCGAGGCCGATAAATCGCCGGGACGTTCCTCATGGCTCGGCCCGGATGGGCGGAGGGTGCCGACATTTCGCCCTCCGCGCGGTTGGGATGACGCGGCCGTATTTATAGACTTTCTTGATGCGGTGGAATCGGATGAATGTAGGCCCAGCCTTCCGACTCACGAATGGTAATCTCACCCACGCCCGACGGCACGATGGAGATGAATGGATAAAGATCCTTGCGGTCGATGTGCAGCTCGTGAAGGGTATTGGCACATTGCGCCAGGATCACCCCTTCCTTCTGCAGATGTTCAAGCTTCTTCTCGAAGCCGTTGTTTTTCACGTAGACATCGAATCCCTTGCTGTTGGCCAGCAGTTCGACCTTGATCTTGCCCTTGAGACGCGGGTCTTGCAGCAGGTTTTCGATGTTGTTGAGGGTTTTCTTGATCGCCTTGTCGCCACCGCTGTCAAGATGGAAGATGGCGCCGTAGTGGGCTTTGGTGGCCGCTGCGCCGTGATAGCCGCCCGCGTAGGCGGTTCCCAGTCCAAGCAGGCCACACGCGCATAAAGCGACGCCGCCCAATCGTGGCAACTGCTGTTTGATGGTGTTGATCATGTTGCGACTCCTTTGATGGCAGTGATGCTGAGGTACAGGGGCTGCTGTTGTCGTTATGTTTGCGTACAACCCCATTCTGTAATGGAGTGCGGAAGCTGCGGATTTATTCCGCGGTGATGGGCGAAGGAGCGCGGGGGCCGGGGCGAACGCCTAACCACAATGAATGAATGGGTATGCACTTCCGCATGCGAAAACACCAAAGAACGGAGCATCGAGTCAGGGTGTGTTGCCATACCTTATAGAAACGGCAACACCGCGACGCCGGATCCTGCGCATCGGGAAAGGAATCGCGGCGGAGCCGCTACGTGAGTTCAACCCTTCAGATATCGGTGTTCAGAGATAGCGGTTAAAGAAATCCAGCACCCGTCGGACGTATTGCTGCGGCACCTTGGTATAGGCGCCCACATGTGCGGCGCCGTTCACGATCCATAGATGCGCGTTCCGATCGTGTTGCAATACCGCCGCCAGCGACTCGCTGTTGCTCATGGGGACGGTCGTATCGGCGGTCCCTGCGATCAACAGCACCGGGCGTTGGCCAAAGTTGCGTAATGAGCGTTCCGGATCGATCAGCCGCGCGTTCAGATCGTTGAATGCGCGCATTTCCCATAGAGTTTCAACGGTAAACGGCCAGTCGGGCAGGTGGGTCCAGTGCGGCATGTGGACCCGCAGATAGCGATAGAAGTTTGCGATGGGACTGTCGGCGACGGTGGCGCCGACGGCGGGGTCCCTGGCCGCGGCCTCCAAAGCGGTGGTAGCGCCCATCGAATAGCCGATGATGCCGATGTGCCGATAGCCCAACGACCGCGCGTAATCGATCGCGCCCAGCAGATCGCGCTGTTCGAACAGGCCGACCGTCACCTCGTGGCCGGGCGATTGGCCCTCGCCGCGAAAGTCGAACATCAATACCGCATAACCGGCACGGTGCAGCGCGGCGGCGAGCGGTAGCGCGGGTGCGTCGGCAGAGCGGTTCTGGCGGTAGCCGTGTGCCTGGATCACGATCTTGTCCGACGCTATGGCGGGAGGCAGCAGCCAGCCGGAGAGATGCAGATGATCGACACGGGAGGGAAAACGGATCGAGTCATATTTCAGGTGATATAACGCAGGCGTCTTGGTAACGGGCGTGCGGGCGGGGTAGATGAGATGCCAACTGACGTAGTAGGCCACGGCGCCGGTCAGCATCACAAACAGTGCGGCAACGACGAGAAGCCGGCGCAGCCAGTGCAGATAGCGTGATTGAGTGCGCGAGCCCTGGTTGGCGCCGGCTTTGGAAAGGGGCATCGAGAACCGCTCCATAGTGGTGACGCTCCATGATATTGCAAGAAAACAGGTAGTGGGCAGAAATATATACACAACTACGGCGCGAATGCGTGATCTGCGTCCTCTTTGCGCAACACATCCCGCCCGCTCAGCGGCGGCGGATCAGACGCAGTATTCTCGTCGAAATGGCGCACCTGGCATCGTATTGCCTACGCCCCGAAGCGACCGACTGTTCGATATCTTTGCTATTTACCCACAACGGGACGACAGCCGGTCTGAGTCCGCTCCGTTCAGAATTACGCACAGGTTGCGCCAGCGATGAGCTGCCGCTGATGATCCGAATGCCATTGCGGAGTCGTCTTGGAGCAGCGATGTCGACGCCGATGAAGCGGCAGACGTTTCCTGGGTTGTCGTCATGTCTCGCGTCCGGAATCTTCGCTACAAGAACGGCGGCAATAAGCCGGCCCGAGAAGAAGGCGGCCGATTGTCGGCAAGATAATTGCGGCACTGTATTCGTTTCCCGAGCGACGTCCGATATTCATATTGATCGTTCCCGCGGTCATCGCACAGTCATGCTGTCAACGTCAGCCAAGCGGCTGGATCTCCCAAATGATTGTAATGAAATTTCGGCGCACACATTTGCGATGTGGTCGTCGCCGCCGGCGCGCTGCTTTGGTGCTTGTTGCGCATCGTTCGCCCAAGGGGAGTGCACCTGCGTTGATTTTTTTTGTGACACACGGTGACGGAACAGTTGATAAACGGGGTGTTAATGGCGTGGACTCCGTCTGGCATAGTAGTTGCTGACACAGTGCCGATACGAATTAACGCAAAGGCACTGCAATGAAAACGAAAAGATTATTCTGTGTCATATCCCCTACGCTGCGAACCGTTATCGCCATCGGCGCGCTGTGCGCCAGTTCGTCGGCGCTGGCCGTCGCCGACAGCGGTTCGCTCAAGGCGCAGACCGATACGGTCTGGCTGGTGACGGCGGCGGCATTGGTGTTCTTCATGCAGGCGGGATTCGCCTTGCTCGAATCGGGCATGGTGCGCGCCAAGAATGCCGTCAATGTGATCATGAAGAACTAAGGTGATGTGGCCTTGGGGCGCGGGGGGTTCTGGGTCGGCGGCGTACGGCCGGTGTTTGGGACGAAGTCCGGGGGGTGGGTTGGGTCCGCTCAATTTCTTGTTGGTTAACGCCGCGACCTGGGCTATCACCCTCTTCTGGTG
>OFHF01000014.1_pt1 | contig 14968 bp, 13 predicted proteins | sample 1521971 | NCBI WGS metagenome assembly OFHF01 (sample SAMEA2468440, study PRJEB22500) | soil metagenome | biome: Glassland; feature: Farmland; material: Clay | place: Australia | collected 2013-01-31 | depth 0.55 m | reverse complement strand
TATCTACATCTCCTCTCAAAATTTATTATTAGCCCTTCAATCAATACAACAATTCAAATATTACACTTCACCACAATACCCGATGCCGGGCGCCCGCGTGGAACACCGGTAAACGCTTTTTGGTTTTGGCGTACGGCGCCTACGAGGGACACTGCTCTTAATAGTTGCGTCCGGCAAAACAGTGGATAGTAGGAACCACTTCCAGCCGGGATGCATATGAATGTTATTGCGTATTATTTCTAATTTAGACTTCATTGCTGCGCCTAATTTAAATTCTTATTATTGTTGCTGCCAAACGTCAAGATAACTATAGATATAGCAATAATAATGCCATATTATTGGCATATCTATCTTATTGATATATATATTTATTTTTTCCCGGGCAGGGGTGCACGTTTTAGTTTGCGGCAAAGAAAATATAGCACTGCAATCATTTTTAATATTGCGGCAAGTGAAACCGCAGGTCAGGCCATCCACAAGCTATTGAAAAGCTAGGTCAAGATTTTGTTGGTGATCAGCGAGGGTATGGCGAGTATATTGCAAACTGAGAGTCATTGACTTTAAACAAACTGACAGCAAAGGCGTAATCGGCTTCTACCAACTTTCTGTCGCAGTTCCTCCTATAGTAAAGAGTGTTGCTGTGACTGCCCTCTTTGGGTTATAATAAAAAATAAGAAATTTCATTGGATTAGGCGTTCCAACAGAGCAGTTTTCGCGAAATTCTCAGCAGACAGCGAGGACAACGTGGTCAATATAATAAAGCAAGGCGGATCATCGCTTTCAGCAAAGTTTATGGTTGGATTAGGCATCATCCTCTTGTGCGCTATCTCCGCCCTTTCCCTCCTGACCTATTCGTATTTGAAGAAAATGTACATCCAGGAAGCCTATGAGAAGACCGATATTGTGCTGGGGCATATTGACGCTACCATGGAATATGCCCGGGATGAGCTCCGTCCTCAGATATTCCATGCTCTGCCCGGAAATGTCTTCATCAAGCAGGTCATGTCCAGTTCGTTCATGGACATGGGAATTATGAAGAGATTCAAGCAAAGGTTCCCCCGCTACATCTACCGGAGGGTCGCTATCGATCCCATGAATCCCGCCAACAAGGCCGATGCCTTTGAAAAAGCTTTTATCATCCAGTTCCGGGATAACCCGAAGTCGACGAAAGAATGGAAGGGCCTCGTCACCAGAAATGGAGAGGATTACTTTCTCCACCTCAAGGCGATTATCATGGAGGAGCAGTGTCTTCTCTGCCACGGAGATCCTGCTTCATCGCCTGAGTCCATCACCCTTCATTACGGGAGGGTGCACGGACGGCACCGGAAAGTCGGCGAGGTAATCGGCGTAGAGTCGATCGCGGCCCCGGTGAGCGGGACCTTCCGGCAGCTGAGGCATGTAGCGCTGTCCTTTTTCTTTTTTGGAATAGGCGGTATGGCTGTTCTTTTTGCCGGTCTCAATTACTTCCATTACCGGCTTGCGGTGGTTCCCCTGAAGCGGGTAAGCTCTTTTTTCAAGGAAGTCGTGGACGGACACCGGGGTCTTGACGTTCATTTCGACTCGCGCGACTATGATGAAGTGAATGAGCTGGCCGAATCCTTCAACCGGATGATGGTGCATTTGAAAAAATCCGAAGAGGACAGAAAAGAGATGGAGGAACGGGTGCTGCAGGCGGACAAACTTGCCTCCATAGGCCGCCTTGGCGCAGGGGTGGCCCACGAGATAAACAATCCGCTCAGCCTGATCCTGGGCTATACGAATATGCTGCGCAAGCAATGTCCGAAGACAGGGCAGGCCAAGGAAGACCTCGACATAGTCTACAACAATGCACGGTTGTGCAAGAAGATCGTCGATGATCTCCTCAATTTTTCACGCCAGACAAAAACCAACCGTGTCCCTATCGACATTAATGCCGCTATAGAATCGACGTTGGTTCCGATAGAGGAAACCCTGCGCGGCGGAGGGATTACAGTCACCCGCGATTTCGACTCCGCGCTGCCTCCTCTGGCGGCGGACGAGGACAAGCTGAAACGGCTTTTCTCAAACCTTGCGCTAAACGCCTTTCAGGCCATGCAGCCCGGTGGACGCCTTACCGTCAGCACCTCTTATGACAGAGAGAAAAACGGCGTGCGGATTGTTTTTTCAGACACGGGCTGCGGCATTCCCGAGGAGATCAGGGATAAAATATTCGAGCCTTTTTTTACGACAAAGCCGCCGGGAGAGGGAACGGGACTGGGGCTTGCGGTCAGCTACGGGATAGTGAAGGAACATAGAGGCGAGCTTTCGGTCATAAGCGAGAAAGGGAAGGGCTCATCGTTTACACTTTGGTTCCCTCTTGCAGGAGACTAGGATGAAACAGAAGATTCTTATCGTTGACGACAATCCGGACATGACCCGCTTGCTTGAGCGGCTGATCGGAAGCACGCTGCAGTTGGAAATCCTTACCGCCGATGGCGGAGAGGCGGCGCTGCGGATTCTCAAGGAGAACTCCGTCAACTGCCTGCTTGCCGATATGAAGATGCCGGGCATGGACGGCATGGAGCTCATGCGGCACATCAAGGAAAATGACGCTTCGCTCCCGGTGATAATAATGACGGCCTACGGCGCCATCGAAACAGCGGTGGAGGCCATGAAAGAGGGGGCCTATGACTTCATCACCAAGCCGTTCGAGGAGGAGCGGCTGCTGCATACGGTGCGGAGGGCGTTGGAGCATGAGCGTCTTCTCCGAAGGAACCTGGACCTCGAAAGAAGGATCAGGGAGAAGGAAAAGGAAACGTTCTTTGTCGGCGAGTCGCCCCGGATGAAAGAACTCATCGATACGATTAAGCTGGTGGCCGGGACGGACGTGACCGTTCTTATCACGGGAGAAACCGGGACCGGCAAGGAATTGGCGGCCCGCATGATCCACAGTCTCAGCAGCAGGACCGGTAAACCTTTCGTCGCGGTCAACTGTCCCGCGATCCCTGAAAACATTCTGGAAAGCGAACTGTTCGGGTATCGCAAAGGCGCCTTTACCGGCGCCAACTCCGACCGGGAAGGGCTTTTTCAGGCCGCCCAGGGCGGGACCTTGCTCCTGGACGAGATTGGCGACATCTCCCCCTCGTTGCAGGCAAAACTCCTGAGGGTGCTGCAAGAAAGAGAACTGAAGCCGCTCGGCGATACCACAACCCGGAGGGTGGACGTACGAGTCATAGCCGCCACAAACAGGGACCTGGCGAATAATGTTGCCTCGGGACTTTTCAGGTCTGACCTTTACTACCGCCTGAACGTCGTATCGGTTAAAACCCCGCCGCTCAGGGATATCACGGAAGATATCCCCCTCATCGCCTATCACTTTCTATCCCTGTTTTGCGGAGAGCTTGGCTTGGACCAGAAGAGGTTGACGGAAGAAGCGATACAGTTTCTTGTTTCCTGCCCATGGAAAGGCAATGCCCGGGAACTTCAGAATTTGATGAAACGGGCCGTAATCTTTTCAAAAAGCGACATGCTCACGCCGGCGGACTTCGGAAAATGCGCGGAAATGATCACCACACGAAACAGCGGCCTTGAGACCGACGGCCTCAATTACCGGGAAGCAAAGAAAAAGGTACTCGCTGAATTTAATATTGAATATATTTCAAACCTGTTGCGCCGCACAGAGGGGAATGTTTCTTTAGCCGCCCAGTTCGCCAGCTTAGAGCGCCAATCGCTCCAGCACCTTATGAGGCAGTATGACATTGCCTCAGCCCGGTTCAGAAAAGATAAAGAAAATAAATAATGGCTCTTCCTGCGCCGGGTCCTTCCGCGCAGAGCTGTCGAAAATTTCACGTCGGAAAATTAATCGCTTACTCCGGATAGGCTATGCCCCTCGGCGTCTCGGCCTGTTCCTTTCTTACGGGCCAGTACCACAACACGCCGTCGACGAGCAGCAAAAGCCCCGCGGCAATAAGCCAGAGATTGAACGAGGTAAGAAGCCCGAAGCCGAAGTAGCTGATGATACCGATGCCGATGCTCAGAAACGACATGCCCGTTCGTATGAACGCGAGCCCGGTCCGCGCACGCGCATAGACGGTCCGGTAACAGCCCGCGATGGTCCGCTGGGCCGCCAGAACGTTCCGCTCTCGCGCGAACATCGTGCGCGTCTTGCTCGACGGCGTGGGATTGAGGTACGTGCTGTGATCGGCAAGAAAGTCGCCCATGCGCGCCAACATCGTCCCTTGGGACTCCCGTTTGATGCCCGTATTCTCGATAAAATGATAATTTTCCAGAAACTGGATCGTGGCGGCCGTGACCTCCGCCAGCGTCTGGTTTCCCGGCGGCGTCATCCTGGATTTGCGCACGTTCAGATAGATCGGCAGGCCATAAAAGGCTATCACGATACCGATCAGGAGAACGGAAAAATAGAGCGCGGGATGGTACGCGATGCTCTTTGATTTCAGCAGCGCATTCGAGAGCGCGACCGTGCCCAGGCCCCACCGCAAAAAGGCGAGGCCGGTCCTCGCTTTCGCCATGTCCGTCCGGTAGCACGCCATCCTGGTCCGCCACTGGGCCATGGTATTGCGCCAAAAGGCCAGCCCCGTGCGCTCGGTGCCGATCAGCAGCCCCACCCTCGCATGCAGAAAATCCTGGATAAACCATTGGATGTCCGAATCGAGGCTTACCCGGAATTCGTATTGGTCGGCTTTGATATGTTTTTTTACGTCTTCCCGCATCGCGGCGCTTGCCGGGTTTCTCGCGGCAATGACCACGGTGCCGGAGCTGTCCTTGATGACCGGCATCCACTGGTACGTCGAGAGCGAGTCCGCGCTGATGTTCGCCAGAATCTCGGCCGGTATGGGCAGGCGTTCGTCATATTCTATAGAACGGCATCCGTAATATTCGGCAAGAGCAGCGAGCAGGTCCTGTTTGGATACCTGATACTCGGTCAGCAGGACCCTCTCGGGATCGATTCCCCTGGCCTGGGCGCGGCTCATCGCTTCTTCAAGGTCGGCCCGGCTCAGGATGCCCCGTTCGACCAGGGAAGAAAATTCAAGCCCCCTGTTTACAGATGTGTCGATATCGTCGTTCATCAGTTCATTCGGCATAGTTATTAAAAACAACCGTTCCCCACTCGGAGTTTGGTCTACTGTAATCGGGAATTGTTATCTCCATGTCCCCGTAGCAGTAGGGATACTCTTTCCGTATGCGTTCGGCAGGAAGCATCCAACGGTATCCGTCCACGATCAGCACCAGCCCGCCCACGATCAGCAGGGCATTGAAGATTGTCCAGCCGGGCGAGGCGACGCCGAAATAAACCATCAGTCCGGCGCCGACAGAGGTAATGCTCGTGCCCGTCCTGAGGCACGCCATCCCCCTCCGCGACACCGCCATGACCGTCCGGAGTCGCGCCATGACGCCGCGACGGTCGGCCAGCACCGTCCGTTCGAGGGCATGGCCTGTCGTGGCCCAGATGCCCGGCTTCTGATCCGCGCTAACCGGCGGCCCCGGCCTGTCCTTCCCCGGCCCCGATCGTTTGTGGCCGAGCGGAAACACCAGGTCCCAGATCGTCTCCTTGTCAAGCGCCGCGAGCACGGACCGCAGGCCGTCGATTCCCGACCTGCGTCCGCCGAAATACCAGTAGAAACCCTCCGCGGACATCACGACGCCGACGGCGATGAGCGACAGGTCGAGTATCGTCCACCAGCTTTCATGAAATTGCCTCATCAATCCGATGCCGAGGCCCAGGAAGGCAATGCCGGTCCTGCTGAAGGCGAGGCCCGTCCGCGCCCGGGCGAGCTTCGTCCGGTGACCGGCGAGTGAGGTCCGCTCCTCGGCCATGTCGGTCCGGTCGCTCGCGAGATACCTTCGCCGCATGACCGGCGAGAGATTCTCCCAGTCCGCCCTGAGCTCGGCGGCGCCTTTCATCTCTTCCGTCCGGGTGATGAGCGGGCGGCCGTCCTTCATATCGGCGTTCAGCACGCAGGTCCCCCAGGTCGGCTCCGTGCACGTCGCGTCAATCGGTTTGTCCGCGATCCTCCGCGCGGGCAGATACCATTTAATCCCGTCGTAAACCATGATGACGCCGGCGGCCAGGAGGGGCGCTTCCAGGAGCGCGTAAAAGCCCGCGCCCAGCACCCGCAGGAACAGGAGCGATATGACGATGAAGGAAACCCCCGTCCGGATGAAGGCAAGGCCCGTCCGCCCCTTGGCGAACAGGGTCCGGTAATGTGCGTACGTGGAACGCCGGTACGCGAAGAAGGTCCTTACCCGCGCGAGCGGCGTTCTCCCTCCGGAGATGCGGAAATTATTGTTCACGTCGAAATTGTGTTCGATGATGCGGATGAGGTCCGCGGGAAGAGCGATGCGGAAATCGATCTGCTCCACGCCCAGCGTTTTCCTGATGTCCGCGGTCACGCGAGGGTCGTCGGGACAGGATGCGATGACTTCGGCCTTCTTCCCCTGCACGGAGAGCGGAAACCACGACGCCTGCTTTTGGTGCTCCAGGTCAAGCCGCAGGACCAGAAAGTAGGACGCCGCGACGCTTTCATCGAATTCAACGAAGGGCAGGCCGTAGTGTTCCGAGAGGCTGAACAGGATCTCGTGCTTCGGGATCCCTTGCCGGATCATCAGCTCCTCGACCGCCGTCCCCGCGGCAAGCGATTCCCGCTCGATCGAGTCCAACTCGACCTCGGAGAGGATCCCCCGCCGGAGCAGTCTCTTGAATTTATCCCTGATCATAGAAATATCACCTTGGCCCTATAATGCCCTGCAATACGGGAGAGAAACGTTTTTGTTAAGGATTCTGTCCGACGTGTCAAAGAGAAATCGGTAGGTGCTGTTCGCAAAGTCGATTTCCGGCGTGTGGCGGATTGCCTGTCCGAATCCATATTCTGTCGAGAGCACATGGTTTGGCTCTCGTAATCATTCGATGGTCCCTGAGGACGTTGTTTCTCTATTCGCTGTTTCTCCGAACCGTTTCACCCGTGCGTTCTATGCCTTCTTTTCTTCCTTCTGTTTTATTGGCGGTGTCTCCTGCCCCTCTTTCATCGCCTTTTTAAACTCTTTGATGCTCTTGCCGAGTCCCGCGCCGAGCTCGGGCAGCTTGCCCGGGCCGAAGATGATCAATACGATCAACAGAATCAGGATCAGATGCATCGGTTGAAATAAACCTTCCATATAATAGATTACTCCTTTTTTTAATTCCAGGCAATAGTTGCGTTACATGCCGACGACAAACACCGGGCACGGCGCCTGGTCGATGACCTTTTCCACCACGTGGTCGCCGAAGAGCCTGCTCAGGATGCCTTTTTTCTTTTTCGAGCCCATGATGATGAGGTCGCACTTCTCCTCTTGCGCGACCTCCACGATCCGCTGCGGCACGTCGCCCTGCTCCAGCCTTGTTTTCACCAAGGCGCCTTCGGTTTCGGCGGTCTTGTTTATCTCCCTGACGGCCGCGGATCCTCCATCGTCGAGGATGTCGTTCAGGTTCTTGATGCCCGTCAGGTTCAGGTCCCCGTCGAACGGCTGGACGACCTTGACGACGGTGATCCAGGTCTTCTCGTCCCGGGCCAGCTTGATGCCCTGCTCCAGGACCTCTTTCGAGCCGTTCAGCGCAATCAGTACTTTTCGATAGCCTTTCATGCCGCCATACTCCTCATCCGGGAAAACCGGAATCAATTTATCTGACATTTATCCCTTCTATTTCACGATCAATACGGGGCACGACGCATTGGCGATGATGCGTTCCGCCGTGCTCCCCATGATCGCCTTGTTCACGCCCCGCCAGCCATGGGTCCCCATGACGATCACGTCGTTCTTCAGCTTATCGGCGATCTCCACGATCTTCTCGCCGGCATGCCCCTCCTGGACTACCGCCTTGATCTGCGCGCCCTGGGCCGCCGCGAGCTTCTTCGCTTTTTCAATGATCTTTTCCGCCTCCTGGAAGAGGCTCTTCTTAATCGTGTCGGTCTTGAAGAAGTCCATCATCTCCTCGTACCGGGGAATGACGTACAGCACCGAGAGCTCCGCCCCGTCCGCCTTCGCGAGCGCGCAGGCCCGCGCAAGGGCCTTCTCGCTCGATGCGGACCCGTCGAAGGGAACGAGAAGAGAGCTGTAGCTGCCCGTGCATTTGTCGCACTGCTTCTTCACCACCAGAACGTCGCACGGCGAGTTCAAAATGACCTGCGACGTGACGCTGCCCATGAGCAGCCGCTTGAGGCCCCGACGTCCGTAGGTCCCGAGGGCGATGAGGTCCGCGTTCTTTCCCCGCGCCGTGTCCACGATGATCTCGGGGGGTTCGCCCTCGCAGACCAGGGACTCGATGCTTCCGTCCAGGCCATATTCCGCCTGGACGTCCGTCTTTGCCGTGCGGCAGATGTGGGCGCCGATTTCCAGCCGTTTTTCCATCTGCGACGGCAGGATCGCGAACTCCTCCTGGTCGAAGTACACGGCATGGACCAGGGTGATGCTGCCGCCGTTCTTCTTGATCCGCTGCGAGACCTCGGCAAGGGCCGCCTTGCTGTACAATGATTCATCATAGCCGACGACAATGGATTTATACATGATTAATGCGCGCCTCCGCCCTTTCTGAACACCAGGCCGACGCCGAAGCCCGCACCGAGGGCGATGCCGATAGAAAGAAGTCCGTAGAACGCCGCCTTGTTCTTCGCCATGGTCGCCAGTGTCTTGACCAAACCGACCTGCTCGACCATCACCTTCGATTCCGCCTGCTCCACGACCTTCCCGTTCTTCACGGCATAGACCGACACCAGGTAGTCCCCGGGCGCCGCCTGATAGGGCCAATCGGCCAGGATGTAATATTCCTGGTGTCCTTTGGCATTCATCTTCGTTTCTATTTTTCCGAAAGTGCTTGAGTACACTCCGGACCCTTCCTTGTACTTGACGAACTCCTCGAACCATTTGGCCTTTTCTTCTTCGCTCTTGACCGGCGATACCTCGATGTGCCGCTCAAGGGCGGGATAGCCGATCAGGTATTTTTCCTGCTCTTCCTTCGACAGGATGTCGTCGAGTTTCTTTGTGCTGTACACGGCGTAGAAGTTGGGAGTCTTATCGAACTTGAGCTGGCCCACGTTCATCCACAGGACCCCGCCGACCTTGCCCTTCTGTTTGAGGACCTGGTGTCCCTCGGGAGAGGTCAGCTTGATAACGAGGTCGACATTGGGGTCCGACTCGCCCTTCACGCTCACCGAGCTGCCGTGGTAGAAGAAGTCGATGGTGATGCGATCGTGGTTCGCCTTGGCCGTCAGCATTGCCGATGCCGGTTTTGCGCCGGCCAGTTGGAACAGTGAAAACACCAGCATAAGAATCAAGGCGCCTAAAAACCGCGTACTGCCGAAAAGCCTGGCATAATGAATTATGAACGAGTGTAAATGGATATGCATTAGTGGCCTCCAACCTGAGAGAGAAGTAGCGACGGGGTAAGCGTCAGATCAAAAACGATCTTCACGGTAACGACAAGTACGATCACGGCAAGCAAAATCTTGAGCTGTTCGCCTTTCAGCTTCCTGCCCAGGACGGTGCCCACCTGCGCGCCGAAGGTCGAGCCCACGAGGAGCAGTACAGCGAGGGTAAAATCGACGCTGTGGTTCGTGTAGGCCTGGAGGAACGTCACCTCGATGCAGGTAAAAAGGATCTGGAACAGGCTGGTGCCGACCACGACGTGCATCGGCATCCGGAGCATGTACACCATCACCGGGACCATCAGGAAGCCGCCGCCCACGCCCATGATGGCCGCCAAGACGCCGACAAAAGAGCCCAAAACGATGGGAACCAGGACAGAGTGGGTAACGCCTGATTTCTCGAACCGGGTCTGGAGCGGGAGAGACTGCAGGAACTTGCCGATGGAAGACGGTTTCCCTTCCTTTTTGACTTCCGCCGCGGCGGGGTCTTTTTTCTTCCGCATGCTCTGCAGGCTTTCGATAAACATATACGAGCCGACCCCGCCGAGCATCAGCACGTATGTCATCTTGATCACAAAGTCGGCGTTTCCCATGGCCCGCAGGACCTTGATGGCCTGGACGCCGAAGATGCCGCCGACGAACCCTCCCACGAGAAGGTACAGCCCCATCTTGAAGTCCACGTTTCCGACCTTCCAATGCGCGTAGGTGCCGGACGTGGATGCGGCGACGATCTGGTTCGAGTCGGTCGCCGCGGCCACCGTCGAAGGGATGCCGAACATGATGAGAAGCGGCGTCAGCAGAAAACCGCCGCCCACGCCGAAGAGGCCGGAAAGCAGGCCCACGGCGAGCCCGAGCCCCACGGGGATCAGGATGTGGATACTGGTCAAGGCTACTGGTAGATACAGGTACATTACATGCGCTCCTTTTCGTAAAGTAGATTTATGTAGATTTATGAACCGAAAATCGGACTGGTAAATTCATTATTCTCACATCGAGAATTAATCCGCTCTTAACGTGAAAATCCGTGTCTCCAAAAAGCCAGGTCTTTTACCCGACAGCGCAGGCCTGACGGGTCATAGTCACGATCGGCCGGGACGCCGTCCGCACCAGCCGGTTCAGGTCCTTGGCGGTAACATTTCCCGCCTCGGTCACCACGGGGCTCAGAACGACCTTGTCGATCCCGGTGTGGTTCTTGAGGTACGTCCGGATGCCCGAGACCGCGTCCACGCCCGTATGCTGCACGCTCACCCGGACCCCTTCCCGCTTACACCGCCCCGTAAGCTCGGCAAGCTTCCTCTGTACTTTTTCCAGTCCATCCTGGGAACCGTCGGCCATGATCTGGCGCGCCGTCTCATGCTCGTCCGCCTCGGCAAAGCTTACAGCCGTCATCAGGTTCCCGAGCTTCTCTATGAGATTACTCTTTTTTTGAACGAGCAGAAGCGTGATGTCCTCAAACATCGCTTTTGCCAACTCGATAGCGTATGAAAGCCCTTCCTCGAGGTTCTCATCACCGTAGGTGACGAACAACAACTGCCTCTTTCCCATTTCATTGACCTCCTTAGCTTGGAATCTTGACCTTACTAAAGCAACATGTGTGCCAATATATAATTAATTGTTTATATTAAGTAATTTATATATATAGAGAAACAATCATGTTTCATATTTGAACGTATGTGAACAGTGCGGGACTGCCTAAGAACGGGGCGACTTGATAAAAAAGTCAGCGAGCCCTTTGTTTGCAGGCCGAAAATGCAAAGCAGCTACACGTTTTCCGTGGTCGCATTAGTGAAGAGCAAATAGCGCAGGTGTTTAAATATGGAACGTTATTCTTCTTTGAAAACAGAAAAGAATCTGATAGGATGATTTAACAAGAGAGAAAAGATTATCCGCAAATTTCGGGTCTCTCTCTGCGCGTCTGGTTTAACAGGTTTGTTCAACTACAATTACGAAAAAAATAGAATTTTAAACAGGTGATGAAATTATGGCTGGTATGAACAACCCCGGAGAAGACAAGGCCTGGGAGATCCTTGCAGCCATGGGACCCCAGGAGGTCTGCAGGACGGCGGCAGTCTCCTATGACGCGGTATCGGAGAGCTACGGGATAAAATCCTTCGGCATGGATTTCTCCGCATCGATGCGGGAGAAGGCAATTACGAGCGCCTCAGCGGGAAGCGAGGTGCTGCTGCAGAAGCTCGGCTATTTTTTCAGGCTCTCGGTCCTCTGGTACCTGGTGAGCGCCAAAGACATCGCCTGCACCGGCAGGCTGGTGAAGCTTCAGAACATCAGGGGCGGTGACATTTTCACCAAAGGCTCGCATGTCCTGCCGCTGGAGCCGCTGGCCCGAAAATATGGAAAGAACAGGGAAGGATTCATTAAAAAAGGAAAAATACTCGGCGGAGAAATGGAAAGTTTCGGCGATGCGGCCCTTCGGCTCTTCCCGTTGCCGCGGATTCCGGTCATCCTGTCGCTCTGGCTGGAAGACGAAGAATTCCCCGCTCGCGCGGACCTGCTTTTCGACTCCACCTGCGGTCTGCAGATACCGACGGACATCATCTGGTCCGTGGCTATGATGAGCGCGCTGGTGATGCTATAACCAATGGCTTATTGACAAACCAGCCACGATTTGTTATGCCGCATTCACAGGCCCACTGCATGATGATCTCCTCTCGAAATAAAGGACGGCTATTCAGTTCTCTCTTCTTTTTTTACTTTATTGTCTACGCGATATCTCCGCTCACGAGTGGCTTAAGGCGCATCCGAAGGTAACGGTCAGGATCGAGGGGAATTGCGATGAGCGAGGAACGAGGGAATACAACCAGGCTCTTGGCCAGCGCCGTGCCTCAAGCGCCAAAAAGTTCCTCACGGACCTCGGAATCCCGGCCAAACGCATAACGCTTTTAAGCTGCGGCAAGGAAAAGCCGGGCTGTACGGAAGGCAGCGAGGCGTGCCGGCAAAAGAACAGGCGGGACGATTTCGTTGGGGCAAGCGAATAGAAAATAATCAGCCGGCGCGGCACTGCTGCAAAGACCCGCCGGCTGTATTTGTTCCCTCCTGAAAAAACCGGAACAGGATTCCTTCTGCCGCCTCCGAGAGCCCCTATTTCCTGAAATAATCCGGATAGAGCTTTTGAGCGCATTCAGGACAGATCCCGTGGCTGAACTCGGCGTCTGAATGGCTGCTGATGTAGGTTTCCAGGTTGTTCCAGTACCCCGAGTCGTCCCTGATCTTCTTGCAGGTCGAACAGATCGGCAACAGCCCGCTCAGGGTCTTCACTTCAAGCAAAGCGCCCTGAAGATCGATGATGAGCTTCTCCCGCTCCGCAGCCGCCTGTTTCCGCTCCGAAATATCGACGCAGTATTCTATCATCTGGACCATGCGTCCCTCGCCATCGAAGATAGGAAAGCAGTGGACCTCCATGCTCCTGGCAGTGCCGTCCCGATCATAGTGAACGTGCTCCGTCATGACCGGTCTGCCCGTAGTCCGCACTTCATCGAGCGGGCAGGGATGATCATCGCCTCCGCACGGCGTTGCCCGCTGGTGGGAGAGCTTATGACAGGTCAAACGCTCCGGCAACTCCCCGTCGCAGGCGGCCTTGTTGGCCAGCTTGAGCTCATAGCTGTCGATACTGAAAACATAGAAGGGGTGCGGCAACGCGTCAATAACGGTCGTAAGGAACCGGTTCTGCTCCTGTATTTTTTTCTCCGCCTTTTTGAGCTCGGTAATGTCCTTGATGACAATGACCGCCCCGACGCACGCCTCGCCGTCGAAGAACGGCGAGAACGATATTTGCGTTTCCTTGATCGTGCCGTCTTTTGATTTCGTCTCGGCCTCGCGATGCAGGATCGGCGCCTGTTCCTGCATGGCTTTCCTCGTCGGGCACTGGTCCTCGCAACGGGAGGACTGCTCGCAAAAGATATGATGACAATGCTTTCCCACCGACTCATCGAATGAGTAGCCGGTCAGTTTCTCCGCCGCCGGGTTGGCATACTGGATGCGCATATTCCGGTCAACGACATAGACCGCCTCGCTCATAAAGTTCAGGATGGCTTCGTGAATGGACGTAAATTGCATGCCGACTCCTTAAATGACTTTTCTGATACGTCGGTATTATACCACCGGCGATACTATTTTGCGACAGCGCAGATACGCATATAGTAGTACTAAGTAAGAGGACCTGACTCGGCCGGAGTTCCTCTGCCCGCTGTTCTGTTTGACAGGCTGAACATATGGTGCGATAATTTTTTTAGAGAAGGAAAATTAAGGAGGGATTAGCCATGAAAACACTGGTTATCGGGTGCACCGGTACGGTCGGAAGCGTTGTCATGAAAAAGCTGGCGGCCCAGGGCGTCAGCATACGGTGCATGTCCCGTTCTAGCGATAAACTTCGCCAACTCCCGACAGGAGTTGAGGGCCGCATCGCGGATTTGGACAATCCAGGCACGCTTGCCCCGGTTTTTTCCGGCGCAGACAGCGTCTTTTTACTTGTTCCCGTCAGCCCGAACGAGACGGCACAGGGCCTCGCAGCGGTCCAGGCGGCCAAAGCCGCACGCGTGAAGAAGATCGTTTACCTGTCGGTCTCCATGCCTGAAGGCTCAACCCATATTCCGCACTTCGGCAGCAAGATACCGGTCGAGAACGCCATAAAAGAGTCCGGCATTGCCTACACGATCCTGAGGCCGAACAACTTCTTCCAGAACGATCTGGCGTTGAAGGACCAGATCATGCAATACGGCCTGTATCTCCTTCCCATCGGCTCGATCGGGTTGAACCGCGTCGATGTGCGGGACATCGCCGATTGTGCCGTGAATGCCCTGACCAAGCGGGGTTTTGAGGGCCAGACCATTGCCATCCACGGTCCGGACACCTTGACCGGCAATGATATCGCCCGCATCTACAGCCGTTATGTCGGCAGGGACGTCCGCTACGGCGGCAACGACCTCGATGTCTGGGTGCGGCGGGTCAGGAACGTCATGCCGGAATGGAAGGTCCGTGATTACCGGGTGATGTACAAATTTTACCAGGACCACGGGATGGTCGCCGTCGCGGCCGACCTCGAGAAGGAGCAAAAGCTCCTCGGCCACAAGCCGCGCAGGTTCGAGGACTTCGCCAAGGAAATCGCCGGCGGATGGAAAGAGGAACTGGCCAGGGCCGCGTAACCGCAGTCTGCATGTAAGTTCGCGGGAAGAGATTTTGTCAAGGAGGAGGTACAGGCGCAACCTGAACCTGAAAGAAAGGAGGTGTTCCGATGAAGATCACAAAGGTCGCGAAGAAACAGGCATTGACCTGCAAGTGTCACAGCTCTTGTTAATGGGGAATGATGTCGCCTCCGTAACCGGAACGGATCAGGGAGCTGCAGGAGGGAATGCACCATGAATGTCAAAGACCCGGTATGTGGAATGACAATCGATGAAAAGGACGCCGCGGCAACGTCGACCTACCGTGAAACGACATACTATTTTTGTTCGACCGCGTGCAAGGAGAAGTTCGAGAAGGACCCGGAATCCTACACGCATGAAAAAAAGACCGGCGCTGCGGAACCCGGTCCTGCAGCGAATTCTTCTGTGAGCCCGGAAGATATGAAACACGCGTCA
>OFHF01000013.1_pt1 | contig 15504 bp, 12 predicted proteins | sample 1521971 | NCBI WGS metagenome assembly OFHF01 (sample SAMEA2468440, study PRJEB22500) | soil metagenome | biome: Glassland; feature: Farmland; material: Clay | place: Australia | collected 2013-01-31 | depth 0.55 m | reverse complement strand
AGATCGGCACGATCCAGCCGATCGAGGAGATCGGAAAGATCACGAAGGAGAAAGGGGTGCTGTTCCATACCGATGCGGTCGCGTCCGTCGGGTGGGTCCCCGTGGACGTGAAAGCGCTCGGTGTGGACGCGCTCTCGCTTGCCGGCCATCAGTTCTACGGCCCGAAGGGCGCTGCTGCGCTCTTCGTGCGCAAAGGCGTCCGGATAAAGCCACTGATCGAGGGTGGCATCCAGGAAGACGGCAGGCGCGCCGGCACCGAGGATGTGCCGGCCATTGTGGGCCTCGGCAAGGCTGCGGAGCTCGCGGCAGCGGACGTTCCGCGCCGGATGAGCTACGTCGCATCGCTCAGGGACCGGCTGCAGAAGGGCCTTACGGAAAAGATCGACCACCTGGTGATCAACGGCCACCCTTCGCGCAGGCTGCCCCATAATCTGAATGTGTCCATGTGGTACGTGGAGGGAGAATCAATGCTCCTGTTTCTCAACATGGAAGGCGTGTCCGTTTCGAGCGGCTCGGCGTGCACTTCGCGCTCGCTCAAGGCCTCGCACGTGCTTACCTGCATCGGCACGGACGCCGCCGTGGCGAACGGCACGCTGCTCATGTCGCTCGGCATGGGAAACACCGCGGAAGATATCGATTACGTGATAGAGAAGCTGCCCCCGATCGTGCAGCGGCTGCGGGAGATGTCGCCTCTCTATGAAGATATGATCAAACAGGAAAAAGTCCGGTGAGGAGGATGGTATGGAACAGTACAGCTCAAAGGTGATGGATCATTTCGCGCATCCGCACAACGTCGGTGAGATCGAGAACGCGGACGGCGTGGGCACCGTGGGGAACCCCGTGTGCGGCGACGTCATGCGCCTTTATATCAAGGTCGAAAATGACATCATTACGGAGGCCAAGTTCAAGACCTTCGGATGCGGCGCGGCCATTGCGACGAGCAGCATGGTGACCGACCTGGTGAAGGGGAAAAGCATCAAGGAGGCGCTTGCGATATCGAACGCCGCCGTGGCAGAGGCGCTCGGCGGCCTGCCGAAGGTAAAGATGCACTGCTCGGTGCTGGCCGAAGAGGCGCTCAAATCGGCTCTCGATGATTATTACAAGAAAAAAGGCGTTCCTTCGCCGGTCAAAATGCCCGCTGAAACGGGGCATGAGCATGAGAGTGAGTAGGGAAGGCGCGCGGGAATGAACAGATCAAGGAATTCCCATGGACATTCATGATGTTAAACCCGACCAGATTCTCGATTGCGTAGGCCTGGCCTGCCCCATGCCGATCTTCAAGACCTCGAACAAGATCAAGGAAATGAGGACAGGGGAGGTGCTCGAGGTCCAGGCCGACGACGACGGGATCGAGAAGGATATGCCCGCCTGGTGCAAGATGACTGGCAATGAATACCTCGGTCTCACCAAGGACAAGAGCGAGTATCGCGTTTTCGTCCGGAAAAAATAATACAATGCTCCCGAACCTCGACCGGCAGGATACTCTCTTGCCGGTTTTGCTTTTTGCCGCAGCTCCCTCCTTCCTGCTTTCCGTTTGACAATGCAGAGGTGATAGTTTATTATCTCAACACCGCAACAGCGCACGCGAGAGGAGCATGATGCAGACGATCGTAACGTTAAAAGAAGGCGACTGGGTAGAAGACATCTATCTTGTTACGTCGAAGCAGGTCTCCACGGCAAAGAACGGCGTGACCTATCTTTCTCTGAAACTCGCCGACAAGACCGGAGAGATAGACGGCAAGCTTTGGGACAACGCCGAAGAAGTCGCCGGTAGGTTTGAGCGTGAGGACTTCGTTCGCATCAAAGGGGTCGCCGCCTATTACCAGGGCGCGATGCAGATAAAAATGAAAACACTCGAAAAGGTCGACGACTCGAGAGTGGATTTTGCAAACTTCATTCAGACCTCTCCCCGCAATATCGATGAGATGGTCGAGGAGCTGAAGGCCGCCGCAGCCGGCCTGACTAACGGATATTTGAAGCGGCTTTTTGAAGCTTTTTTGAGCGATGCGTCGTTCATGGAAGCCTTCAGGCGCGCCCCGGCTGCGAAGACGCTCCATCACAATTACATCGGCGGCCTGCTCGAACACGTGGTCGAGCTCATCGCTCTTTCGCGCGATGTGGCCAAACATTTTCCGTCGATTGACGCCGATCTCCTGGTAACGGGCGCTTTTTTGCATGACATCGGCAAGGTGTACGAACTTTCCGTCAGAAAGTCGATCGAGTATACGACCGAGGGGCGGCTTATCGGCCATATTTCCCTGGGATACGAGATGGTTGCCGACAAGGTCAAGACCCTAGCGGGCTTTCCTCCGGAACTGGCCATGCTGCTGAAGCACATCGTCCTCTCGCATCACGGAGAGTATGAGTTCGGGTCTCCCAAGCGGCCCAAGATCCAGGAAGCGATTGTCATCAATTACCTGGACGACCTCGCTGCGAAGCTTAACAACTTCCAGGCAACGCTCAAGAAGGAAAACGTAGCTGAAGGGGCGTGGAGCAATTTCAGCAAGATGCACGACCGGTATCTTTACCGGAAGACGGCCGGTCCCGGCACAGCATCTTTGGCTACGGGCCCGGATGAAGAAGAAAAACTCAAAGGCAAGAAAACGGTCCGCGTCGCGGAGCCGGATACGTCCGGCAAGCTGCCGTTGGATATATAATAAAGTGCAAGCACCAAATAACAAGCAACAAATCTCAAATTAATATCCATATATCCAATGATCAATGGCCGAAACGGTTGAAATTTGTTACTTGGTGTTTGGAACTTATTTGTGATTTGATTATTAGAGTTTCACGGGAGTGTACATGTTGGGCGTTTTCCGCAGTCTGGGCGACGGTCTGGCAAAGACCAGAAAAAATTTGACGGACAGGATCGGTTCGCTGGTCCTCGGCGAGAAGATTGATGAGGGATTTCTCGGCGAGCTTGAAGAGGCGCTTGTCTCGGAGGACGTGGGAATGGAGACAACGACCTTTGTCCTGAAGGACCTGAAGGAACGGTTCCAGCGCAAGGAGCTGTCGACGCCTGCGGAGGTCCGGAAACGTCTAAAAGAAATCCTGTACGATATCCTGGCAGGACGCGCTGTGAAATTCGACGTGACTGCCGCTCCCTCTGTCGTACTTGTCGTGGGCGTCAACGGCACGGGCAAGACCACCACGATCGGAAAGCTGGCATACCGCCTGCAGACCGAAGGCAAAAAAGTGATGTTGGCCGCGGGCGACACCTTTCGCGCAGCGGCGTCTGAACAGCTTTCGATCTGGGGAGAACGCGCAGGCATCCCGGTAATTAAACACCGGGAAGGGGCGGACCCGGGTGCGGTCGTGTTTGACGCTGTTACTGCCGCCAAAGCCAGGGCCGTGGATGTGCTTATTGTGGATACGGCCGGACGGCTTCACACAAAATCAAACCTCATGGAAGAGCTGAAGAAGGTGAAGCGCATCCTGTCGCGCGAACTGCCGGGGGCGCCCCATGAAACCCTCCTGGTCCTCGACGGGAACACGGGACAGAACGCGCTGGTGCAGGCGAAGATGTTCAACGAAGCGGTGGGCGTCACCGGCATTGTGCTCACCAAGCTCGACGGCACATCCAAAGGCGGCATCGTGTTCGCCGTCAACAAGGAACTCTCGATCCCCGTGAAGTTTGTAGGCATCGGAGAGGCGATTGAGGATTTGCGGGAATTTGACCCGAAAGAATTCGTTGAGGCGCTGCTGTGATGCGGCAGTGCGGAGTGTTGAGTAGGGAGTGTGGAATAGAAATCCGAGGACGGTAAGGCCATGGAGAGTGTTCAGGTAGAGATATTCGGCCAGGTGTACAGCATCAAGGGCAAGGATGATCCCGCCTCTATCCGTGAACTTGCCGCCTTTATTGACGCCAAGATGAAAGAAGTACAGAAGGGGACCGGAACGTCCGATCCTCTCCGCGTAGCCATCCTCACTGCCCTTACCATCAGCGACGAACTTTACCGCCTTCGTGCGGAGAACGAGGCCATGGGATCAACGGCAGAAAAAACGGTCCAACGGCTTCTCGATCTCACTGAACATGTCGGGGAGCGGTTATAAAGGACGGGGAGACAGGTATTTAGGGGATGTATAGGCGTTTATCAGAGCGTAACCAATTGTAAATACGAATGTTTCACGGAATTGCACCATAACCCTTCCCTATTTTATTCTTGCCATTTTTCCATGACTCTGGTATATATACATAGAGAAAATAATTGGAACAAAGTCCCCTGCTTTGCGCGTGATTGGATAAAACTTGTTCCTCGTGAAAAAAAAATAAAGGGAGCTATCCCCGGGAAAGGGTGTGCATGCCCAGATACGACTGGGACGCCTAAACTTTCCTCTATGGCGCCCACCTGGTTACGACCAGGAATCAAGTTTTCCACACGGCAAAAGCGGGGGATTTTTTTTATTTCGAATTTTCCACGACCATGCATTATTTTACGGCATTATAAAGTAGTATAGTGTATTCAGCGCATGTTTCGAAGGGGCGGTAAAGTAAGGAAGGCTCCGGCGCTTTTGATAGTGTTCATGAAACAGCGGTACACTGAGGACGTTAATTTTCATCTCTGAGTTGAGGTCAGTGGACCTTCTCAGTTCCGCGCGAAGATTGTATTAGCCAGTGAGACAGTAAACTTTGAAAATGGGGTTATTTCTTCATACATCATATAGACAGCAACGGGAGGCTCCGAGGACAAATTTCCCGGGGAAGATGCAGGCGGTGACCATTTACCGTGATACATCGACCCGCGTATGGACCGCAGCTTCTCGGAGACCCGGAAATACCCCGGAAACTTAGTAAACTGGCTTCTGATCTAACTCTTCGATCCACTATCTCACGCCTGTTGTGAAACCTTCCTGAAGTATTACGTTGGGTCTTAAGAATATCAGAAAACTGACGCACGTCGAGCCTGTATCCGCGGAACCAGCAACGCCTCCGCTCGCGTGGAGAATGCGGCCCCTCGACCTGTCTGAATTCGTCGGGCAGGAGCATATCCTGGGGCAGGGCAAGCTCTTGCGCAGGGCCATCGAGGCCGACCGGTTCATGTCGCTTATCCTCTACGGCCCGCCCGGCGTGGGCAAGACCGCGCTCGCGCACCTGATCGCGGAGCGGAGCCGCGCTCATTTTGTCTCGCTCAACGCGGTCACCGCCGGCGTTGCCGATATCCGCAAAGTGGCGCAGGAATCAGCGCTCGAGCGCAGCCAGAGCGGCAAGAGGACGGTACTGTTCATTGACGAGATCCACCGCTTCACCCGTGTGCAGCAGGATGCGCTCCTGCCGGACGTGGAGCGGGGAAACATCACGCTCATCGGGGCTTCGACATCGAACCCCTTTTTCGCCATAATCCCCGCGCTGTCGTCCCGCTCGCAGATTTTCGAATTCAAGCCGCTCAAGGACGCAGATATTAAGACCCTCATGCTTCGCGCCCTGTCCGACAAGGAGCGGGGCCTCGGAAGTCTTGGGGTGGATCTCGCTCCCGACGCCCTTGAGTTCCTGGTCGCGCGATCGAACGGCGACGCGCGACGCGCGCTGAACGCCCTCGAACTCGGCGTCCTCTCGACCCCGCCGCGGGAAGACGGCATCATCCATTATGACCTCCCTACTGCCGAGGAATCCATCCAGAAGAAGGCGCTTGTATATGATGAGGACGAGCATTATGACACCATCTCGGCCTTTATCAAGAGCATGCGCGGGAGCGATCCCGACGCAACGCTTTACTGGATGGCAAAGATGATCTACGCCGGGGAGGACCCGCTGTTCATCGCCCGCAGGATCGTGATCGCCGCGAGCGAAGATGTCGGGAATGCGGACCCGCGTGCGATCTTCGTTGCGACCGCCGCCTACCAGGCCGTGGAGCGCATCGGCATGCCGGAGGGCTCGATTCCGCTGGCGCAGGCCGCGGTGTATGTTGCCGCAGCGCCGAAGAGCAACGCTTCCTACCTCGGCATTAATGAGGCGATGAAGGACATTGAGGAAGGGATTCTCTTACCCGTGCCGGACCATCTCAAGGACGCCCACTACAAGGGCGCCGCGCGGCTCGGCAGGGGCAAGGATTACCGATACCCGCATGATTACCCAGGCCACTTTGTGGCCCAGGACTACCTCCCGCAAAAGCGGGAATACTACCGGCCCACGGAGCAGGGCGAAGAAAAGCGCATCAAAGAGCGCCTTGCCGGGCTGAAGAAGAGACATCAGGAGGAAAAAGAATGATTGAATATATCATACTAGTGATTGTCGGACTCGCCGGCGGGTTTGGTCTGGGCCTGCTCATAAAGGGAAGAGTCGCGGCGGGCAAGATCAAGGACGCCGAAGCAGAGGCGTCGAAGATCGTAGCAACCGCCGAACGTGAAGCGGAAACGAAGCGCAAGGAAGCCGTGCTCGAGGTCAAGGACAAGCTTTACCAGGCGCGGGCCGATTTCGAAAAGGAAAATCGGGACAAACGGCAGGAGATCCAGAACCAGGAACGGCGTCTGACGCAGAAGGAAGAGAACCTCGAAAAGAAAGTCGACCTTGTTGAAAAAAGAGAGTCCGATGTCGTGAGGCGGGAACGGGAGCTGACGGCGCGGGAGAAGGCGGCGATCGAGAAGGAAGAACGCTTTGAGAAGGGGCTGCGCGAACAACGGCAGATGCTTGAAAAAATCGCAAGCATGACCGCCGAGGAGGCCAAACGGCAGCTCATGACCTCCATGGAAGACGAGGCCAAGCACGAAGCCGCCAAGACCATCAAGCGGATCGAAGACGAGGCCAAAGAAGAGGCCGACAAAAAGTCAAAGAACATCATCAGCCTGGCCATCCAGCGGTACGCGAGCGATTACGTGGCCGAGGCGACCGTATCCGTCGTCAATCTGCCCAATGATGAAATGAAGGGCAGGATCATCGGGCGCGAGGGACGGAACATTCGCGCGCTCGAGGCCGCGACGGGCATCGACCTTATCATTGACGATACGCCCGAGGCCGTCATCCTCTCATGCTACGACCCGCTCAGGAGGGAGATCGCGCGCCTGACAATCGAGCGGTTGATCCAGGACGGCAGGATCCATCCAGCCCGTATCGAGGAGATCGCGGAGAAGGTAAAGAAAGACCTCGATGTGGCAATGAAGGAAGAAGGCGAAAAAGCCGCCTTCGACCTCGGGATCCACAACATTCACCCGGAGATCATCAAGCTTCTCGGCAGGCTCAAATACCGGACGAGCTACGGCCAGAACGTGCTCATGCATTCCCGCGAGGTCGCTTACTTTGCCGGCATCATGGCGGCTGAATGCGGTGTCGACCAGAAGTTCGCGCGCAGGGCGGGCCTGCTCCATGACCTGGGCAAGGCCATCGACCATGAAGTCGAGGGGACCCATCCCCAGCTGGGCGGCGACGTGGCCAAGAAGTACGGCGAGTCAGCCAAGGTGATCAACGCGATCCTCACCCATCACGGCGACGGCGAGGCGAGCTCGGTAGAAGCGGTGCTCGTGGCGGCCGCGGACGCGCTGTCAGCGGGAAGACCGGGGGTGCGGCGCGAGACGCTCGAAAGCTACCTCAAGCGGCTTGAGCAACTGGAGTCGGCCGCGAACTCCTTCAAAGGGGTCGAGAAGTCCTATGCCATCCAGGCCGGCCGCGAGATCCGCATCATCGTGAAGCCCGATGACCTCTCGGACGCGAATTCGGCCCAGCTTTCACGCGACATTGCCAAGAAGATCGAGCAGGAACTGTCCTATCCGGGACAGATCAAGGTGACGGTGGTGCGCGAGAGCAGGTACGTGGAATACGCCAAGTAAGGCATTGCGGAATGCGCCCCGCAGTCACGCGGGCACACCCTGCATTCGCAGCGTAGCACTCATAACCGCCGGGCGCATGCCCGTAATCGTTGGGTGCGGGCGGATTTCGGAGTTTCATTAATCAGCAGTTGCCAATCCGCAGTCTGCAATTGACCATGTAACCCGTGCACATCAAACGACGGAAATTCGTTATGGCATTCAGCGTGGGAGCGGAGGCAGAGTGAGGGTCTTATTCATCGGCGATATCATCGGCGAGCCGGGCAGGAAAACAGTCCGGGCGAACATGCGTGGTCTCATGGAGACGCATAAACCGGACCTGGTGATCGCAAACGGAGAAAATGCCGCCGGCGGATTCGGTATCACGTCCGACATCGCCGAGGAACTCTTTGCTCTCGGGATCCACGTTCTTACCTCGGGCAACCATGTATGGGACAAGAAGGAGATCGAGCCGTACCTCACGAAGCAGGACCGGCTCATCAGGCCGGCCAATTATCCGGAGGGCAATCCCGGCTATGGCAGCGTGGTCATCTCCACCGGCGCGGGCAAGGCGGCAGTGCTCAATCTTGAAGGCCGCGTTTTCATGTCCAACCTGGCAGACCCCTTCCGTGTGGCCGAGCGCGAGATAGAAAAGCTCAAAAAGGAAACCCCGGTCGTCATTATTGACTTCCACGCCGAGGCCACGTCCGAAAAGATCGCGCTGGCCTGGCATCTGGACGGCAAGGCGAGCGCCGTGATCGGGACCCACACGCACGTCCAGACTGCTGATGAGCGGATACTGGCTTCGGGAACCGCGTTCATCACCGATGCGGGCATGACGGGGCCCACGGATTCGGTTATCGGCGTCAAAAAAGAACAGGCCATCGCGCGTTTTTTATATCAGACCCCGCACCGGTTCGAGATACCCAAAGGGCCGGTCCACTTGGACGGCGTCCTTGTGGATGTCGATGAGAAATCGGGGAAGGCGAACTCCATAGAACGGATTCATCTGAAGTCGTAGTCTCCCCTGCAATTGCGGAGTGCGGATTGGCGATTGCGGATTAAAATCCGCAATCCGCAATCAGAGATCCTCAATGATGAAAACCCACATCCTTACCGTCGCCCAACTCACCTATCAGATCAAGGGCCTGCTTGAGGGAAATTTCCCCGACGTTTGGGTGGAGGGGGAAATCTCAAACCTCACCGTTCCCCAGTCAGGTCATGCTTACTTCACGTTAAAAGACGAGCAGAGCCAGGTGCGCGGAGTTCTGTTTCGTTCTTCGCAGCGGTTCCTCAAGTTTACGCTTCAGCACGGCATCCAGGTGATCTGTCGCGGCAGGGTGAGCGTGTACGAACCGCGGGGGGAATACCAGCTCATTGTCGACTATATCGAGCCGAAGGGGCTCGGTGCGCTTCAACTGGCCTTCGAGCAGCTCAAAGCGAAGCTCGAACAGGAAGGCCTGTTCGAGCTCGATCGTAAAAAACCGCTCCCGCTGCTCCCGCAGCGCATCGGCGTCGTCACTTCGCCGACCGGGGCCGCCATTCGCGACATGCTTCGTGTGATCAAGCGGCGCCATCCAAAAATTCATATTCTTCTCTATCCCGTGCCGGTACAAGGCATCGAGGCCGCTCCTGCTATCATCGAAGCAATCCGGTACTTCAACGAGGAACGAAAGGTGGATGTGATGATCGTCGGCCGCGGCGGCGGTTCGCTCGAAGACCTCTGGGCCTTCAACGAAGAGTCGGTTGCGCGGGCGATTTCCGCCTCGAAGATACCGATCATCTCGGCGGTCGGCCACGAAACGGATTTTACCATCGCTGACTTCGTTTCCGATCTTCGCGCGCCTACCCCCTCGGCGGGGGCCGAGATGGTGGTCAGAAGCGAAGAGAGTTTTCGGGAGATTATCGGCTCCCTCGAGTCGGGCCTCATCAAGAGCATCAGGCGCCGGATCGACCGCACTCGATCGTCCCTTCGTGAGTTCACGAGGCTTCTCGTTGATCCGAGAAGGCTGCTGGAGCATTATTCACAGCGAATCGATGAACTAGCCGGAAGGCTTGTCATGGGACTCAGGCACCACCTGCGGAGGGACCGCGCGCTGCTTACTTCGTATGCTGCGGGGCTCGATCATTTGAACCCGCTCGGCATCCTCGCGCGCGGATACAGCATCACGAAAAAACTTCCCACCGGCATTATCCTGAAAGACTCATCTGAGATAAAGCCCGGCGATATGATCAGCACGACACTGCATCGGGGCGAAGTGATCTCCAGGGTGGAGAAGCGTGCTAAAGCTAAAGACGGGCATTAAACACGTTGCTGTTGATTCACAGGAGGAAAGCCGGGATGCTTCCGGCTGTTCATCCGTGGGGGTGCTATTTACCGGGAAAAAGGGCGATAGCTCTGGGCAGTCTTGGCCCCGGCACGGTATCCCGCGGAGATGCATGTTTTATGTATAGGCTATAATCGTTTGACTAAGTTTTTTCATTGTGTTACTCTGTAACAATGGCTGCGGAAGAAAAAAAAATCGAACCGCTTTCCTCTGAAGTCCAGGACGTGATACGAAACCTCGTCTCGGCGATCAGGGCCGTGAAGCTCTATCCTTCCAACAATCCCATCTGTTCCCAGACCATCGAAAAATCCAGTGAAGTGCTCATCCGTTTTTTGGAGACCGAATCCGAATGCCATGTCGGGGTGCAGAAAACCTATTTTACCTATGCGCAGACGCCGGTCGGAAAAGAAACACAGTTAAACAGGGCGATTGCTCAGGACCTGTTCGCTAAGGGGATACGGGAGGTCGTTTTCAGCGTTGGAGTGACCGAGAAAGAATTGGCGGATTTTTACCGGATCCTCGCGCTGTCGCCGGAGGAACTGGCGATGAGAAGCGGGATAAGCTCGGTCCTCTGGGAGCGGGGCACTACGCACATCAGGGTGACTGAAGCTGGTCTGGATGATGTCATTACAGCGGAAGCGGAGGGGACCGGGGAGACAGTGCCCCATGCAAAACCGTCGGGAAAGACCCTTGACGAAGCCACTGCGAGGAAGGAAATAGCCGTTGCGGGCCGCCGCTTGGTTCTGGGCGACCTCATGACCGATCCGGGAGGATTCGGAGCGGGCATGATCGAACTTGCAATACAGACCGCAGACGCGAATGAAAGCGTGGATGACCGCCTCTTTGCATTGTATACGGAAGCGGGGCGCAAAATCTGGACCGACTGTGCCGACCAGAGCGATACGTTGTTCGAGGGGCTGGCTCAGTCAGCCCTTTCTCTGGACCAGTCTCACCGGGAGAGGCTCATTGCCGGCAAGCTCTATGCGGAACTCGATGCGGAACTGGAAAACGAAGGGAAGGCCGATCCCAATGAACAGGTGCCCAATGCGTTGCATGAAATCGTGACCGGACGGTTTTCCACTGCGTGGACCGGTCAGCAGGTATCAACGCTCCTGAAAAAATCATCGGCAAGGAAGACTGCACCGCCTGCCGCGCCGCCTCCTCCGGGGACACTGGACGCTGTTCCGATTTCCAAGGACCTCGGTAAGATAGCCAGGGACCTGGCGGAGTACACCCCCGAAGAGATGGAAGCGCTCAAGGCCATGAGCGAAGCGGGCATGGAGTCGGACATTATCGAGGCCTCGGTGCGCACGCTTATTTTTCTGCTTCCCGAAGTGAAAAAGTCCGGTCATTCGACGCCCGACGAGGGAGACATCAAGCTTTTTTCGGGCGTTGTCCGCCAGCTCGAGGAAATGCAAAGCTATCTTCTGAAAAAGAAGGATTATGACCTTGCCGCGCTCATCGCGCGGTCGTTTCATGTGCCCGTCGATCCTGCCTTCGAGCCGAAAATGACGGAAGCCGCCAATAAGGCGGCATCAAGCGACGTTCTTATCCCAACGATCAATGATTTGAAGAATTATCCAGCCGGCTCTCCGGAGTACCTTTCGGCCTGTTCATATTTGGCCACTGCCGAGCGCGAGACGACGGAAATCCTGCTGGAACTCCTGGCAGCTGAGGCCGACCGTTCGGGGAGAGAATTTCTCATGGCCCTTTTAAAAGATATGGTCAAAAATCAGCTCATGTTGATCGGCGAGCACCTCTCGGACAAACGCTGGTATTTTGTACGAAACATTGTGATTATCCTCGCAGAGAGTAAGAGCGACCTTGCCCTTCCTTTTCTCCACAAAGTGGCGAACCACAAGGACGCCAGGATACGGCGGGAAGTGATCAAGGGGCTCGTGAACATAGGAGGGAAAAAGGCGGCAAGTCTTGTCGCCAAGTATCTCGATGACAAGGTTGCCGAGATACAATTGTCGGCTATTCACGGCCTTGCAGGGATCGAGGGCGCCGGCGACCTTGAGGAGCAATCATTGATGGCCTTTCTGGCAAACCGGCCTCTTAAACGCAAGGGTATGGAGCTTACGATCGAAGCCATCAGAGCGCTGGCGAAGATCGGCGGACGCGATGCAGAGAAATTCCTGGCAAGGTACAACCGCATCCGGTGGTGGAAACCAAAAAAACTTCAGATGGAACTTCGCTCAGCCGCGCAGCTGGCGCAAAAGGAAATCAAGAGGAGACAGGGAGATGGAGGACGAGCACGGCAATAGCCGCGGCGAAGCCAGACAGTCGTTTTTCGCGAAACAACAGCTGATCAATTCGGCAAAAGCCGCCTTTCAGCTGCTGTCGGCCGTTATGCGGAACGCGACGATCTATCCGGACGCCCACCCCTTTCTTCTTGCATCCGCGGAAAAGCTCCTCAGCAAGATCGAAGAGCTGCTGGTGGGCCGGAAGGAAGTGACGTTCTATTTGGTCGGCGGAGAGCTTTTTTTCGAGAAAATATCGATACCGATTGACGAGAGCCTGGTGCTGGTCATGGAACAATTTGCCAGCCGGGACGTCGGGGGCGTCTCCTTCAAACCCGGGCTCTCGCAAACGGAGCTCATCAAATTTGCCTGGCTGGTCAACAAAGAGACCTCGTTCTTTACCGCCGAGGGAGGTCTCAACGAGGTGATTGCCAAAGAGAACATTGTTCATATCGAGCTCCACCGGGTGCTTCTTGTCAATAAAAAGCCCAAGGACACTGCCAAGGAAGGGGAAAAGAGGACCGCAGAGATATTCATGGATGCCGTGAGCACGGTGAAGGAACTGGTCCGCGCCGTGCATCTTGAAAAAGCGATCAACGTGCGCAAGATGAACACGACGGTGCAGACGATGGTCGACAGCATCCTGGACAATCGAGATGCCTTCATGGGTCTGACCAGCATCAAGATGTTCGATGAATACACCTTCGCGCACTCAGTGAACACGGCGGTTCTTGCTATTTCCCTCGGGACATTCCTGTCGTTCGAGAAGGCCCAGGTGGCCGCCCTGGGCATGGCCGGTCTCCTTCACGACATCGGCAAGGTAAGCGTTCCCCTCGATATCGTCAACAAGCCGGGCAAGCTTACAGACGAGGAGTGGGAAATGATGATGCGACATCCCATCGAGGGGGCGCTGCTTCTCTCCGACGTCTCCGGGGTGACGAAACTTGCCATGGTAGCCGCCTTTGAGCACCATCAGCATGGCAAGGTCCGGGGATATCCCAATATCGACGGCCGGCACCAGCAACATCTTTTCGCGCAGATCGTCTCCCTGGTCGATGCCTACGACGCCATCACGGCGTCCCGGGTGTATCATAGCGTTCAGACATCGCCTTATCAGGCCATCCGGACGCTGATCAATCAGCGCGGCAGCACCTTCGATCCCCTGCTCGTGAAGACCTTCGTCAATATGATAGGACTATTCCCGGTCGGCACGGTTCTTAAACTCGACACCGGCGAGATCGGGCTGGTCATGCACCAGACACGTGATCTGTTGCGTCCCCGCGTTCTGCTTCTCGATAAGTTTGACGGCTCGGAAAAAGAGGCCGGAACCGAAATAAGCCTCCTCGAAACCGCGGCCGGCCGATACAAGCGTTCCATCGCCGGCACCATTAATCCTCATACTGCAAAAATCGACGTAAAGAAGTATCTCACGGAATAATCCCGAAATCGTTCAGAGAAATTCTGCGGTCCCGCAAAATTACTGCTGTAGGTCCATAGCGAGCGAAGCGAAACAATTCAGCGTTGTGCACAGAGTATTTCCCGACAGGGTTTTGAGAAAACGGATTCCAGCGTTCCATCGAAGCGGCTTAGGAAGACATCTCCTTGATCTGTTTGATTACCTCGTTCATCACCGTCTGTGCATTGCCGTACAGCATGCGCGTGTTGCCGGCATAAAAAAGCGCGTTCTCGATGCCTGAATAGCCGGCACCCTTGCCGCGCTTGATCACGATTATGTTGCGCGCCTGGTCGACGTTCAAGATCGGCATGCCATAGATGGGGCTCGACTTTTCGGTGCGCGCGGCAGGGTTTACCACGTCGTTGGCCCCGATCACGAGCGCAACGTCCGCCTGGGCAAACTCCCCGTTAATTTCCTCCAAATCAAAAATTTTATCATACGATACGCCTGCCTCGGCCAGCAGCACATTCATGTGCCCCGGCATGCGGCCCGCCACCGGATGGATCGCGAACTTGACTTCAACCCCCGCCTCCTCCAAGAGCGCGCTCATTTCCTTGACCTTGTGCTGCGCCTGGCTCACGGCCATGCCGTAGCCGGGCACGATGATAACCTTCTGCGCGTACCGCAACATGGACGCGGCATCGAGCGCAGAGACTTCCTTCAGCGTTCCTGAAATGCCGACTCCTCCGGTCCCTGCCTCTCCGGTAATCGGTTTGAACAGGATGTTCGTGAGCGGCCGGTTCATGGCCCTGGCCATCAGCTTGGTGAGGAGCGTGCCCGCTGAGCCAACCACGATGCCGGCAATGATCAAGGCGGGATTATTCAGCACGTAGCCCTCGAAGCCCACGGCGAGGCCTGTCAGGGCGTTAAAGAGCGATATCACCACCGGCATGTCCGCACCGCCGATAGGCATAGTGATGATCCCCCCAAGCGCCAGGGCGAGGACGAAAAAAGCGAGGATCTGCAGGGTAGCCGCATGGCCGAGGATTATGAGATGTATTCCTGCGAAAAAGGTGAGCCCCGCAAGGACTGCATTCACCGCGTTCTGGGCAGGAAGGTGAAAGGTCTTTCGCATGATTCCCTGCAATTTGGCAAAGGCGACCAAGGAACCTGAAAATGACACCGTGCCGATCAGACCGCCCATGACCGCGAGTGCAGAGACCGCCGAACCCGATGTCTCGCCCCGGGCAAGCTCGATCGCTGCGATCGCCGCTGCCGCGCCGCCGCCTTCCTCCGCGACGATCGCGTGGTCGGGAAATTTCTCCCGGAGCCGCGCGACGATCACGGCCTCGGAGCGCCGGTCGGTCTCCGTGACCAGATCGACTTCCCCCTTGTAGACAATCTCTTTTGGGCGATCGTGGTCCGCGCGCAAGATGGCTCCTGCCTCGCGGGCGATTTCGATGGCGGTTTCAAGGAATTGGCTCATTGGACTTTGACAATTTCGAGCGGCACGATAATCAAGATTTCGAGGTCGACGCGGCCCGCCCTGCCGGTTCCGGCGGTCAATCCGAATTTCCGCTCGTGAAGTACTCCTTGCGGTAGCGGACGGTGTAGCTGCCCTTCACTTCCAGATGCACGCGCCGGTGGCTCCTCGGCGGCGGTACGGGGTGCGGATAATAGCCCAAAAGATACTGCGTGCGCAGCTCGCGATCGATCCGATCGAACATTCGATCGAGCTGGCTCAGTTCATCGAGAATGTACAACGCGCCGCCCGTGCTGTCCGTAATCGTGATCAACGCATGTT
>OFHF01000005.1_pt1 | contig 16673 bp, 16 predicted proteins | sample 1521971 | NCBI WGS metagenome assembly OFHF01 (sample SAMEA2468440, study PRJEB22500) | soil metagenome | biome: Glassland; feature: Farmland; material: Clay | place: Australia | collected 2013-01-31 | depth 0.55 m | reverse complement strand
CCGGAAAGCTTCCACGCCGTATACGCCTCCTCCATCAGATGACAGCTGTTGCAGAACTCCGGGTTTTTCTGTATGTAGTTGTAGTACCGAACGGCCAGCACGATGCCCAGCACCGAAATGATGAGCATCAGGGAGATAAGAACGGCCTTGTCTCTCGGGCTCAGCCCCCGTTCCAGTTTGTCGAATATTTTGGAGATTATCTTATACATGGTAATTAAATTTCACCGCGAAAAACGCGGAGCCCGCAGAAAGAAAAAATCCCAGGATAACTTGCCGGGTCCTCGACAAAACCAAACTCGAAAGCCATGAATTATTTACGGACCTGGTTATTCAGCATTATTTTAAGTTCAGTATTTCTCATTGAGAGTTTCAAGTCCTCTGCATTCTCAGCATCTCCGTGGTAACCATGTTATTTGATCAATAGCTCCGCTATCTGCACCGCGTTCAGCGCGGCGCCCTTGCGCAGGTTGTCGGACACGAGCCACAGATTGATCCCGTTCGGGACGGAATCGTCTTCCCTGATCCTGCCCACGTACGTCTCGTCCTTGCCCACAACATCGATCGCCGTCGGATAAATATTTTTTTTCGGTTCGTCGAACACGATGACACCCGGCGCGGCCGAGAGGAGCGCCCTCACTTCGTTGGCGAAGATCTTTTTCCCGGTCTCGATATTCAACGACTCGGAGTGGCACCGGAACACGGGCACACGCACCGTCGTCGCCGTCATCCGGATGGCGTCATCTTCCATGATTTTCTTCGTCTCATCTACCATCTTCATTTCTTCCCTTGTATAGCCATTGTCGAGGAAGGAATCGATGTGCGGAAGACAATTGAACGCTATCTGATGCGGATAGACCTTTGCTTCGACGTCCTTGAAGTTCAGGAGCGCAACGGTCTGCTGCGCGAGCTCGTCCATTCCTTTTTTGCCGGTACCGGACACAGACTGGAACGTCGTGACCACGACGCGCCTGATCTTCGCCGCATCATGGATCGGCTTCAAAGCCAGGACCATGCCGATAGTCGAGCAGTTCGGGTTGGCGATGATGCCGCCGTGTCCGGCCATGGCGCGGGCATTCACCTCGGGGACGACAAGCGGGACCTTCGGGTCCATGCGAAAGGCGCTGGAGTTGTCGATCACCACAGCGCCGGACCCGACTGCCGCCGGCGCGAACTCGATACTGCGCTCTGCTCCCGCGGAAAAGAGCGCGATGTCCACGCTCTTGAACGAGTCTGCGGCCAATTCCCTGACCGTCCAGTGCTTGCCGTTGAGCTCAACCCGCTCGCCCGCAGAGCGCTCCGAAGCGAGCGGAACGAGCTCGCTCACCGGGAAGTTCCGTTCCCCGAGGATCTCGATCATCTCCCTGCCGACCGCGCCGGTCGCGCCTGCGACGGCAACTACGTATTTGGCTTTTTTCTTGAGCATTATTTGAAAGAACGATTTAAACCTTTCATCGTAAAGAGACAGAAAAAAAACAACGTCATGGCAAAGGAGCAATGCGAGCAAGCAATCCGGTTTTTGCATCCAAAACCAAAAGAGCGATTGTCTCGCTGCGCTCGCAGTGACGGCTCATAAAAAAAACAGACCTTCATTACTGCTCCACCACGATCCGCAGCATTCTTCTGAGCGGTTCCGCCGCACCCCAGAGGAGCTGGTCGCCGCAGGTAAATGCGTTCAGGAACATCGACCCCATGTTCATCTTGCGGAGACGCCCCACGGGCACGGTAAGCGTTCCCGTGATCGCAGCCGGCGTCAGCTCCTTCATGGTGATCTCGCGCTGATTCGGAACGACCTTTACCCACTTGTTGTGCTTGGAGATCATATCCGTGATCTCGTCGAGCGGAACGTCCTTGGTCATCTTGATCGTAAGCGCCTGGCTGTGGCAACGCATGGCGCCCACGCGTACGCAGGTGCCGTCGATCGGGATCGGCTTATTCTCGCAGCCCAGAATCTTGTTCGTCTCGGCCTGGCCCTTCCACTCTTCCCTGCTCTGGCCGTTTTCCAGCTGCTTGTCGATCCAGGGAATAACGGAGCCTGCCAAAGGCACGCCGAAGAACTCCTTGGGATAGGCTTCGGAGCGGATATGGTCCGATACGTTACGGTCTATTTCCAGGATAGCACCAGCCGGGTCGTCCAGGAGTTTTTTTACCGTTCCATGGACCGAACCCATTTGCTTCAAAAGTTCACGCATGTTGTTCGCGCCCGCGCCCGAGGCCGCCTGGTAGGTCATGGCGCTCATCCATTCCACCAGCCTGAGCTCATAAAGGCCGCCCAGGGCCATGAGCATCAGGGACACCGTACAGTTGCCGCCGATATAGTTCTTGATCCCCTTTGCCAGGCCGTCCCTGATCCCTTTCATGTTCACCGGATCGAGGATGATGATCGAGTCGTTTGTCATGCGAAGCGTGGACGCCGCATCGATCCAGTAGCCCTTCCAGCCAGCCTCGCGCAGTTTGGGATAGATCTCATTGGTGTAGTCCCCCCCCTGGCAGGAGACAACGGCGTCCATCCTCCTCAACTCATCGATGTCCTTCGCGTCCTTGAGCGCCGGGACGTCCCTGCCGACATCCGGCCCCTTTCCGCCCACATTCGACGTGGTGAAGAACACCGGATCGATGAGATTAAAATCCTTTTCTTCGTTCATGCGGCCCATGAGCACCGAGCCCACCATGCCGCGCCAACCGATAAAACCGACTTGCATCATCGTCTTGCTCCTGCTTTTAATATTTTCACTATGAACTGCGACTATGAGATGCCTTAAACCATTCCCGCCACCATGTCCCCCACTTCCGTCGTGGACATGCCCATCTTCCCGGCGGCCTGGCTCTTCATCTTCTTCATGGTCGAAATCATGGCATTCTCGATAGCCTGTGACGATTTTACTTCGCCGAGAGAGTCGAGCATCATCATCGCGGCGCCGATTGCGGCCATGGGATTGATCGCTTTTTGGCCGGCGTACTTCGGCGCACTGCCGCCCATGGGCTCGAACATGGAAACGCCCTCGGGGTTGATGTTCCCGCCTGACGCCACACCTAACCCGCCCTGGATCATGGCGCCCAGGTCGGTAATGATGTCGCCGAAGAGGTTTTCCGTAACAGCCACGTCGAACCATTCGGGGTTCTTCACAAACCACATGTTCGCGGCATCGATGTGGTTATAGTCGCGCTTGAGTTCGGGGTATTGCTTTGCGCCCATCTCTTCGAACGCGCGGTACCACAGGTCCCCGCAGTGGGTGAGCACGTTCCGTTTGTGTATGAGCGTGATCGGTTTTGCCGCGTATTTCGGGTTTGATGCGTTACGCTTTTTCTTCAGCTCAAAGGCGTACTTGAGGCAGCGGTCCACCGTGCGGCGGTCATAGACCATAAGCTGTGTCGCAATCTCTTCGGTCGTGCCCACGCGCGTGGCCCCGCCGTGGCCGGTGTAAATGCCGCCCGTGTTCTCGCGAATAACGATGAAGTCGATGTGCTCTGGCCCCTTGTCCTTGAGCGGCGTCTCCACATTGGGATAGAGCTTCACCGGCCGAAGGTTGATATACTGGTCCAAAGCAAAGCGTATTTTAAGCAGAATTCCCGCTTCCAGGATGCCCGGCTTTACGTCCGGATGCCCGATAGCGCCCAGGAACAGGGAGTCGAACTTTTTGAACTCTTCGATCGCGCTGTCGGGGAGCGTCTCGCCGGTCTTTAAATACCGCGCGGCCCCGAAATCGAACTCCGTGAATTCGAGCTTGAACCCGCCCTTTGCGGCGGCGGCCTTGACGACTTTCACCGCTTCCCGGACGACCTCGGGTCCGGTCCCGTCACCGGGAATCAATGCTATTTTATAGGTCTTGGCCATGAATATACATTCCCTTTCTTAAATCCGTTAATGCGAGCGGCCGACGGGAGCGCGGCAATCTCGCTTTTAAAATCTGAGTTTGCCTCGTCGTCCCGCTCTCGCAATGACCGGCATCAATTTCAGCAGTCTATCTTTTCCTGGCGCTGCAGTTGTTCGTCCGCATCTCGATACACTTGTCGTCACCGGGTTCGAAATCCAGTCCGCAGGAATACTTCGAGTGCCCGCTGGGGGCGGCATAGGAAGGAGCGAGGTTCCGGCTGAAATACACGCAGGGCTCACACGGAAAACCGGTTTGTTGTTTCTTCCTCGGTTGGAGCGCTTTCATCAGCTTGAAGCACGCTGTCAATTACAGGCCCGCCTTTTTTTTCGTATAGGCCATCAGCCCTCCGGCGGCGATGAGTTCCTGCATAAAGGGCGGCACGGGCGTTACCTTGAATGTCTTATTGGAAGTAAGATTCCGGACCACTCCCGCGTCCGCATCCACCTCGACCTGATCGCCCTCTGCGATGCCGTCGACCGCCTCGGCGCTCTCGAAGATCGGGAGCCCCATGTTGAAGCAGTTCCGGTAAAAGATCCGCGCAAAGCTCCTGGCCACGACGCAGGACACGCCCGCGGCCTTGATCGCTATGGGCGCATGTTCGCGCGACGAGCCGCACCCGAAGTTCTTCTCGGCAACGATGATGTCCCCCGGCTTCATCTTCTTCATGAAGTCGGGATTCGTTGAGTCTTCCATGCAGTGTTTCGCCAACTCTTTCGGGTCGGAGGTATTCAGATACCGGGCCGGAATGATCGCGTCCGTATCGACGTCTGCCCCGAATTTCCATGCATTACCGTTGAATTTCATTGGGAACCTCTTTTTTAGCCACGGATGGACACGGATCAACACGGATAAAATATTTACAACAATCAACTTCAAATTTTTTATTCGCGTCAATTCGCTGACATTCGTGGCTGAACTTAGTTTTAAATCAGTGTCAATCCGTGAAAATCCGTGGCAAAATATTATTTCAGTTCTTCCGGTCTTCCGATCCTGCCGAGCACCGCCGATGCCGCGGCAATGGCCGGGTTTGCGAGATAGACCTCGCTCTTGGGAGAGCCCATCCTGCCGACGAAGTTCCGGTTGGTCGTTGATATGGACCGCTCTCCGGACGCCAAAATCCCCATATGGCCGCCCAGGCACGGCCCGCACGTCGGCGTGCTGAAGGCGGCGCCCGCATCGATGAACACGTCCACGAGGCCTTCTTTAATACACTGTTTGTAAATATCCTGCGTTGCCGGGATCACGATCATACGCACGTAGGGATGGACCTTGTGGCCTTTGATCACCTTCGCCGCCTCACGCATGTCCTCGATCCGGCCGTTCGTGCAGGAGCCGACCACTGACTGGTCGATATTGACCGCTCCCAAAGCGCTCACGGGCTTCACATTCTCCGGAAGGTGCGGGCAGGCGATCTGCGGCTCCATGCCGGTCAGGTCATATTCCCGCACATCCGCGTAATTCGCCTTCCGGCCGCTCTTGTAGAATTTGTACTTTCGACGGGCGCGTTTTGCAACGTATTTTTCAGTGACCTCGTCAGGCTCGATAATGCCGTTCTTGCCCCCTGCCTCGATCGCCATGTTGCAGATGGTCAAACGACCATGCATCGGGAGCTTTTTGATCACCTCGCCGGTAAATTCCATTGCCCGGTAAAGGGCGCCGTCCACGCCGATATCACCGATCGTGTGCAGAATGATGTCCTTGCCGCCGACCCACTTGCCGAGCTTCCCCTTGTAGATGAACTTCATGCTCTCGGGCACCTTGAACCAGGCCTCGCCGGTGATCATGGCCGCCGCCACGTCCGTGCTCCCGACGCCGGTCGAGAACGCGCCCAGGCCGCCGTACGTGCACGTGTGGCTGTCGGCGCCGATCACTACATCACCGGGCACCACGATCCCCTGCTCGGGAAGGAGAGCGTGCTCCACCCCCATCCGGCCGACTTCGAAGTAGAGCGAGAGGTCGTGCTCCCGCGCGAACTGGCGAAGCAGGTTACACTGTTCGGCGGACGCAATGTCCTTGTTCGGCGCGAAGTGGTCGGGAATGAGCGCGATCCTCCCGGGGTCGAACACCTTTTTGGCGCCCGCGGCGCGAAACTCCTTGATCGCGATTGGCGCGGTAATGTCGTTCGCGAGCACGATATCCAGTTTCGCGTTGATCAGTTCCCCCGGGGCAACTTCTTTTTTGCCGCAGTGGGCGGCGAGAATTTTTTCAGTAATGGTCATCATAGTTTTGTGAATATACAATATCCCCTTGCCAGTTTCAACTCTTTTTTGGCCTTCCCTTCTTCCAGTACTCCAGCTTATTGAGCGCGTTCACGTAAGCCTTTGCGCTCGCCACAATGATGTCCGTGTCCGCGCCGTGGCCCGCGACCTTCTTGCCGCCTTCTTCCAGCTTTACGGTCACTTCTCCCTGGGCGTCCGTTCCGCCGGTGATGCCCTTGACGAGATAGGCGTCGAGCCTGCTCTTCGTGCCGGTGATCGCGGCAATCGTCCGGTATACCGCGTCCACGGGTCCATCGCCGTGGCCGGCCTGTTTTACGGTCCTGCCGTCTACTTCCATCTCCACCGTGGCCGTGGGCGTGATGCCCGTACCGCTCTCTGCGCGCAGGTTTTTCAACGCATACACCTCGGTGATGTGCTTTAGCTTATCGGAGATAAGGGCTTCGATGTCCTCGTCATAAACTTCTTTTTTCTTGTCCGCCAGGGCCAGGAAGGCCTCATAAACCCTCTCGAACTCCGCATCCGGCAACTCGCTGCCAAGCTCGGCGATCCGGTGGCGCAGGGCATGGCGCCCGGAACGGGCGGTCAGGACGATAGAGGATCCGCCCGCGCCCACGTCTGCGGGATCGATGATCTCATAGGTCGATCGTTCCTTCAGCACGCCGTCCTGGTGGATACCGGACGAGTGGGCGAAGGCATTTGCGCCGACGATCGCCTTGTTGGGCTGGATCACGATGCCGGTGATGGAAGACACCAGGCGCGAGGTGCGGATGAGTTCCTTCGTATTGATGTTCGTGTCCGCATCGAAATAACTGCGCCGCTGGCGCAGGGCCATCACAACCTCTTCCATCGCGGTATTTCCCGCGCGCTCCCCGATGCCGTTCACCGTGCATTCGACCTGGCCAGCTCCGTTTTTCACTCCGGCGAGCGCGTTCGCGGTGGCCATGCCGAGGTCGTTGTGGCAGTGAACTGATATCGTGACCTTTTCGATGCCGGGCACGTTTTCCCTGATGCCTTTGATAAGCGCGCCGTACTCCTCCGGATAGGTATAGCCGGTCGTGTCCGGGATGTTCACAACGGTGGCGCCCGCTTTGACGACTGACTCGACCATGCGGTACAGAAACGCCGGTTCGGCCCGTCCGGCGTCCTCCGCGTAAAATTCCACGTCGCCGACGAATGAGCGCGCGAGTTTGACCGCTGTCACGGCCCGCTCGATCGCTTCATCACGGCTGATCTTGAGCTTGTGCTTGAGATGGCTCTCGGAAACGCCGATGCCGGTATGGATGCGGGGGCGTTTTGCGGTCTTGAGCGCGTCGGCCGCGACTTCGATGTCCTTCGCCACGGCCCGCGATAGGCCGCAGACGACTGCGGCCTCGCCGACTTCGTCGCCGATCTTCCGCACGCTCTCGAAATCACCGGGGCTCGAGATCGGGAAACCCGCTTCGATAACGTCGACTCCGAGACGGACAAGCTGCCGGGCGATCTCGATCTTTTCCGCGGTGTTCATGCTCGCGCCCGGGGATTGCTCCCCGTCGCGGAGCGTTGTATCGAATATTTTGATGATGGTGCTCATATATTCCTCCACGTCATACCGCGAGAGGGCTGACGCATGATACAGAATCAATAAAGAAAAAAGAGATCAGGATGTCCTCGTGATCTCTCAGCCATGAACCGTCATAATCGCTATACGAACAGGGCGGACTAAGCCGAGGCTTGTGCCGGTTTCTTCTTAAGCAGTTTATAGAGCGCTTCCGCCAAGCCCACGGCCACATACGAGATAGAAACCAGGAACAGGACGAGCGCAGGATGAATGGCAACGACCGCCAGGAACGCTGCAATGCCCACCAGGAGGCCGAAGGGCCGCCGCTGCTTCAAATTCGCCTCTTTCAGACTGTGATAGGTGATGTTGCTCACCATGAGCCCCGCAAGAAGGAACGTCAGCGCCAGCACCCAGTAGTCCTTACCTACCGCATCAGCGAGGCATGCGAGGTTCAGGTGTTCGAGGATGACGATGATGTCCTGGTAGGCGAGCACCGTGGTCGCCATCACGAGCGCCGAGGCCGGGATAGGAAGACCCGTAAAGTGCTTTTTCTCGGCACTGCCCATCTGAACATTGAATCTCGCAAGCCGGAGCGCGCCGCAGGCAACGAGGAAGAAAGACCCAAGCCATCCAACCCGGCCGAACGAGGAGAGCGTCCAGGTATAAACGAGGACGGCCGGCGCAACGCCAAAGGATATCACGTCGGCAAGCGAGTCGATCTCAATACCGAAGCGTGTTGCCGTATGCGTCATTCTCGCGACCCATCCGTCGAGTGCGTCGAAAACAGAAGCGATCATAACGGCCCATGCGGCCCGTTCATAATCCGAATTGAGCGACGCGATGATCGAATAGAACCCCGCGAACATGCTCGACAGCGTTATGAGGTTGGGAAGTACGTAGATCCCTTTTCTCATTTGAGCGCCCCGATGATGTCCCGGCCGCCCTTGATCCTGTCGCCGACCTGCACCCTGAGTTCGCTGTCCTTCGGGAGGAAGAGGTCCACCCGCGAACCGAACCGGATCAGGCCGTAGCGCTCGCCCGTCTTGATCGTATCTCCGGGCCTGGCATAGCAAACAATCCGGCGCGCGATGAGACCAGCGATCTGTTTGACCAGTATTTTCTTTTTTCCGTTCGCGATGACCATCGCCGTCTGCTCGTTGTCCAGAGATGCCTTATCCGCCGAGGCAACATGAAACTTTCCCGGGTTGTATTTCACCGCCTCGACGGCCCCCCCGCAGGGCGCACGGTTCACGTGCACATTGAACACGGAAAGAAAAATGCTGATCTGCTTTACGTCCTGCTTCAGATAATCCGGCTCGTAGACGTCCTTGATCACGATCACACGGCCGTCAGCGGGCGATACCACGACGTCCTTTTCCCGGGGAACGATACGTTCCGGGTCTCGAAAAAAAAACAGGACGAAAAGCGCAAGCACCAGCGCGGCAGCGCCGGCACCTTTCCATCCCAGCGCAAAGAGAAGGACCGTGGCGATTGCAAGGGGAAGGATAAACGGCCAGCCTTCGGCAGCCACGGGTATTCCGTAGTTTTTCATCATGATTTTAAAACCTTCGCGACTTCGCGGCAAAATTATTGGCCTTAATTCTTGCTCTTATCCACCAGTTTGCCCTTCTGCAGCCAGGGCATCATCTTCCGCAGACGATCGCCGACTTCCTCGATCGGATGTGCCTGGCCCTTTTTCGTAAGCGCGGTGAAGGTGGGTTTGTTCGCCATGTTCTCGAGCATCCACTCTTTCGCAAACTGGCCGGACTGGATCTCGGAGAGGATCTTTTTCATCTCCTTCTTGGTTTCCTCGGTGATAAGCCGCGGCCCCCGCGTCAGGTCGCCGTACTGCGCCGTGTTGCTGATGGAATAGCGCATGTTTGAGATGCCGCCCTCGTAGATCAGGTCCACGATGAGCTTAAGCTCATGGAGGCACTCGAAGTAGGCCATCTCCGGCGCATATCCCGCCTCGACGAGGGTCTCGTACCCGGCCTGGATGAGCGCCGTGGTCCCGCCGCACAGCACCGCCTGTTCGCCGAAGAGGTCGGTCTCAGTCTCTTCGCGGAAGGAGGTTTCTATAACACCCGCCCTGCCGAGGCCGATCGCGCAGGCATAGGCCAGCGCCATGTCCTTGGCATTGCCTGACGGGTTCTGATGTACTGCGATGAGCCCGGGGACGCCTTCGCCCTTGACGTACTGAGAGCGCACGAGATGTCCGGGGCTCTTGGGCGCGGCCATGAACACATTCACGTCCTCGCGGGGGACGATCTGGCCGAAGTGAATGTTAAAGCCGTGTGCGAACGCGAGATAGGCCCCTTTCTTGATGTTCGCCTCGATGTCTTTCTTGTACATCCCGCCCTGGAGTTCATCGGGCACCAGGATCATGATGATATCGGCGACTTTCGCGGCCTCTGCCGGTTCGACGACCTTGAGCCCGGCGCCGGCGGCCTTCTCCCATGACTTGCTGCCTTTGCGCAGGCCGACCATGACGTCGATGCCGCTTTCCTTAAGGTTATTGGAATGGGCAAAACCCTGGCTTCCATAGCCGATCACGGCAACCTTTTTGCCCTTGAGCAGATTCATATCCGCGTCCTTGTCGTAGTAAACTTTCATCATGTCCCCTTTCAAAAATAACTGATGTCGGAAGTCTTTTATTTCAATCTATTTTTCAGCTCTTCATCGGCAAAGATCTGATCGATCGCCGCCGTCAGGGCATCGGAGAGAACGCTCTCCACAACGCCGGTTGAGAAGGTGAGGTTCTGGCGTTCCATCGTGCTATTGACGTTCACCACGCGGATGACTTTCTTCTGCGCCATGTCCGCCACGGATACGCGAATCTGCACTTCGGCCTTGACGGTCGTGTTCGCGAAACGCGACGTGGTTTCCACCCAGAGTTTTTTGATCTCGCCGCTGATCAGGAGGCCCGCTCCGTCCGACGGAATCCCGGCTTCGGTCAGGTTCCACGCGGTATAATTTTTTTCCGCAATACCGCGGGCCTTGAGCGCGCTCTTGAGGGCCGCCGTCACCTTGTCGGCTGCGATGCCCTGTACCACCAGATCGTTCGTATGATCGCCCGAGGCAACGAAACGCTTTCCTATGACCGACGCCCCTTTCCCGCGGTCATCCTTAAACGGACTTACACCTACGGTTACCTTTACGGCCTCCGGAGTCACGGCCTGCGGCGGTTGATATTGGAAGTTAAGGAGAATAGGACCCTCGGACGCGCCCCCCGACGAAAAAAACGCAAAAAAGACTGCAATGCCGGTGTATATGCGCGACTGTTTCATGCCGATCTCCTCCTTCATGTTTTCGATTGTTATTCTCTCGGAATGGCCACTTTGCCCGTTCGTACGATCTCTTTAATGCCGATCGGACGCAAGAGCTCGATGATCGCCGCGATCTTCTTCTCGTCTCCCGTTATCTGAAATGTGTAACTTTTTTGAGAGGAATCGACGACACGCGCGCGAAAAATGTCGGCGATCCTGAGCGCCTCGGCCCGGTGCTCCGCGGGCGCATTGACCTTGATGAGGCACATCTCCCGTTCCACGTATTCCTTGTCGGCAAGGTCCGTCACCTTGATGACGTCGATGAGCTTGTTGAGCTGTTTGATGATCTGTTCGAGGATGCGTTCATCTCCCTCCGTCACGATCGTCATCTGTGAGATCGTGGGATCAAGCGTGGGGCCGATCGAAATGGTCTCGATGTTGAACCCCCTGCCGCTGAACAATCCCGATACCCGCGACAGCACGCCGAACTTGTTCTCTACAAGCACCGATATGATATGTTTCATCGTCTGTCCACCTTAGGTTCGCTGATCGCGGATTTTATTCCGCAACCCGACCTGCACCCGGCGTTTACGAGTGCAAGCGCGAGTGCAGGGCGATTCCGCAATCCGAAATTACTTCACCGCCTTCAGCTTCTTCTCTTCTTTTTTCTTCTCTTCCCCGAAGATCATCTCGTTGATGGAGGCGCCTGCGGGCACCATGGGGAAAACCTTCTCGTACCGTGCGGTTACGAAATCCATGAATACTGTCCTCTTCGCCTTGAGGGCCTCTTTGAGCACCGGGAGCACGTCCACGGGTCTCACCGCGCGCAGACCGACCGCGCCGTAGGCTTCTGCAAGCTTCACAAAATCGGGGGTGCTGCCCAGGTCCACGGACGAGTACCGTTCCTGGTAGAACAGCTCCTGCCACTGCCGCACCATGCCGAGATAGCGGTTGTTCAGGATTACTACTTTCACCGGGATATTGTTCTCAACCGCCGTGGCGAGTTCCTGAATGTTCATCTGGATGCTGCCGTCGCCGGAAATGCTGAAAACGTTCCGGTCAGGATGCGCCACTTTCGCCCCGATGGCCGCCGGGAACCCGTACCCCATGGTACCCAGACCGCCGGAGGAGAGCCAGTTCCGGGGTTTGTCGAACTTATAATACTGGGCGGCCCACATCTGGTGCTGGCCCACGTCGGTCACAATGATCGCGTCCCCGCCGGTCAGCTCGTAGAGCTTCTCGATCACGAATTGCGGCTTAATAACGTCATCGGCATATTCATAGGTAAGCGGCCGTTCCTCGCGCCAGGCATCGACCTGCTTGAGCCAGCTCTTGCGTATCGCGTCCCAGGGTTCCTTGATATGGCGGAGTTCCTTATTAAGGTCCGCCATAACGTGCTTGACGTCGCCGACGATCGGAATGTCCACGCGCACGTTTTTTCTGATCGAGGTCGGATCCACATCGATATGGACGATCTTGGCCTCGGGCGCAAAGCCCTCCACCTTGCCGGTCACCCGGTCATCGAACCGCGCGCCGATGGCGACGATCAGGTCCGAGTTGTGGATCGACATGTTGGCATAGTACGTCCCGTGCATGCCGAGCATGCCGAGTGAGAGCGGATGCGTGCCGGGAAAGCCCCCGATGCCCATGAGGGTATGGGTCACGGGAATTTTCGTGATCTCGGCAAACTCCAGAATCTCCGCCGCCGCATTCGAAAGTACTACCCCGCCGCCGATATAGGCCACCGGTTTCTTTGCCTTGGCGATCGCTTCGGCGGCCTGCTTGATCTGCCACTTGTTGCCGGTGAGCGTGGGGTTGTAGCTCCTGATCTCAACCTTCTCGGGATAATGGAACTCGGCCTTGTTCGTGACAACGTCACGCGGCAGGTCGACGAGCACCGGGCCCGGCCGGCCCGTTGAGGCTATGTAGAACGCCTCTTTCACGGTCTGTGCGAGGTCCTTCACGTCCTTGACGAGGAAGTTGTATTTGGTGCAGGGACGGGTGATGCCGACGATATCCGCTTCCTGAAAAGCGTCGTTGCCGATGAGCGCGGTGGGCACCTGGCCCGTGAACACCACGATCGGGATGGAATCCATGTATGCCGTGGCCAGGGCGGTCACCACGTTCGTTGCGCCCGGGCCCGACGTCACGAGGGCGACGCCGACCCTGCCCGTGGAACGGGCGTAGCCGTCGGCCATGTGCACGCCGCCCTGCTCGTGCCGCGGCAGGATTATGCGGATGTCCTTCTGGTCGTAAAGGACGTCGAAGATCTTGAGCACCACGCCGCCGGGATAGCAGAAGAGCGTGTCGACCTTCTCTTTTTTCAGACATTCGAGAAAAATTTCAGCACCGGTAATCTGTTTGTTCGACATAGTCACACCTGCTCAGTAAAGACATCTGTTAGCTTGTTTTCTTACTCCACGCTCCACACCAGGCCGATACTCGCGGCCCCGTAATCGTGGCGCCTGCCCTGGGTCGAATAATTGTACTGATAGTCTACGTATATCACAAGCTGGTCGAAGAACGGCACCGCCACCCCGATCTTGGGGTACGCTTCGGCATGAAGAGCCGTTATGACGGTGCCCGATCCGATCTTCACGCCGATCATGGCAAACGGCCAGAACCGGTAAACGGGGGTAAGATAACCGATGGCGGTATCGAATCCGTACTGGAACGTCTGATTTCTCTTCCGGGTGTAATAAATGCCCGCGTTTACCAGCTTGCCCTGGTCCGTCAGCCAGACCCCCGCTCTGACGAGGTCGCGATTGGCCGTTGAACTGGTCTCGAAATTGTATCCGGTGAACTCAACCGGGGGAGGCTCTTCCTGCCGCTCATTCCCATTACAAGACACCGAGGCCAGCGTTACCATGAGCATGAACACGGAGCATGAAATGTTCCGGACCCATTGGCTCTGCATATCCCAAAAATAAGTATATTATGCTTTTACTATCGCCCCGGTATTGGCTGAGGTGACCACCTTGGCGTATCGCGCAAGCCAGCCGGATTTGATTTTCGGCTCCCGCGGTTTCCATTTCGCAAGCCGCTTTCTCATCTCCGCTTTGGACAATTTGATCTCCAGCTTGCGGTTCGGTATATCAAGGATGATTTTGTCCCCGTTCCGCACGATTGCGATCGGACCGCCCTCGGCCGCCTCGGGGGAGATGTGACCGATGCAGGGACCGCGCGTGCCGCCCGAGAACCTCCCGTCGGTCAGCAGAACGACCGATTCCCCGAGCCCCATGCCGGAGATGGCGGAGGTGGGTGAGAGCATCTCACGCATGCCGGGCCCGCCCTTGGGACCCTCATAGCGAATCACGATTACCTGCCCGGGTTTGATTTTGTTCGCGAGGATGGCCTTCATCGACTCTTCTTCCGAGTCGAACACGACCGCCGTCCCTTCAAACTTTTTCATCTTGTCGCTCACCGCCGTCTGCTTTACAACGCAGCCGTTCGGCGCAAGGTTACCGGAGAGCACCGCAATCCCGCCCTCTTTGTGGTAGGCGTTTTTCAAGGTCCGGATGACTTCGTCGTTTCCGACGCGGCCTGCCTTTGCATGGTCGACGATCGCTCTGCCGCTCACGGTCGGTGAAGGCTTGAGCATTTTCGTGAAGCGCGACAACACCCCCGGTATGCCGCCTGCAGCATCGAGGTCCTCCATATAGGTAGGACCGCCGGGCAGCATATTGCACAGATGAGGTGTCGTGCGGCTGATCCGATCGAAGGTATCAATTGACAAGTCGATGCCGGCCTCGTGCGCGATCGCCGGGATATGGAGCGTCGTATTGGTCGAGCCGCCGAGCGCCATGTCGATGCGTATGGCATTCTCGAACGCGTTTTTTGTCATAATCTTACGGGGCGTGAGGCCTTCCTGAACCATCCCGATGATGCGTTTGCCGCTCTCAAATGCAATACGCCTTTTTTCTCCGGAAATCGCCAGCGCAGTCGCACAGCCCGGCAGGCTCATGCCGAGCGACTCGGTGACGCAGGCCATAGTGTTCGCTGTATACATGCCTTGGCACGAACCCGCGCCGGGACACGCGCACATTTCGAGTTCGGAGAGTTCGCGCTGGTTCATCTCGCCCTTCCGGACTTTGCCCACAGCCTCGAAAGCGGTAATCAGATTCACGCGCTGACCACGGTAATTTCCGGAATGCATGGGGCCGGCAGTAACCACGATCGTCGGAATATTGACCCGCGCTGCTGCCATGAGCATCCCGGGAGTAATCTTATCGCAGTTCGTCAGAAGCACCAGCCCGTCAAAGGCGTTTGCCATGGCTATGGATTCTACGACATCGGCGATCAGCTCACGGGACGGCAGCGAATAATGCATGCCCACATGCCCCATCGCAATGCCGTCGCAGATCCCGGGCAGTCCGAAAAAGAGCGGCCAGCCGCCGCCGGCATGCACGCCCTTCTCGATGAACCGCTCCAGGTCGCGCATGCCGATATGGCCCGGGATGAGATCGGTGAAGCTCGTGGCAATGCCGATCATGGGCTTGTCGAGTTCGCTCCGCGTGATGCCCGTCGCGAATAAAAGAGACCTGTGCGGCGCGCGCTCCAGGCCTTTCTTGATCCTGTCGCTTCTCAAAGGTTTTTCTCCAAAAAAGAAACTCTACCAAAATGGTAGAGTTCTTATTTTTAACATAGATACAGGAAGATAGTCAATAAAAAAATCCCCCCTTACTCTTCACGGTAAAGAGGGATTTCTCTTTTCTGAATGGGCAAAAATACAAAAGGCAAGGTTTTTCACCCTGCCTTTCCGCTGTCAGGCCCAACCGACTTTCGAGCGCCTGATGATTTCCATCATTCTATCTTTTGCCGCCAGTTTCAGTTTCTGTATTCTCTTCCGTTCCACCTCTTCCTCAGGGGTGAGGTACCGATGGGCTTCAAAGCTCGTCAACGTGTTTTCCAGTTGCCGGTGTTCCTGTTCCCATTTCTGAAACTCTGAATCCTCCACCCTGAGTTTTTGTACAAGTACTTCTTCCTTTACCTCCACATTCATAGTTCGACCCTCCTTTAGGGTTAAATGTCAATGAGAGGCTGAACGCATCTTTATATGTTATAAAAACAGTAACACATTTGTAATAAAAAGGCAAGAAGTTCTATGTGTAAGAAACTCAAGAGTTTTATGACACTTTAGTCATATATTCAAACGCCTTTTGTTCCATGGTCATGATCACCGCGTCCTCGGTCGGCATGTCGTAGTAATTCCGCCGGATAAAGCTGCCGGTAAATCCGAGGTCCGAATAAAGCTTCTGGGCTGCGGTATTCGACGCCCTGACTTCGAGAAAAGCCCGGTGTGCGCCTTTGATATGGGCCTGCTTGAGCGCGGCGAGAACAAGCTGCCGGGCGATCCCTTGCCGCCGCTGCGCCGGGGCCACGGCAAGGTTCAGGATATGCATTTCATCCTCCACGAGCCAGAAAACGATGTAGCCCGACACCGTGCGCGTGGGCGTATCATCCGCAAGCGACACCAGGAGCGTTGAGACTCCGGGGCTTCGAAACTCGGACAGAAAGAGATTTTTCGACCAGGGCATGCTGAACGAGGCCTGTTCGATGACAAGGACCTGTTCGATATCCTCCTTCTTCATGAAGCCTATCTCGATGTTCGTCTTTTTTCCCACGCCACCTCGGCCTCCGGCCTGCGAATATACAGCGGTGTCAGACTGTCCGCGTCGGTCCGTTTGCCTTTTTTGAGCATGTCGAGGCCAAGTTCTGCCACAATCGCGGCAGAAGGGAGCATTGCGGAGAGCGGGGCGAACCGGGCACGGTCTCCGAA
>OFHF01000003.1_pt1 | contig 17929 bp, 13 predicted proteins | sample 1521971 | NCBI WGS metagenome assembly OFHF01 (sample SAMEA2468440, study PRJEB22500) | soil metagenome | biome: Glassland; feature: Farmland; material: Clay | place: Australia | collected 2013-01-31 | depth 0.55 m | reverse complement strand
GGCCAGCGCGGCGTCAACATCATGGAGTTCTGTAAGGCGTTCAACGCCCAGACCCAAGGTGTCAAGCCCGGTCTGCCGATCCCGGTGATCATCACCGTTTACAGCGACCGCAGCTTCACCTTCATCACCAAGACCCCGCCGGCCTCCATTCTGCTGAAGAAGGCTGCCGGTATTCAGTCCGGATCCAAGGTTCCCAACCGCGACAAGGTGGGTAAGGTCAGCCGCGCCCAGCTGGAAGAGATCGCCACGGCCAAAATGCCTGATCTCACGGCTTCCGATATTGATGCCGCCGTGCGGACCATCGCCGGTTCCGCACGCAGCATGGGCATTGAGACTGAAGGGGTATAAGCCATGGCCAAGATTTCCAAGCGTTTTAAGGCGATTCGTGAAAAGTTGCAGCCGGGCAAGGCCTATCCACTCGATGAAGCTTTCGCTTTACTGAAAGAGCTACCCAAGGCGAAGTTTGCCGAGTCGATTGATGTGGCGGTGAACCTGGGCGTCGATCCGCGTAAGTCCGATCAGGTAGTGCGCGGTTCCACCGTGCTGCCGCACGGTACCGGTAAGAGCGTACGCGTTGCGGTGTTTACCTCCGGAGCCAACGCCGAGGCGGCCACCGCCGCCGGTGCGGATATCGTCGGTATGGAGGACCTGGCCGCCGAAGTGAAGGCCGGCAAGATGGATTTCGATGTCGTTATCGCCTCTCCGGACGCGATGCGCGTGGTCGGCCAGCTGGGTCAGATTCTGGGTCCTCGTGGTTTGATGCCGAACCCGAAGGTCGGCACCGTTACCCCCAATGTCGCCGAAGCGGTGAAGAACGCCAAGGCCGGCCAGGTGCGCTACCGCACCGACAAGGCAGGCATTATTCACTGCTCCATCGGTAAGGTGGACTTTGAGATCAATGCTCTCAAGGAAAACCTGGCGGCTTTGCTGGCCGATCTGCAGAAGATGAAGCCGAGCAGCGCCAAGGGCATATATATGAAGAAGGTCGCCGTCTCCACCACCATGGGGCCGGGGATCGCTGTCGATCAGGCCTCCCTCGGGGGCTGATCGAGTTATCGACTTTTGACCGCCGGCGTTCGCGCCGGTGTACGTCGAAGACCGTAGGTGCCGTTGGCTCAATGTTCTTCGGAACGCCTACGTAGGCGGTGTCACCCGATTCAGGTTTACCTGTTACGGGCCATCGTGAAGTGGGGCGGTCGTTTTGCACCGTACCGTAAAGGGTGGTGTATCGCTCACGGGCGATACCCGTAATGCAACGAAAAGAGGTGATTTCGCGTGGCTCTCAATATTGCGCAAAAGAAGACCATCGTAGCCGAAGTCGCCGAAGTCGCTGGCAAGGCCTACTCTGCCGTTGTGGCCGAGTACGCCGGCTTGAGCGCCGCTCAGATGACTGCCCTACGCGCCTCGGCGCGCAAGGACGCAGTCTACGTGCGTGTGGTCAAGAACACGCTAGCTCGCCGTGCCGTCGAAGGCACCGAATTCGCTTGTCTGCAGGAGACCCTCACCGGTCCGCTGATGATGGCGTTTTCGCAGGAAGATCCGGGCGCGGCTGGTCGTGTGATCAGCGAGTTCGTCAAGGCTAACGAGAAACTGGTCGTCAAGGCTGTTTCCATCGGCGGCAAATTGTTGCCCGCTGCGGAGCTGGCACGCCTGGCCCGTATCCCGACCAAGCCGCAGTCCATCAGCCAGTTGATGGCGGTGATGAAAGCTCCGGTCGGTAAGCTGGCTGCGACCCTGGCCGCCGTGCGCGACCAAAAGGAAGCGGCTGCAGCCTAAGGCATCAGTTCCGTACTCAACAATGAACGCTGCCGACAGGTAGCCGCGAATAGACATAGAGGTTTGTATCATGGCCGTAACTAAAGAAGAGATCCTGGAAGCCGTTGCCAACATGACCGTTATGGAGGTCGTGGATTTGATCGAGGCAATGGAAGAGAAGTTTGGTGTGACCGCGGCGGTTGCCGTGGCCGCTGCACCGGGCGCCGGTGGTGGTGCTGCCGCTGCTGAAGAGCAGACCGAGTTCACCGTCGTAATGACCAGCTTCGGCGAGAACAAGGTCAACGTCATCAAGGCCGTTCGTGCCATCACCGGTCTGGGCCTGAAAGAGGCCAAGGACATGGTGGAAGGTGTGCCGTCGACCATCAAGGATGGCGTGGGCAAGGATGAGGCCGAAGGCGTTAAGAAACAGCTGGAAGAAGCTGGCGCCCAGGTCGAACTGAAGTAAGCATCGCGTCCTATGTTGATGCCTGTTGGGGCTTGCCTGACATTATCGGGAATCGAGCGGAGAACCTGATGGGTTCATTCGTAACGCCAGGGATGGCGATGTTTTAGAGGAAGAAATGCTGGCTGGTGGCGAGATTGCCACCGGCCTTTTTCCGCTGGGCACAGCGGAGCGAATTATCACCGGTGACTGCGCGGCCGCTGGGTCAGGTATGACACACGGCGCGGTTGTTGGAACTACATGTGCGAAGCTGAGGAACTCTGATGGCCTACTCTTTCACTGAGAAGAAACGCATCCGTAAGGATTTCGGCAAACGTCGCAGTATTTTGGACGTTCCCTATCTCCTGGCCATTCAGCTGGAATCTTACCGCAGCTTCCTGCAACCGGGCGGCGCTGACGGCCAGTTGCGGGAGCAGGGGTTGCATGCGGCATTCAAGTCGGTTTTCCCGATTGTGAGTTATTCCGGCAACGCCGCCTTGGAATATGTGAGCTACCGTCTCGGAACTCCCGTTTTTGACGTCAAGGAATGCCAACTGCGCGGGATGACCTATGCGGCTCCGTTGCGGGTAAAAGTACGCTTGGTGATCTACGACAAGGATGCGCCGGCCGGTACCAAGCCGGTGAAGGATATCAAGGAACAGGAAGTTTACATGGGCGAACTGCCGCTCATGACCGAAAACGGCACCTTCGTCATCAACGGTACCGAGCGCGTCATCGTGTCGCAGCTGCACCGTTCGCCGGGCGTGTTCTTCGAGCACGACAAGGGTAAGACCCACTCCTCCGGCAAGCTGTTGTTCTCGGCGCGGGTGATTCCATACCGCGGTTCGTGGCTCGATTTCGAGTTCGATCCGAAAGACAATGTCTTTGTGCGTATCGACCGCCGCCGCAAGTTGCCGGCGACGATCCTGTTGCGTGCGCTCGGCTACAATACCGAGGAAGTCCTCGCGCTGTTCTTCGAAACCGATACCTTCAGTTTCTCCAAGGAGAAGTTGGCGTTCAACCTGATCCCCGAACGTTTGCGCGGCGAGACGGTGAATTTCGACGTCCTCGTCGGCGGCAAGGTTCTGGTCGAGTCCGGCCGCCGTATCACCGCGCGCCACACCCGCGAACTGGCCAAGGCCGAAATTGCCACGCTGGACGTGCCCTATGAGTACGCCATCGGCAAGGCGCTGGCGCATGATGTGGTCGACACGCTGAGTGGTGAGGTCATCGCTCAGGCCAATGATGAGATCACAGCCGAACTGTTGGCCAAAATGCAGGAAGCGGGTGTCACCACCTTCAATACGCTGTTCACCAACGACCTGGATCACGGCGCCTATGTGTCCACTACCCTGCGCATCGATCCGACCCGTACCCAGTTGGAGGCGCTGGTTGAGATCTATCGCATGATGCGTCCCGGCGAGCCGCCCACCAAGGAGGCTGCCGAGAACCTGTTCGCAGGGCTGTTCTTCAGCGAAGACCGTTACGACCTGTCGGCCGTGGGCCGCATGAAGTTCAACCGTCGCGTCGGCCGCAAAGAGGTCACCGGGTCCGGCGTGCTGACCAGGGAAGACATCATCGACGTGCTCAAGGTGCTGATCGATATCCGCAACGGCAACGGTGTGGTGGACGACATCGATCACCTGGGTAATCGCCGTATCCGTTCCGTGGGCGAGATGGCGGAGAACCAGTTCCGCATCGGCCTGGTGCGCGTCGAGCGCGCCGTCAAGGAGCGTCTGTCGCTGGCCGAGTCGGAAGGTTTGATGCCGCAGGAGCTGATCAATGCCAAGCCGGTATCGGCGGCGATCAAAGAGTTCTTCGGTTCCTCACAGCTGTCGCAGTTCATGGACCAGAACAATCCGCTGTCGGAAGTGACCCACAAACGTCGTATCTCGGCGCTCGGCCCCGGCGGTCTGACCCGCGAACGCGCCGGCTTTGAAGTGCGCGACGTGCACCCGACCCACTACGGCCGTCTGTGCCCGATCGAGACGCCGGAAGGTCCCAACATCGGTCTCATCAACTCTCTGGCCGTGTTTTCGCGTCCGAACGATTACGGCTTCCTGGAGACGCCATACCGCAAGGTGATCGACGGCCGCGTCACCGACGAGTACGAATACCTGTCGGCCATCGACGAGGGCGAGTACGTCATCGCACAGGCCAATGCCGTGGTAGACGAGAAGGGTAACCTGATCGACGATTTGGTCTCCTGCCGTCACCTGAATGAATTCACCCTGTCGCCGCGCGATAAGGTGAACTACATGGATATTTCACCCAAGCAGATCGTTTCGGTGGCTGCGTCGCTGATCCCGTTCCTGGAGCACGACGACGCCAACCGTGCCCTGATGGGCTCCAACATGCAGCGACAGGCTGTGCCGACCTTGCGTCCGGAGAAGCCGGTGGTCGGTACCGGTATGGAACGTGCCGTGGCCATCGACTCGGGTACCACCGTGGTGGCGCGCCGCGGCGGTGTGGTCGACTCCGTCGATGCCGCTCGCATCGTGGTGCGCGTCAACGACGACGAGACGGAAGCGGGCGAGTCCGGTGTGGATATCTACAACCTGACCAAGTACACCCGCTCCAACCAGAACACCTGCGTCAATCAGCGGCCGCTGGTCGGTCCGGGTGATGTGATTGCACGCGGCGATGCGCTGGCCGACGGCTCCGCCACCGATATGGGTGAGCTGGCGCTGGGTCAGAACATGCTGGTCGCCTTCATGCCCTGGAACGGCTACAACTTCGAGGACTCCATCCTCATCTCCGAGCGCGTGGTGGAGGAGGATCGCTACACCACCATCCACATCGAGGAGCTGACCTGCGTCGCCCGCGATACCAAGCTCGGGCCCGAGGAGATTACGGCGGACATTCCCAACGTCGGTGAAGGCGCGCTGGCCCGTCTGGACGAGGCCGGTATCGTCTACATCGGCGCCGAGGTGACCTCCGGCGATATCCTGGTCGGCAAGGTGACGCCGAAGGGCGAGACCCAGCTGACTCCCGAGGAGAAGCTGCTGCGCGCCATCTTCGGTGAGAAGGCGTCGGACGTGAAGGATACCTCGCTGCGCGTGCCCTCCGGCATGAGCGGCACCGTCATTGACGTGCAGGTATTCACCCGCGACGGCCTGGAGAAGGACTCCCGTGCCAAGGCCATCGAGGAGGCCGGCCTGGCTCAGGTGCGCAAGGATCTGATGGATCAGCGTCGTATCATGGAGGACGACATCTTCCAGCGCGTCGAGAAGATGCTGATCGGTAAAGTGGCCGTCGGTGGCCCCAACAAGCTGAAGGCGGGCGACAAGATCACTAAGGCTTACCTCGGCGAACTGTCGCAGGAGAAGTGGTTCGAGATCCGCCTGAAGAGCGACGAGGCGAATGGCCAGCTGGAAGTGGTTGCCGAACAGATCAAGCAGCTGCGCAAGGACTTCGAAGAGCAGTACGAGAGCAAGCGGCGCAAGCTGACTCAGGGCGATGATCTGGCGCCGGGCGTGTTGAAGATGGTCAAGGTCTACCTGGCCGTAAAGCGCCGCATCCAGCCCGGCGACAAGATGGCCGGCCGCCACGGTAACAAGGGTGTCATCTCCATGATCGTCCCGGTCGAGGACATGCCCTACGCTGCCGACGGTACTCCAGTCGACATCGTGCTCAATCCGCTGGGCGTCCCTTCGCGTATGAATGTCGGTCAGGTGTTGGAGACCCATCTGGGTTGGGCCGCCAAGGGCCTTGGCCTGAAGATCGGACGCATGCTCGATGCCAAGAACAAGGTGGAGGAGTTGCGCAAGTTCCTCGGCCAGATCTACAACACCAGTGGCAAGCCGGAGGACCTCTCCAGCCTGACCGATGAGGAGATCCTGGCCCTGAGCAAGAACCTGCGTAAGGGCGTGCCGATGGCCACTCCGGTGTTCGACGGCGTACACGAGGATGAGATCCGCGCGATGTTGCGTCTGGCCGACCTGCCGGAGGGTGGCCAGACCACCTTGTACGATGGTCGTACCGGCGATGCTTTCGACCGCCAGGTGACCGTGGGTTACATGTACATGCTGAAGCTGAACCATTTGGTGGACGACAAGATGCACGCCCGTTCCACCGGTCCGTACAGCCTGGTTACCCAGCAGCCGCTGGGCGGCAAGGCGCAGTTCGGCGGCCAGCGTTTCGGCGAGATGGAGGTGTGGGCGCTGGAGGCCTATGGCGCCGCCTACACCCTGCAGGAGATGTTGACGGTGAAGTCCGACGACGTGAATGGCCGTACCAAGATGTACAAGAACATCGTGGACGGCGATCACCGGATGGAAGCCGGCATGCCCGAATCCTTCAATGTGTTGATCAAGGAGATCCGGGCATTGGGCATCGACATCGAGCTGGAACAAGACTAGTCCGTCGCAGACGGCGGCCGGGAGAATCCGGCCGCCTTGAGCGAACGGCAAGCGACGGACAACTGAGGAGAGCAAACGGTGAAAGACCTTCTGAATCTTCTGAAGCAGCAGGGCCCGATTGAAGATTTTGACGCCATTCGTATTGGCTTGGCGTCCCCGGATAAGATTCGTTCCTGGTCCTTCGGCGAGGTGAAAAAGCCGGAGACCATCAACTACCGCACCTTCAAGCCAGAGCGCGATGGCCTGTTCTGCGCCAAGATCTTCGGCCCGGTCAAGGACTACGAATGCCTGTGCGGTAAGTACAAACGCCTCAAGCACCGCGGCGTGATCTGCGAGAAGTGCGGCGTCGAGGTGACCCTGGCCAAGGTGCGCCGCGAGCGCATGGCCCATATCGAGCTGGCCAGCCCGACCGCCCACATCTGGTTCCTGAAGAGCCTTCCGTCCCGCATGGGACTGTTGCTCGACATGACCCTGCGCGACATCGAACGCGTACTCTACTTCGAAGGCTTCGTGGTGATCGACCCAGGCATGACCCAATTGGAGCGCGGCCAGATGCTCTCCGACGAGGCCTACCTGGACGCCATCGAGGAGTATGGTGACGAGTTCGACGCCCGCATGGGCGCCGAGGCGATCTACGAACTGCTGCGCACCATGGACCTGGCAACGGAGGCCGGGCGCATCCGTGAGGAGCTGCCCAACACCAGCTCCGAGACCAAGCTGAAGAAGTTCACCAAGCGGCTGAAGCTGATGGAGGCCTTCCTCGAATCCGGCAACAAGCCGGAGTGGATGGTGCTGACCGTGCTGCCGGTGCTGCCGCCCGAGCTGCGTCCGCTGGTGCCGCTGGAAGGGGGGCGTTTCGCCACCTCCGACCTCAATGACCTGTACCGTCGCGTCATCAACCGCAACAACCGTCTGAAGCGCCTGTTGGACCTGGCGGCGCCGGACATCATCGTGCGCAACGAAAAGCGCATGCTGCAGGAGGCGGTGGACGCACTGATGGACAACGGCCGCCGCGGCCGCGCCATCACCGGTTCCAACAAGCGCCCGCTCAAGTCCCTGGCCGACATGATCAAGGGCAAGCAGGGTCGCTTCCGTCAGAACCTGCTGGGCAAGCGCGTCGATTACTCCGGCCGTTCGGTCATCGTGGTCGGCCCGACCCTGCGTCTGCACCAATGCGGTCTGCCCAAGAAGATGGCGCTGGAGCTGTTCAAGCCGTTCATCTTCTCCAAGCTGGAGCGCCGCGGCCTGGCTACCACCATCAAGGCGGCCAAGAAGATGGTCGAGCGCGAAGGGCCGGAGGTGTGGGATATCCTGGCCGAGGTGATCCGCGAACATCCGGTGATGCTGAACCGCGCCCCGACCCTGCACCGTCTGGGCATCCAGGCCTTCGAGCCGGTGCTGATCGAGGGCAAGGCGATTCAGCTGCACCCGCTGGTCTGCGCCGCGTTCAACGCCGACTTCGACGGCGACCAGATGGCGGTGCACGTGCCGCTGTCGCTGGAGGCGCAGCTGGAAGCCCGCGCGCTGATGATGTCCACCAACAACATCCTGTCGCCCGCCAACGGCGAGCCGATCATCGTGCCGTCGCAGGACGTGGTGCTGGGTCTGTACTACATGACCCGCGACCGCATCAACGCCACGGGCGAGGGTATGGTATTTGCCGACAGCGCGGAGGTGATGCGCGCCTATCAGACCGGCAACGCTCATCTGCAGGCGCGCGTCAAGGTGCGTGTACGCGAAGTCATTCAGGACGAAAACGGTGAGCGCGAGACCAAGGTGAGTCTGAAGGACACCACCGTCGGCCGCGCCCTGCTGTTTGATGTCGTCCCTGACGGCCTGCCGTTCGCATTGGTCGATCGCCCACTGGTGAAAAAGGCCATTTCGCAACTAATCAACACCTGTTACCGCCGCCTCGGCCTGAAGGACACCGTGATCTTCGCCGACCAGCTGATGTATACCGGTTTCCGCTATGCGACTCGGGCCGGCGTCTCGTTCGGTCTGGAAGACATGGTCGTTCCCGACGAGAAGGTCGATATCCTCGGTCGCGCCGACGCCGAGGTGAAGGAGATCGAAAAGCAGTACATCTCCGGTCTGGTCACCAACGGCGAGCGCTACAACAAGGTGGTCGATATCTGGTCCCGTACCAACGATCAGATCGCCAAGGCGATGATGGACAAGCTGGGCTACGAGCAGGTGGTCGACGCCAAGGGCGAGACCGTCAAGCAGCCCTCGTTCAACTCGGTCTACATGATGGCCGACTCCGGCGCCCGTGGTAGCGCCGCCCAGATCCGTCAGCTGGCCGGTATGCGCGGCCTGATGGCCAAGCCGGACGGTTCCATCATCGAAACGCCGATCACCGCGAATTTCCGCGAAGGCCTGTCGGTTCTGCAGTACTTCATCTCCACCCACGGCGCCCGTAAGGGTCTGGCCGATACGGCGTTGAAGACCGCCAACTCCGGTTATCTGACCCGCCGTCTGGTGGATGTGGCGCAGGACCTGGTGGTCACCGAGGAGGATTGCGGCACCAGCAACGGTCTGACCCTGCAGTCGCTGATCGAAGGCGGCGACGTGGTCGAACCGTTGCGTGAGCGCGTGCTGGGCCGTGTCACCGCCGAGGACGTGTTCGCCGCAGGCAGCGACGAGGTGGAGATCCCGCGCGGCACACTGCTGGACGAGCAGTGGGTGGCGCGGCTGGAAGATATGTCGGTGGACCACCTGTATGTGCGTTCGCCCATCACCTGCGAGTCCCGCTACGGGGTCTGTTCCGCCTGCTATGGCCGCGATCTGGCCCGTGGCCATCGCGCCAACGTCGGCGAGGCGGTGGGCGTCATTGCCGCCCAGTCCATCGGCGAGCCGGGCACCCAGCTGACCATGCGTACCTTCCACATCGGTGGTGCGGCGTCGCGTTCCGCGGCGATCAACAACATCGCGGTGAAGAGCAACGGCACCGTGCGCCTGCACAACATCAAGCTGGTCAAACACGCGTCCGGCAACCTGGTGGCGGTCTCCCGCTCCGGCGAGCTGACCGTGCTGGACGAGAGCGGTCGTGAGCGGGAGCGCTACAAGGTGCCTTACGGCGCGGTGCTCAGCGCCGCTGACGGCGACCTGGTCAAGGGCGGCCAGGTGGTGGCCAACTGGGATCCGCACACCCATCCGGTTATCACCGAGATCAACGGCCGCGTGAAGTTCATCGACTTCGTCGACGGCGTCACCATCAACCGCCAGACCGACGAAGTGACCGGTCTGTCGAGTCTGGTGATCAGCGATCCGAAACAGCGTGGATCGTCAGGCAAGGACCTGCGGCCGATGGTCAAGCTGATGGACGCCAAGGGCAACGATATCAATATCCCGGGCACGGAGTTGCCGGCGCACTACTTCCTGCCCGCCGGCGCGGTGGTCAACCTCGCCGACGGCGCCGAAGTGGGCGTGGGTGACGTTGTCGCCCGTATCCCGCAGGAGTCGTCGAAGACCCGTGACATCACCGGCGGTCTGCCCCGTGTGGCCGACCTGTTCGAGGCGCGCAAGCCGAAGGAACCGGCCATCCTGGGCGAGATCTCCGGCACCATCAGCTTCGGCAAGGAGACCAAGGGCAAGCAGCGTCTGGTGATCACCCCGACCGACGGTAGCGATGCCCACGAGGAGCTGATTCCCAAGTGGCGTCACGTCACCGTGTTCGAAGGTGAGCACGTGGAGAAGGGCGAGGTCATCGTCGAGGGTGAACCGAATCCGCACGATATCCTGCGGCTGCAGGGGGTCGAGGAGCTGGCCCGCTACATCGTCAACGAGGTACAGGACGTCTACCGCCTGCAGGGCGTGAAGATCAACGACAAGCACATCGAGGTGATTGTCCGCCAGATGCTGCGCAAGGTGACCATCAAGGAGGGCGGGGATACCCGGTTCCTCACGGGTGAGCAGCTTGAGCTGGCTCGGGTGCAGGAGGAGAACGAGGTGATCCTGGGTAACGGTAAGATGCCGGCGACCTTCGAGCGCGATCTGCTGGGCATCACCAAGGCGTCGCTCTCTACCGAATCGTTCATTTCGGCCGCTTCGTTCCAGGAAACGACCCGCGTTCTGACCGACGCGGCGGTGACGGGCAAGCAGGACGATCTCCGTGGTTTGAAGGAGAACGTGATTGTAGGCCGCCTGATCCCTGCGGGTACCGGTCTGGCCTATCACAACGAACGCCGTCGCAAGCGCCGGGAGGCAAATGGCGAACTGCTGACGGTAACGGAGGCGGTGCCGGTGCTGGCCGCCGAGGCTGGGAGCGAAGAATAAGGCAGATCGCCGCACTGGCGTAGGCCCAAAAAGGCGGAATGCTATTGACACCAGCATCCCGCCTTCATAGAATTCCGCTTCTTTTTTCCGCAGGCCGGTGATTTGCCGGCCTGTTGCTTATTTTGCTGGAGTCGAGAGACAAATGGCGACGATTAACCAATTGGTACGCAAGCCGCGGGTTAGCCCGGTCGAGAAGAGCAAGGTGCCGGCGCTGGAAAGCTGCCCGCAGAAGCGCGGCGTATGCACGCGTGTGTATACCACGACCCCGAAGAAGCCGAACTCGGCGCTGCGTAAGGTTGCGCGCGTACGTCTGACCAACGGCTTCGAAGTAACCAGTTACATCGGTGGCGAAGGCCACAACCTGCAGGAACACTCGGTGGTGCTGATTCGCGGCGGCCGTGTCAAGGACCTGCCGGGTGTGCGTTATCACACCGTGCGCGGCACCCTCGACACCTCCGGCGTCAAGGACCGCAAGCAGGGTCGTTCCAAGTACGGCGCCAAGCGCCCGAAATCCTAATCGTTAAAGGCTACGGATTATGTCTAGAAGAGCAAGAGCCACCAAGCGCGACGTGCTGCCGGACCCGAAGTTCGGCAATAAGACGCTGTCCCGTTTCATCAACATCCTCATGCTGAGCGGCAAGAAGGCAGTCGCCGAGAAGATCGTCTACGGCGCTCTCGATCGCATCAGCGAGAAGAATAAGGGCGAGCCGCTCGAGGTGTTCGAGAAGGCCCTGGACAACATCCGCCCGATGGTGGAGGTGAAGTCCCGTCGCGTCGGTGGTGCCACCTATCAGGTTCCAATCGAGGTGCGTTCGGAGCGCGGCGTTGCGCTGGCGATGCGTTGGCTGGTCGATTCCGCCCGCAAGCGCGGCGAGAAGTCCATGGGTATGCGCCTGGCCGGCGAGATCCTGGACGCCTATGAGCAGAAGGGGACCGCCGTGAAGAAGCGTGAAGACACGCATCGCATGGCCGAGGCCAACAAGGCCTTCGCCCACTACCGCTGGTAATTGAGAGGAACACGTCGTGGCCCGTACCACCCCTATCGAACGCTACCGTAACATTGGTATCTCGGCGCATATCGACGCCGGCAAGACCACTGCGACCGAGCGCGTCCTGTTCTATACCGGTATCAGCCATAAGATTGGTGAAGTGCATGACGGCGCGGCGACCATGGACTGGATGGAGCAGGAACAGGAGCGTGGTATTACCATCACCTCCGCTGCTACCACCTGCTTCTGGTCCGGCATGAGCCAGCAGTACCCGCAGCACCGCATCAATATCATCGACACCCCGGGCCACGTGGACTTCACCATCGAGGTGGAGCGTTCCATGCGCGTGCTGGACGGCGCCTGCATGATCTACTGCGCGGTCGGCGGTGTGCAACCGCAGTCGGAGACGGTGTGGCGTCAGGCCACCAAGTATCATGTGCCGCGTATCGCATTCGTCAACAAGATGGACCGCGCCGGTGCCGACTTCTTCAAGGTCGAGCGCCAGATGCGCGAGCGTCTGCGTGGCAATCCGATACCGATACAGGTGCCGATCGGCGCCGAGGACGGCTTCAAGGGTGTGGTCGACCTAGTCAAGATGAAGGCCATCATCTGGAACGAAGCCGACCAGGGTATGACCTTCACTTACGGCGATATTCCCGCTGAGCTGCAGGCTACGGCGGAAGAGTGGCGTGAGAAGATGGTCGAGGCGGCCGCCGAGGCTTCCGAAGAGTTGATGGAGAAGTACCTCGAGGGCGGTGAACTGTCTGAAGACGAGATCAAGCAGGCCCTGCGTAAGCGCACCATCGCCCTGGAAATCGTGCCGATGCTGTGCGGCTCCGCCTTCAAGAACAAAGGCGTGCAGGCGATGCTGGATGCGGTGATCGACTATCTGCCGGCGCCGACCGAAGTTCCTGCCATCAAGGGCCTCGACGCCAAAACCGAAGAGCCGGTGGAGCGTCACTCCTCCGATGACGAACCGTTCTCGGCGTTGGCGTTCAAGATCATGACCGACCCGTTCGTCGGTACGTTGACCTTTGTGCGCGTCTACTCCGGCGCACTCTCCTCCGGCGACAGCGTCTACAATTCGCAGAACGGCGGCAAGGAGCGCATCGGCCGTATTCTGCAGATGCACGCCAACAACCGCGAGGAGCTCAAGGAGATCCGCGCCGGCGAGATTGCCGCCTGCGTCGGCCTGAAGGACGTCATCACCGGCACCACCTTGTCCGCGCTGGACAAGCCGGTCATCCTCGAGCGCATGGAGTTCCCGGAGCCGGTTATCTCCGTCGCCGTGGAGCCGAAGACCAAGAGCGATCAGGAGAAAATGGGCCTGGCGTTGAACAAGCTGGCTCAGGAAGACCCATCGTTCCGCGTCCGCACCGACGAGGAGTCCGGTCAGACCATCATCTCCGGTATGGGCGAACTGCACCTGGAGATCCTTGTCGATCGCATGAAGCGCGAATTCAAGGTGGAGGCTAATGTCGGCGCGCCGCAGGTGGCCTACCGCGAAACCATCCGCAAGTCGCTGGAGCAGGAAGGCAAGTTCGTGCGCCAGTCCGGTGGTCGCGGTCAGTACGGCCACGTGTGGCTCAAGCTCGAGCCGCAAGAGGCCGGCAAGGGTTACGAGTTTGTTAATGCAATCGTCGGTGGTGCGGTGCCGCGCGAATACATCTCGGCGGTGGATAAGGGAATTCAGGAGCAGATGCAGAACGGCGTCGTCGCCGGTTACCCGGTGGTGGACGTCAAGGTCACCCTGTTCGACGGCTCCTACCACGACGTGGACTCCAACGAGATGGCGTTCAAGATCGCCGGCTCGATGGGATTCAAGGAGGGTGCGCTGAAGGCGAACCCAGCCCTGCTTGAACCGATCATGGCGGTCGAAGTGGAGACTCCCGAGGAGTATATGGGCGATGTGATGGGCGACCTCAACCGCCGCCGCGGCATGATCCTTGGCATGGACGACAACGCCGGCGTCAAGGTGCTGCGCGCCGAGGTGCCGCTGTCCGAGATGTTCGGCTACTCGACCTCGCTGCGTTCGCAGACCCAGGGTCGCGCCACCTACTCGATGGAGTTCAAGAAATATCAGGAAGCTCCGACGAACGTGGCTGAGGCAATCATCAAGAAAGCCTCGTAAAGAACAGATTAATCCAGTATTCAGCATAGAGGGTAACGACCGTGTCCAAGGAAAAATTCGAGCGTAAGAAGCCGCATGTAAACGTCGGCACGATTGGTCACGTCGACCATGGCAAGACGACGCTGACGGCGGCGCTGACGGTATGCCAGGCGAAGAAGTTCGGCGGTGAAGCGAAGGCGTACGACCAGATCGACGCGGCGCCGGAAGAGAAGGCGCGCGGTATTACGATCTCGACGGCGCACGTCGAGTACGAATCCGAGAACCGTCACTACGCGCATGTGGACTGCCCGGGCCACGCCGACTACGTGAAGAACATGATCACGGGTGCGGCGCAGATGGACGGTGCGATCCTGGTGGTGTCGGCCGCGGACGGTCCGATGCCGCAGACCCGCGAGCACATCCTGCTGGCGCGTCAGGTGGGCGTACCGTACATCGTGGTGTACATGAACAAGGCGGACATGGTCGACGACGCCGAGCTGCTGGAGCTGGTCGAGATGGAAATTCGCGACCTGCTGTCGAGCTACGACTTCCCGGGCGACGACACCCCGATCATCGTGGGTTCTGCGCTGAAGGCGCTGGAAGGCGACACCTCCGACATCGGTGTACCGTCGATCGAGAAGCTGGTAGCGGCGCTGGACAGCTACATCCCGGAGCCGGAGCGTGCGATTGACGGCGCGTTCCTGATGCCGATCGAAGACGTGTTCTCGATTTCGGGGCGCGGCACCGTGGTAACGGGGCGAATCGAGCGCGGCATCGTGAAGGTTGGCGAGGAAGTCGAGATTGTCGGCATCCGCGACACCCAGAAGACGACCGTGACCGGTGTGGAGATGTTCCGCAAACTGCTGGACCAGGGTCAGGCGGGCGACAACGTCGGTGTGCTGCTGCGCGGCACCAAGCGTGATGACGTCGAGCGCGGCCAGGTTCTGTGCAAGCCGGGCAGCATCAAGCCGCATACGAAGTTTGACGCAGAAGTTTACGTGCTGGGCAAGGACGAAGGTGGACGTCACACCCCGTTCTTCAACGGCTACCGTCCGCAGTTCTACTTCCGCACCACGGACGTGACCGGCGCTTGCGACCTGCCGGAAGGCGTGGAGATGGTGATGCCGGGCGACAACGTGAACATGAAGGTATCGCTGATTGCTCCCATTGCGATGGAAGAGGGTCTGCGTTTTGCAATCCGCGAAGGTGGCCGTACCGTCGGCGCCGGCGTGGTTGCCAAGGTTATCGAGTAATAGATATGGCAAACCAGAAGATTCGCATCCGCTTGAAGGCTTTCGACCATCGCTTGATCGATCAGTCGGCCAAGGAGATCGTCGATACCGCCAAGCGCACCGGCGCCCAGGTGAAGGGACCGATCCCGTTGCCGACCAAAAAGGAGCGTTTCACGATTCTGATCTCTCCGCACGTCAACAAGGATGCGCGCGATCAGTACGAGATGCGTACCCATAAGCGCATGATGGAGATCGTGGACCCGACGGATAAGACCGTCGACGCCCTGATGAAGTTGGATCTGGCCGCCGGCGTGGATGTGCAGATTAAGTTGAGCTGATTTGGTGGGCCGGCGTTTTGCTGGCCTCCAGTTTTTCTTAAATGGTGCCGATCAATCGTAATCGGCATGGATAGAGGTTATAACAATGGCAATTGGTGTTATTGGACGTAAAGCCGGGATGACCCGCGTCTTTACCGAAGATGGCGTCACCATTCCGGTGACGGTTATCGAGGTAGAGCCCAATCGCGTCGCTCAGCTCAAGACCCTTGAAACCGACGGCTACCGTGCCGTGCAGGTGACCGTAGGAGAGCGCCGCGCGAGCCGTGTGACCAAGCCGATGGCGGGACACTTCGCTAAGGCAGGTATCGAGGCCGGTCGTACCCTGTGCGAATTTCGTTTGAACGGTGACGAAGGCTCCGATTTGGCCACAGGCGGCGAGATCAAGGTGAGTATTTTCGCCGCTGGCCAGCACGTCGACGTTAGCGGTACCTCCATCGGTAAAGGTTTCGCTGGTTCCGTTAAGCGCCACCACTTCCGTACCCAGGACATGACGCACGGTAACTCCCGCTCGCATCGTGTACCGGGCTCCATCGGCCAGAACCAGACCCCCGGTCGTGTCTTTAAAGGTAAGAAGATGACCGGTCATCTGGGTAACGTTGCGCGTACCATCCAGCATTTGGAAGTGGTGCGTGTCGATACCGAACGCAATCTCCTGCTGGTCAAGGGCGCCGTGCCGGGACCCAAGGGCGGCGATGTTGTCGTGCGTCCGAGCGTTAAGGTCTGAGGGGGTAGACGATGGAAATTAAGCTGACGACTCCGACCGGTCGCGCGTCCACGAAATCCGTCGAGGTTTCCGACGTGATGTTCGGTCAGGATTTCAATCAGGATTTGGTGCATCAGGTTGTCACCGCCTATATGGCCGGTGGGCGTGCCGGTACCAAGGGGCAGAAGAGCCGCGCCGAGGTTAACCATACGACGGCGAAGCCGTGGCGCCAGAAGGGCACCGGCCGCGCGCGTGCTGGTATGAGTTCCAGCCCGCTGTGGCGTGGCGGTGGCAAGACGTTTGCGGCGACGACCCGCGATTTCAGTCAGAAGGTCAACAAGAAGATGTATCGCGCCGCGCTGCGTTCGATCATGTCGGAACTGGTGCGCCAAGAGCGCCTGGTTGTCGTTGACAAGTTCGATATGGAAGCGCCGAAGACCAAGCAATTGATGGAAAAGCTGAAGGATATGGGTATCAACAACGCGCTGATCGTGACCGACGAACTGGGCGACAACTTATATTTGTCGGCGCGCAACCTGGTCCACGTTGACGTACGCATGGCGCGTCATGTGGACCCGGTCAGCCTGGTTGGCTTCGAGAAGGTGCTGATTACCGTACCTGCTCTGAAGCAGGTAGAGGAGATGCTGGCATGAATCAGGAACGTTTGATGAAGGTCCTGCTGGCTCCGCATGTGTCGGAGAAGAGCAGTGCCGCCGCTGAGCGTAATAACCAATACGTGTTTCGTGTTGTCACCGATGCCAGCAAGCCCGAGATCAAGGCCGCCGTGGAAAAACTGTTCAACGTCGCGGTGGAAGGCGTCACCGTGAGTACGGTGAAGGGCAAGGTCAAGCGCTTCGGCCAGCAGTTGGGCCGCCGTAGCGATTGGAAGAAGGCGTACGTCACCCTGAAGGCTGGTCAAGAGATCAGCTTCATGGGTGGGGAATAACGTTTGAAGGACGTCGAAGATGGCTATTGTTAAACTCAAACCGACATCCCCCGGACGCCGTTTCGTCGTCAAGGTGGTGAATCCCGACCTGCATAAAGGTGCGCCCCATGCACCGTTGCTGGATAAGAAGACAAACAAGGGCGGCCGTAATAACTCGGGGCGTATCACTGTGCGTCACCAAGGCGGTGGCCACAAGCAACACTACCGTATAGTCGATTTCAAACGTGATAAGGACGGCGTTGCGGGCGTGGTCGAACGTCTTGAATACGATCCGAATCGCACTGCGAATATTGCGCTGATCAAGTATGCTGATGGCGAGCGTCGCTACATTATCGCGCCGCGCGGCGTTACCGCCGGTGATGAGTTGATGTCCGGCACACAGGCTCCGATCAAGCCGGGCAATTGCCTAGCGCTGCGTGACATCCCGGTCGGTAGCACGGTCCATTGCATCGAGTTGAAGGCCGGAAAGGGTGCGCAATTGGCGCGTTCTGCCGGTGCATCGGTGCAACTCGTTGCGCGCGAAGGTACCTATGCAACCTTGCGTTTGCGCTCCGGTGAGATGCGCAAGGTGCGCGCCGAATGCCGTGCCACCATCGGTGAGGTAGGTAACTCCGAGCACAGCTTGAAGAAGTTCGGCAAGGCCGGCGCCAAGCGTTGGATCGGTATTCGCCCGACCGTTCGCGGTACGGCGATGAACCCGGTCGACCATCCGCACGGTGGTGGTGAGGGGCGTAACTTTGGTAAGCACCCGACTACTCCGTGGGGTGTGCCGACCCAG
>OFHF01000001.1_pt1 | contig 19454 bp, 31 predicted proteins | sample 1521971 | NCBI WGS metagenome assembly OFHF01 (sample SAMEA2468440, study PRJEB22500) | soil metagenome | biome: Glassland; feature: Farmland; material: Clay | place: Australia | collected 2013-01-31 | depth 0.55 m | reverse complement strand
TGGCGACGATCAGGTCACCGGCCTGCCACGATACCGAGCTGGTCGTGCGGGCGTTGGTGCCAAACGAGTCGGCGTACTGGATGAGCGACGGCGCGGTCACGTCTCACTACTGCACGCCGTACAGCAACTTTACGAATGTCGTGTAGTCGTAGGTGCCGGTCAGGTGGACCGACGCGCCGCCGCCGAAGATCGTTGCCAGGTCGTTCGCGTCGCCGATCGCCGAGCGGAGCGTGTTGACGTCGGCCTGCACGAACCCGAGGGCGATCAGGTCCGCGTCGGTGATCGCGCCCAGCTCGGTGGCGAACACGGCGATCATGTGCAGTGTCTCCCGCAGCTGCACCGCAAGCGAGCCGGATCTGTAGTTCCAGTCGTTCATCGTCTGCGGGTTGCCTGCTGACATGAGTTCTCCTCAGGCCGCGATCGGTGTCAGGGCGAACGTCAGGGTCGTCAGGTTGAGTGTGTCACCGGAATTGATGCTCTTGGCGGTCGTCAGCTGCGCGGACCAGTAGAACGTGCCAGCAGCCGACGCGGAGAACGCCGCGATATGGGTGATCGTCTCCGTCGCCGCGCCCGTCCATGACGGCGTCGTCGACTCGGCCATCGAACCGGCCGACGCCGCAGCCATCGTCACCGCCACCCGCGTGGACGTGGCGGCCACATTCGCCGTCCCGGCGCTGCCCGGGTCACCGGTGTGCAGTTCCAGGTAGATCGCCGCCGGGGCGGTGAACGTCGTGCCCACCCCGCCGCCGCGCATCGAGTTCAGCCAGGCGTTCGCCAGGTTGACCGCGGACAGCCCTACCGCCATGTGTCACTCCGTGGGTGCGTCATCGTCAGCCGCGGCGGCCGCCGCGGCCCGCTTCGCCAGCGTCTCCGGCCCCGGGACCACCCCGGCATCAGCGGTCACCGACAGCACGCCGATCACGTTGCCCGGCTGCCCCGCTGGTTCAGGTGCGGTCATAAGGGTTTTTCCTTTCAGATGTCCCCGCTGGCGTGATGCCAGCGGACAGTGACCTGTGGCACGTACTCCGCGCGGGCACCCCCGGCCACCCACCGGCCGATCAGGTCCCAGTCCGCGTCGCCGCCCCACCGCCAGTTCGCCACCCGCAGCAGCGCCGCCCGGTGGACGGTCATGTTCCCGTCGATCTGCCCGTAGGCGACCTGGCCGCTGCCGACCACATCCCACGGCACGCCGTCCAGGTGCCGCTGCATCCGCGTGAACGAGAAATCCGCGCCCGGGACGGCCGCCAGCGCATCCGCGTGCAGCTTCAGGTGATGTTCAGTGAACTCACAATCCGAGTCCAGGTAGCCGATGAGCTCACCCGCCGCCAGGTACGTGGCCACCAGGTACGCCGACACGCCCCGCGAACCGCGTGCCCCGCGCGCCCCCGGCGAGCCCGGCGGCTGGCCCGCACCGTCACCACCGAGGAACCCGTGCCAGTTCCGGCCCAGCTCGGCGAGCACCCGCCGGCCGTGGCCCACATATCCCAGGGCGGCCATGTTCTCCCGCAGTTCCGGGTCCGGGCCATCCGCGACCACCACATGCTGCCAGTCGCCGTAAGACTGCGCCTCCAGCGAGGCGATCGCACGCTTCAGGTCCGGCCAGTTCCGGTGTGTCGCCGTGATCACCGTGATCACTTGTGCACCATCGTCTCCACCACACGGCCGCGCCGCGTCCCGGTCCCGGTGATCACATAGCCCGCCCGCAGGTAGACGTGCCGGGCAGCCGCGTTGTCCCGCCACACCTCCAGCCACACCGGGCCGCCCAGGCAGTGACCCGCCGCTGTCACCATCGCCACCACCAGCGTCCCCGCACCCTGGCCCCGCTGCGCCGCCGCCACCCCGCACGACATCCGCAAGCCGGCCAGCGTGGGCCACAGCAGCGCATAAGCATCCGCGCGGCCACCGCGTCGCAGCAGCCACGCGTGCACCCGGCCCGTGGTGACCTGCTCCGCGAAGAACACCTCCTGCTGTGCCCCGCTGACCTCCGCCACCGACCCCGTCATGAACCCGCGGCACTCATTACGCAGCACCCGCAGCTCCTGCGCCTCCCCCAGCGTTGCGACCGGCTCGAACGCGATCACTTCGCCTCGCAGAACGCGATCACCGCGTCCGCCACCGCGCGCCGGTCCGCAGCGCTCAGCGCCCAGTGCACCGGGATCGCGCACATCCGGGCATAGAACTCATCCACCCCCGGCAGCGGGCACCGGGACCCGCGGAAACACGTGTGCCCATCCAGCCGGGCATGCACCCGTGACACCTGCACCCCCGCCGCCTTCATGTGCGCGGCGAACGCCGCCCGCGTTCCGGCGTCACGCAGCAGCAGCGTGTACAGCCACCACGACCCCAGCGCCCCCGGGTACACCACCGGCGGCGCCAGCCACGGGGCCAGCACCCGGCCGTAGAACGCGGCGTTCGCCCGGTGCGCCACCAGCACCCCCGGCAGGTGCGGCAGCTGCACCAGGCCGATCGTGGCCGCCACATCGTTCATGTGCCACTTCATGCCAGGCTCGGCGATGCCTGCCTCCACCCGGCCGTCCACCTGCCCAGCCTCACGGTCGATCCCATACCAGCGCAGCAGCTTCCCCCGCCGCCACGCCCCCGCATCCCGCGCCGCCAGGATCCCGCCATCCACCGTGGTGATGTGCTTGATGGCCTGCAAGCTGAAGCATGTGAAGTCGGCCAGCGGGCCACCGGTCATCTGCCCGTCCCACGCCGAGCCGAGCGCGTGCGCCGCGTCCACGATCACCGGCAGCCCACGGCGGGCACCCACATCCATCAGCGCACCCATGTCACACGGCTGCCCGCCCCAGTGGACCGCGAGGATGGCCCGCGTATCCGCCGCGATCTTCCGCCCCGCGTCCACCGGGTCGATGTTCCCCGTCGCCGGGTCAATATCGGCCCAGATGACCCGGGCGCCCTCCGCCAGGATGGGCAGCGCCGTCGCCGCGCACGTCATCGGTGTCGTCACCACACTGCCGCCCCGCACACCCGCCAGCCGCAGCGCCAGCTGGACCGCCGACGTCCCCGAGTTCACCGCCAGGACATTCCGGTTCCCCAGGTAGGCACCCAGCGCGCCCTCGAGTTGCGCCACCTTCGGCCCCTGCCCCACATACCCGCTGTACAGGGTTTCCTCCAGCGCGGGCATCAGCTCCGCGCGCGGCGGCATGTGCACCGCGAACAGCGGGATCACCCGGGCTCGTACCCCTTGGCCATGCGGAGCATCTCCATCCGGATCACCAGCATCCTTCTCACCGGATCAGGGTCATCCATAGCGCGCTTGAATGCCTGCCAGGAACGGTCCAGGTCAGCAGCGCGGCATGGGGCATAGATACTGCACCTGGCGTGATCACGGTGCCGCATCCAGCGCGGGGGCACTATTCACCGAGTTCAGCCGTGATGCGGTCGATCTGCTGCTGCACCCATGCCCGGTGCTCATCATCCGGGTCATCGCTGTCATTGAACATGCCCACGACATGGTCCATGATCTCGCCGGCGGAAAGATTAACCGCGTGGTGATGCCTGAGCGCGTTGACCAGCGTGCCACCAAGGTTGTAGCGCTTCGTCCGCTTAACCAGCAGCGCCATGTACAGCAGGCGCCGGGTCTCATCGAAGTCGGTCTTGTCGTCATCGCTGATCGTCTTAGCCATCTGAACCGTCCCGTATCAGGTAGATGAGCTTTCTATGCAGATTGTAATGAGGAGACCCCGGCCTTCGGCCCGAACCGGGTGAGCAGGTCCACCTTGCTCATCGCAGCCGCCTCGTCCGCGTCCGCGCCCTGCGCGACCGCGTACGCCACCCAGTCAGCCTTCGGCGCGTTCACCACCGGCCGGCCCGCCGCATCCACCTCCCCCGGGGCTTCCGCCTCAGCTGGCGGCGCGGCCGCCACCGCGAACCGGAACGGCACCCCCTCCGGCAGCGGCACATCCAGGCCGAACTGCTCACCCGGCCGGAACGTCACCACCCCATCCGCACCATGCACCGGCTGCGTGACCTCCCGCACCACCTCATAGTTCATGCCAGTCTCAGCTCTCATCACGCTGCACCAAGGCCGAAGGCCTGGCTGACTACTTTCCCAGCCCGGCGGGAGTCAATTCCATGGAACACATCCGGGGACGGCCACCCGGGAAGCAAGTCATGCACCTTCGGGTACCCGAGGCCGATCCAGGCCTCCGCGTCCCAGCGGCTCTGTACACCGCAGGCGGGCAGAGCCGCCAGGTAAGACGCACGAGCCCACCAGAAGTTACCGCCGAAAAAGGGTGTGGTCACCTGATCCGGGTAGACCTCCGGTGTCAGCCAGTGGCATCCCGTGGCGTCGTACTTCTTCAGCAGCTCCACACATTCGCGCCAGCGGCCCACCACATGAGACGTCATCGAGCGACGCCACATCTCATTTATTTCCGACCGCCCATACGATCCCTTGCCATGGGCATAGAGAACCGCCGCTGACCTGTGCTCCCGGGTCCACGCAGCCAGTTTCCGCAGGGTGACCTGCTCCCAGCCGGCGTCCGCCTCCACGGCACACTCCCACGGGATACCCGGTTCTGCATCCAGCCAGCTGCGGGCGCGTGACCGGTTCTCCACGCTGCCCACCAGGCCCACCGCGACCCGGCCACAGAAACCAGCAGCGTCAAGCGCCGCGAAATGCTGCGCCGCTGGTATCTCCCACTGCCCATCCGCCCAGAGATGGTAGAAGTGGCAAATTTCAGTCACAGGCAGGCCGCCTCGTAGGCGGCTTCCCAGCGCACCCAGTGCTCCTGGATCGTCCACTGCGCCGCCAGCGCCCGCGCCTTCGCGCCCATCTCCTCACGCGCCGCCCCATCGTTGACCAGCTCCGTCAGCCGCGCACGCCACTCGTCATGGCTGCGCACCAGGTACCCGGTCACGCCGTCGATGACAAGATCCCGGTACGGCGGCAGGTCCTGCGCGACCACCGGGATACCCAGCGCCGCCATGTCCAGCGCCCGCAGATGCGACTTGGAGTAATTGAAAACATGATCGGCTAGCGGCGCGATGGCCACATCGAAATCAACCGCCGCATAGTAACGGAACACGTCCTTGTGCCAGGGCGTGAACCGGCATTCACGTCCCACCAGGGGGGAGAAGTCCATCCCGATCCAGTGCATGTCCACCTCAGGATGCGCGGCCAGCACATCAGCCAGCGGCTCCGCCGCCACCGCGATATCCATCAGGTGCGATGAGCCGCCACCCCACCCGACAGTCACCCGGTCCCGCCGCGCCCGGCCCATCTCCAGCACCCGCTCATGAATGCAGTTCTCCAGGACGGTCACCCGCGGATTCGCCTCCGCGACCACCTCCGCCAGAAACGGAGTCGAAGTCGTCACCAGGTCAGCCGTCGCTATCAGATACCCCACGGCATGCCGCTGCGCACCCGTCAGCTGGAGAATGTTCTGCGACGGGTGAGCGCGCAGCACGTCATCGTCGATCTCGTACACGCGGGCAACCTTGCCGTCCACCGCCTCCCACAGCCGCGCCATATGCGGCGACGCCGGCCGCTGCGCCACATACACATCCGTGGCCGTCTCCATCAGATCCGCTGGCGATGGCAGCGGCGCGCCCTTCTCGGACGGCGGCGGGATCTGCACCAGATGCCGCGACCGTTTCGCAAGCTGCCGGAACGGCTGGTACATCCGGTGGTAGGCGGACGCGTCAGCGTTACCTGGCTGCGCCACCAGCATCAGTGTCCGGCCCGGGGTCCTGGTTGCTGCCTCGGTCAAGATTTCCAGCCTTACTGCCGGGCGGGTTTACCCGCCTGAACTGGGCCATTCCTGGAGGGCCGTCCCACGCGGGGATGGCCCTCCAGGAATGATGAATGTGTGCAGGTCAGCCGTTGGTCAGGTACCGGAAAGCGCGGGCCGTGGAGACACCCGAGCCAAACCGCCAGAAGTAGTACCATCCTGCCTGGCCACTCGGCATCGTCGCGTTGCCGGACGACTTCACCATCGGCTCGTAAATCATGCTGGCACCCACGCGGTCGACGATGATGAAGTTGTTCCAGGCACCGTAGACGAGGATGGCGTTCCCGGTCCCGGTCCCGGTCCCGGCCCCGGTCGAGGGGATCGAGGACGATTCGGCGATCGGCTTGCCGAGCAGCTGCTCGGGGGTGTCATCACCAAAATTCGCCCAGAAACTGGAGCCGCCGTACACGTCCAGCGACCGGGCCTTGTTGATCGTCGAGATGTCAGCAAGCCACCCGATGGAGGGGGACTTGCGGAACCGGGCACCGAGCGCGGACTGCGTATCGTAGATGTCCTGCGCCGGCTGGGAACCGGTGCCGGAGAACGCCTGGCCACCGGATGCAGCCGCCACCCGCTGCCCAGTGCCGGCGATCGCGGGCAGGATACCGAGGGCCGAGCCCGCATTGCCTGAGCCGCCGGTGCCCACCGCGAACTGGGATTCCTCCAGGATGTCCCGCTCATCCGCGAACAGGCCCGGCAGCTGCTCGGCGAAGTTCGTGTCACCGGCCGCGTTCGGGCCGCCGATCGACTCGTAGGAGCCGAACACCCACGCCGCGGCCTTCTTCACGTAGATCTGGATCTGGCCGACCCCGTTGGTGAACCCATCACCGGACGCCGTGCCCTCATCGATCATCACGGCCGTGACGCCAGCGCTGTTGACGCCCTGCCACGCGTTGGACGTGGTCTGCACCACACGGGAAATGCGCCGGTACGGGTTCGCCGCGCCGTCGTTGGTCAAAACGATCGTCGGGTCCAGGATGTAAGGCAGCAGGTAGCCGCCCTGGCCGCCGGACGCGATACCCAGCGACCGCTCGGCGACCCGGCGCCCTTCACCCATCGGGTCATTCAGGTAGGCGCGGAACGCATCCACGTAGTCATCCGACCCGGTCAGCAGCATGTGCCGGGCGATCTCCGGCCGCGCCCCCAGGTCGGGACCGTGGTAACCGGCGCCCTGCATGCGCGCCAGCACCGTTTCGGCACGGTCACCGATGAGCAGCCCGCGCTTGGCGTGCTGCTCGACGACCGCTTCCGCCCGCGAGAGCAGGTCCTTTGACGCGACGAATCCACCCCGGACCGCGTCGAGGTCCTCGAACGGGTCGTGGCGGGCCATGAACTCCGGGCCGCTGCGGCCCATGTCCGTCCCGGCTTCCCGGGAAGCCGGGTCTTCCGCCTGCCGGGTGATGCCGCGGACCCGCTCCATCCGCTCGATCAGCGGCTTGGTGCGGGCATCCAGTTCCTGCCACCGTTCCACGAGGGTGTCACGGGCATCGCCGTCCCCCTCCTCGGTGACGGACTCGTCGTTCTCCATCCGCTTGAGCTCAGCGGCGATCCGTGCCTGCTCGTCGAGCAGGTCCTGCAAGGTAGCCATCCCCAGGCCCTTCCTGGCCTCAGAAGGTGAGGCCGATCCGCTCACGCTGCTCGGCCGCCCGCAGGCGGTACAGCGCGTGCTGGTGATACCGGGCCGAGTGCTCATCGCCCGCGGTGCGGGTGAGCGGGTCGCCGGCGGCGGGTCCCTCACCAGAGGGAGTGCCAGGATCGCCGTAAAACTCGTCGTCATCGCCCAGGACGGCGTCACCTGGGATGGACATTCTCACGCCGAGAATCTCGGCGCCGGAGTAAGCGGGCCACAGCACCGGCCCGTACTCGCGCAGGCCGAGCTCGGTGCGCCGCACCACCGGCAGCGAACCGCCCTTCGGCCGGTACCGCTCACCGGGGGCCAGCGGCGGCGAGGAGCGCACGATCCGGCCCGTGAACGACTGGGACGTGATCGCCCCGGAACGGATCGACTCCAGGATCTCCTCCGCCACCGGCGTCTCGTTGTACCGCGTCCGGGTGAGCAGCCCCCGCGACTCGGCCCGGATCATCACCGGGACACCGATCGGCACGCTGTACTTGTCGGACGCGGACCCGTCGATACGCCGGCCATGGTTGTACAGCACCTTCACGTTCGACAGGCCACCCCGCTGGCGCTCGATGTGGTCGATCGCACGGCTGAACGCCGACCGGTCGATCACCTCGCTGTAATGGCCCTCAGCGTCGTGGATCTCGGCGGGCTGCTCGAAGACGGTCGCGTACGCCTCCACCACCCGGCCCGACGACTCGCCGTCGGCGGACCGCATGATGTGCATGTCCTCCAGCGGGTACAGCCGCATGTACTCCACCTGTGACCGGTGCGCGCCACCACCGCCGTGCGCCTTGCGCGCCACGGCGGCGAGCTTCCTGAACGGCGCCCGGCCGTACTTCTTCCGGCCGATCCACGCGGCCAGCGCGTGCGGGTCGTGCGCGCCCTTGGCGGCCAGCGACGCCGACAGGGCCTTGAACCTGGCACCGGTCCCCACCGGCCCGGCGAACTTCGTGGCCGCCCGCAGCGTCTGATGCTGCCCCGGCGCGCCGCCCTCCCAGCCGGGCATCCCCGCCAGCGCCTTCTCAGCCGCCTCCATGTGCGGCACCCCCATGCCGGTCATGTCCGGCAGGTCGGACAGGTCCCCATCCCACGAGCTGTCCAGGCCGTCACCGTCGTAGTCGCCATCCGGTTCCGGGGTCGCACCAGCCACTGTGGCCCTCCCTGCATGCTTGTGTTCCATCGCTGCGTGCGCCGCCGGGTAGATTCCCAGCACCGCGTGATGCCGCTCGTTGCAGAACCCCTTAGCCCGCTCCGGGGCCATGTGCGCGTCCTCCACCGCCAGCCGCACGCACCGGCCGAAGTCACCGGGCTCACCCCAGCGGATCCGCGCCGCGCCCTCACCGTGCTCCCACCAGTGCGCCAGCTGATGCGGGAAATGGCCGGGGATACCGCTGTCACCCGCCATCTGTGTTCTCCCTCCGCACCGACGCCGGGCGCGCGCCCGGCCGCGTCCCATTCCCGCCATCACCCGGGCTGACCGCCCCCACCGGCAGCCGCGGCACCGACCCCACCGGCAGCGGGTGCACACCCGGCCCCGACCCCGGCGGCTGCGGCAGCAGGTGCTGCGTCCCCGCCGCAGGCATCGCCGCCAGCGGGTCCGCCACCAGCTGCGACACGTCGTTCGCTGTCACCGCCTTCACCGCGCTGTCCCGCGTGTACCCGGCGTTCCGCAGTGTCAGCAGCGCCTGCGCCCGGATCAGCGACTCCTGCGCCCGCTCCTGCTCACCCTCCTGCAGGGCCGCGATATCCGCCGTGTCATACCACAGCCGGATCCCCGACGGCGGCAGGCCCGGCACCAGCTTCCGCAGCGCCCCGCATACGCTGCGCCACTCCGGGCGCATCGTCAGGTCCGCGAACCGGCGCACCACCTCCTGATACGAGCGGCCCGCACCCTTCAGCGACTCCAGCCCCACCAGGATCCCCGGCACCCCCGCCGCCGACAGGATCCGCTCCGCACCCGCCGTCTGCACCACGTCGAAATTCATCTGCGACAGGCTGTTGCCGATCACCGTGGCGTCGGCGCCCTGGTCGAGGACCAGCGTTTTGAAGGCGTTCGCCGTGCCGCCGTACCGGGCGGCCACCCGCTCCCGGATCGCGTCCACCGTCCCCGGGTGCAGCCGCTGGGAATACTTGATCAGCAGATTCGGCGACGCCGCGTTGCTCAGGTACTGCTGCTTGTAGGTGGTCATCCCGGAGTCGGCGTCCACCTCACGCATCACCGGCGTCAACCACGACATGCCCCTGAAATTCGCCTCCGGGTCCGGCATCGGCGCCCAGTGCGCCACCTCCTCCACCGGCGCCGTCATCGGCGGCCCGAACTGCGACTGCGCGGCCCGCGGCGGCTCGAAATGAAACCCCACCTTCTGCCGGTACCAGCCGCCACCGGGCACATCCACGATCTCGCTGATGATCGTCACCCAGTCCGGCCGCCACCGCACCAGGCGCCCCTCACCCGGCGGCGCCCACACATACCCGTTCCCCGCCAGGCCCGCGTCCTGCTCCATCCGCGACAGCAGGTCACCTTCATCCGCGTCCGGCCACGGATGCTGCAGAAGGTTCAGCCGCTGGTCGGTGAATATCTTCTTGTCAGCGACCGACTGCAGTGTGAACCGCGCCTCGGAGAACAGCGCGATCCGGGCAGCCATCGCGCTGAACACCACCGTGTTCGACCCGTTCGCATGATTCGCGTGGCTGGCGATCTGCGGGAGAATCTTCTCCGCGTTAGGGGACTGGTACGTCTCCAGCAGCACCGCCGCGCCGGACGCCTGGCCCTCCCAGAACGTGCCCCCGTAACGGGACAGCATCCGGTCGATCAGGCGGGTCACGGCGCCGCCCGGAACCGGGCCAGCACCGCCTCATGCGACACCACGCCATCCACCTGCGGCATCCTCTGGCCGTCATCCCGGTACAGTGCCAGCCACACCCCGAGCACACTGTCCGCGATCACTGCCAGGCCCACCGCCCACCGGGCGATCAGCGCCGCACCGAGAATCACACCCGCCAGCGAGCACACCAGCAGCGCCACCTGACGGCCCACCGGCGTCATGCGCCGCACCCACGCCAGCACCGACTCCGCGCCACCAGCCACAGCCGCCAGCACAAAGCCGCGCCGCGCATGCACACCAGCGGCCACGCAACCTCCCCTAGAGTGACTGAATGACGTCATTCACCGAGCCGGATTGGCTGCCGGAGCCAATGCCCGTGCTGTGGCAGAAGTGGGTTAACTTCGCCGTCCACTGCGGTATGGCGCGCGATGAAGCTGAAAAGCTAGCCACGGATCGCCCTGACTGGATTCTGGGTTGGGTGGAGGCTGGCCTCCGTCGCATACGTCTGTACCGCTAGATCTCGTACACGCCCGGGGTGGACATCTCCTCCCAGCGCACAAACCCCCACACTCCACCGGTCGCAGCCACCAGCGGCGACTGATCCACCTCCACCCGCGGCTCCCACGCCTTCGCGCCGGCCAGGGACCGCTGCTGCCCCGCCCGCACTGCCGCCGTCAGCGGCGGCTGATCCAGATGCTCCAGGCCCCCGTCATTCACCAGGTCCAGGAACTCGGCGTGCGCCACCACCACATCCTCAACCGACATCTCCGTGACCACGATCCCCGCCTCAGCCAGCGGCTTCACCAGCGTCGCCGACTGCGACTTCGCGTTCACCACCACCGCCACCGGGCCATGCTCCATGTACAGCTCACCCAGCCGCTTCACCACACCAGCCGGGTGCGCGTACCACACCAGGTCCACCACAACCAGCCCCGAGGCGCCACGGCCAGCCGCCACAACCGAAGAATGCTGGCGGTCCTCGCTGATCGCCGCACCGAACGCCACCTCACCGCTCACAGCCGCGCCTGCGGGTTAGCCGCCGCACCCCATGCATCCTGCCCGATCACCTGCCAGCCAGGCTTCGCCACCTCCGGCCACTGGCACCCGTACGCCCGCCGGAACTCCGCGAAATCCATCAGGTCCAGATCCGCCCTCACCGTCTCCTCGGTGACCGTCAGCCCCAGCGCCGGCATCCGCCGCCGCCACGTCACCGGATCCGCCGGATCCTCATCATCAGCGAACGAATAGCCCACATAGCAGCCCGTATCCGTCAGGCCCATCTCCGCGCGGGCACGGCCGTCCTCCACCTTCCCGCGGAAGTAGGTGCTCTTGCCCGTCCCCGCCGCCGACACGATCCACAGCTGCGCGTCCCGGGTCATCATCGCCGGGCGCATCGCCTGCTCGATGTGGTCATCGGTTTGCGCCCACGCCTCATCGATCACGCCCAGGTCCAGCGAATCACCGTGGCCGGACGTCTCCGTGCCGGACACCAGGCCCAGCATCGACCCGTTGGAGAACACCAGCGCCTCACTGCCCGACCCCCTGCGCGGGCGCACGTACGGCCGCAGCTTGCTCCGCTCAATCCGCGGCCACCACGAATCCAGCAGCCGTTTGCGCGCATCCAGCCGGGTCTGCGCCGTGTAGGCGATCTGCGTCCCCGCCCGCCGCAGCGCCCTGGCCACCATCATCGACAGCAGGTCCACCGTCTTGCCCTGCTGCCGCATCACCTCCAGCACCACCTGGCGGTAGGCGAACCGGCCATCCGGCAGCAGCTCGGTCGCCAGCGCGTTCAGGTCATGCTGCCACGGCATCAGGCCCGGGCCGAGCGGCGTCTCAAACCCGAGCAGCACCGCAGTCCTGCCGATCGCCCCGGCCAGGTTCGGGCGCCCCGGCGTGGCCGGCGTCGCGAACCTAGGTGCCGGCGAACTCCGCGAAGAGGGCCGCAAGCTCACCATCCACGGCATCCTTGGGCACCATCAGCGCCTGCAGGGTCATCCGCAGCTCACGGGCCAGCTGTGCGTTCCCAGGATCGGCGCGGTACGCCCCGGTGAGCATCCCCGCCAGGTCCCGCAGCGCCGCCACGGGATCACCCACCGGCTGGATAGCACCATCCGGCACCGAGAACGGCCCGGTCTTCCCGGACTCAGGGCAGGTGCTGCGGCACAGGCTATGGTTGCCCGCCTTGTGCATCTTCGACCGCCGCTGGCGCAGCGCACCCGAGTCAGCCACAGATCAGTCCTCAGCCAGGGGTTGTTACTCGAAGGATGGTCACCGTCTGTAGCGATGGTGGCCATCCTGACGTCACCGGCTGGTGACGATCTTGAGACGCGTGGCTGCGGCAGTCGTGAGCCGGAGGTCACGGTCGAAGCGATCCAGACCGAGCCATGAATTCGAACAGCCGAGCGATGGTCGATGGTCGTGAGCGGGTGGTCACGCGCCCATGCCCGGCGTGGCCCTCCGCGCCATGGTCACCGTGCGTGACAGGCGCGCGGTTGCCGAGGGGCGCCATCCATCCCGGAGGGCCGCCATCCATCCCGCTCACCAGCGGCGCGCGCTCGCCCACCGCTGCATCCCGGCACGGCGCCGGTTGCCGCGGATCGCGCCGTCAGCCCGGTTGTGGCGCCGGCATGACAGGCCGGGCAGGTATCCCGAACGGTCCGCCGTGTGGGGCAGGTCCAGATACCGGCGCGCGGCCGGCAGCGGCCAGAAGAGCAGTGGCTCACCGCCGTGGGCGCACGGGTCGCCGGGCCGGTAGGCGGCCAGGCGGCGTTCCCGTTCGGCCTGGTGCTGACTTCCGTAACCCCTAGATGTTGTACTGCCCTGCCAGCGGACCCGCGCGGCCATCAGGCGTCGCCCATCACCGCTCCTGGGATGCGGCTGGCCCGCTGTTGCGGGCCAGCTCTTGCGAGGTAATCACGTATGAGTGTTCGCGCTGAGGCTAGTTATGTCAAGTAAGCAGCGTGGGGGGCGCGTATCGCGTGAGATGACTTCCAGGACGTCGCCGACACGGTACAGCGGATGGCCGCGCTCATTGGCCCCGCGGGCGGTGATACGCCCCCGGAACGCCAGCCCGCGGATCACCGACGGGGTGAGTGGCCGCCCGAGGCTGGTGAGCGCGCGGGATATCTCAGACGTGGTGCCGAGGATGTCGTGGGCGGCGGTGAGGAGTTCCTCGCGGCGGATGCTGGTGCTGTAGGGGGTGCCGCAGCGGCAGGTGGCCCACCGGGCGTGCTGGGCGGCGTAGATGCTGGCCTGGCACCCGCCGCAGGTGCCGAGGAACACCAGGTCGGCGGGACGGTCGATGGCCCGCATGGCGCGGGTGACGGCCGTGGTGATGCTGTCTGCGATGTGGGCGGCTTCGGGATGCTGCCGGATCCGGCCAGTGCGCGCCAGGAGCCAGAACGCCATCGCCGCGACCGTGTCATCGGGCCAGGGGTCAGGCATATGGTTCGATGCAATAGCCGGGATAACATCGCCAGTTGCAGCGGTGCACCTTCACTCGTGGCGGGCTATTGCTGCGTTGGCCCACATCACTGCATCCTCCAGATGTGTCACTGCCAGGCTCTTCTCCCGGGATTCCGGGCACTGGCTGTTGATCAGTGTGGCCAGTTCGTGCGCCGCATCGCGGATCTGCTGGTACCTCTCCACTTGACCGTCTTTCGGCGCGTGATAGGTGAAGCGGTTCGCCAGATCGGCTGCCTCCATCGTTCTCACCCTTTCCTTCCGGATAACTGATCATCTTTTCAGGCTCTCATTCTCCAGCCAGCACGCGCACCCAGCCGGACAGCTCGGCGCGCAGGGCGTGTGCGGCGTTGCTGGCGCGCTCATCGAACGGCAGCACACTCCCGGCGCCGCGCCTTCCCGGGCCGGTGAACCGTGCCTGCCGCGCGGTGGCCGCCTCCAGGTCCGGGCCGAGGCTCGCTGCGGTTATGAGGGCGAGCTGGAGCCCGCGGGTGCACGTCTTGCAGATCACCGCGCCCGGTGACGGCTGCCCGCACGCGCACAGCGGTGTGGCCATACGGTCATCCGCCTTGGGGGATGGTGGCGGCCACGGCGGCGATGATCATCGCCCACAGGACGGCGACTGCCAGCGCTGCCAGCCAGAGGGCGGCCAGCCGGATCCTGCGCTCACGGGCGCTGGTCATGACGCGGGCCGCTCAGTGGTCACGGGGTTTCCTCCAGGGGGGTCGCGCAGCAGTCCGGCGAATGACTTCCAGATCTTGTGACCGCCGGCATCACAGCAGACCTCGCCATCGTCTCCATCGGGATACTCGGCACCCACACGCTCGGCGAGCTGGGCGATGCGCTCCCGCTCGGCGGCCACCAGGGACGGCGCGGCGGCAGCGAGGACACAGGCGACGTCGTCCGCGACTTCGGCGTCAGTGAGGCCGGGATGCTTGATGGAAAGCGCCGCTATGGCATCGCCGGTGGCCGCAGCCGCGGTCATGACGCGGCCGGTGCGGGCTCGGGCTGGCTGCCAGCGCCGCCGGTGAGGCCGTCAAGGCCGGCGGCGAGCGCGTCGACCACATGGGTGACCGTGGTGATCGCAGCCGGGGGCAGGCCCCCGTACCGTTCGGCGAGCGGGGTGAGCGGGTTGTTCTGGATGACGGCGATCTCGTCGGCGACGTGGGCGGCCATGGCGGTGATGGTGAGGTGGTGGGTGAGGACGTCGTGGAGGGCCTGGTCGACGGTGTGGCCGGCGGCGTGGGCGTCCTGCTCGATGCGGGCGACGAGGGTGGCGATCATGGGTTCCTCCTGGTTGTGGTGGCCGTGGCTGGCCAGGTCGTGGGTGACGCGGTGGAAGATCGGGTCGGTCATGGGTTCCCCTTAGAAGCCGATGGCCCAGGCCATCCGCTCAGGTGTGTGCGGATCGGGCAGCCATGGCGGATTGGGTTCGTCCGGGTGGCAGGTGCGCAGGTGTGCGCTGAGTGCGGGCGGCCCACCCTGGAGCCAGACGCTGCAGAGGCCGCAGGTCCACGTCCACCATTCGTAGTCGCCCGCGTTCACTGCGCGCCCCCGGGAGCCTTCGTGCTGCCCGCGCAGCCGCGGACCCACCGGTCACCCATCCGCCGCCACCGGCATCCCCCAGCTGCCCGGATCTCCGCCTCGCTCCAGCGTTTCCCGTTCGCCATCAGCCCCGGGTAGGCGGCCGCGCCGTCATCGCCGAGAGCGACCAGGCCCTTGCAGTGCTGGCACTGGGCGCCGGTTAGGAGCTTGCGGGCGAGCGCGTCACACGCCTCGTCCGGGCTGGCCCGGTCACCGGCGCTGATCCGCGCACCCTGGTACTGGGCGTGGGCGTACCAGCCGGCCTGCTCTACGGGGACATCGTCGTGGAGGTAGCCGACCTGGAACTCTTTCGCGCCGGTGCGGCCCACCAGGTCGGCGCAGGCGATGACGGCATCGGATTCGGTCATGGCTGGGCCTTCCCTCCACCCGTGCGGGGTGGTTTCCGTGGCGCACGGGCAGGCGTGGCGCGGGCGGGAGCCGGTTCCGGCGCGGGGCCCGGTGGCAGCAGGTGCCATGTATGCGGGCAGGGCTGCACTTCGCCACCATCAGCGGCCGTCGCCGGGTGCTTCGCAGGGTCAGGTGACTGGCAGCGGGGGCAGCGGTCCGGTACCGGCTCCGGCCTGGGTGCGTATCCCGGGCAGCCCGGTTCGCAGCAGGTGTCGGCGTCAGCATCGGTGGCGTGGATATGGGGATGGCCCGGTTCCGGCCTGGGCGCAAGAACAGTGTGGAGGTGGCCGCCCGCGTCCACGATGGCCGTGGTCAGCGGCCCGTCCGCGGGGGTGGCCGCGGCGCGTGCCTGCCGGACCCGGTTGCGCTCGTCGGCGCGGATGGCGGCCTCGTCCAGCCCGGTCTCCACTTCGGCGGCGCGCACGGCAGCGAGGTCGCCCTTCAGCCGCCCGGCTTCCTCCAGGCACATCCCGAACACGTCGTGCGGCGACTCTGGCCGCGCATGGTCACCGAGACCGAGGACGGTGAGGAGCTTGCCGAGGTCTTCCAGCACGAGGTCACGCTCTTTGGGCAGCAGCACGCCACGGCCGGCGAGTTCGTCGCGCTCCTCGCGGACCGCACTGAGGTCGTCAATGAGTTTGGCGCTGATGTCCTTCTCGATGGCAAGCCCGGCGCGGAGTGCGGACGCCAGCTCGGTGATGCGCGGCGCGATGTCGTCACCGACCTGGCCCGCGGTGAAGTACCCGTCCCCGGTGAGCGCCTGGCGGGCGGCCTGCAGCCGGTCGTGGAGCTCGTTCCGCCCGGCCCAGGCTTCCTCGAAGGCGCGGCGCAGCCGGTCAGCCTCTGCGATCAGGTTGCCGATGACGCCATCCGCCGCGCCGCGTTCGGCTTCCAGCTGCTCGCGGAACCTGCCGATGGCGTCGTCGGCTGCGCGCGTGGTCCCGGCTGCCATGGTCCCGGCCAGGTCCTGCGCGGCTGCGGTGATGGCGGCCAGGAACGCCTCCGACGCGGCGGCGCGCTTGCGGCGGGACCGGCTGTCCCGCAGGCAGGTGGCGAGGAGGGTGGCGGCGTGGACGGTGAACTGCTCAATCGTGGTCATCGTGGGTCTCCTCCGGTGCTGGTGTTTGCTGCAGGTCCGCGTGAATCGCCCGCACTGCTGCCGCAGCAGCGGAGGCGGCACCACGGGTCGCGCAGACTCGTACCAGGTGCTCGTGAACGAGCTTGCAGATGCGTTCCCGCTCGGCGGCTATGGCCTGGGCCTCGATGTGCGGGGCGGCGTCCCTGACTGCAAGGTGGGCTGCGGTGCGTATCTGGGTGACGAGGGCGGTGCCGTGCGCGATCGCTGTCTGCCAGGGTTCCAGCCAGCTGAGAAGTGCGGATTCGGCCGCGTCGGCGGCTTGCTTGTGGTCAGTCATTGCGGGTCTCCTGCGGTGGGCTGATTGCGGCGGCGATCTGCTGGCGGGTCAGGTGCGGGGGCCGGTAGGCGTGGCCGTCCGGTGCCGCCCAGCTCTGGTGCTCCAGCGGCTCGCCCTTGTGGCGGAAGGTGGCGGGGTGCGGGGTGTGGATCCTGCCGCAGTCAAGGCATCCGAGGAGGGCGAGGGCGATGCGCTCCCGCTCGGCGGCCACGGCTTCGGCCGCGATGTGCGGCGCGGCGGCTTTGAGGATCACGCGCACGTCGTGGTCCTGATTGGCCGGGTCATCGGGGTCGCGCCCGTAGAGCATGATCACGGCGCGCTTGGCCGCGCCGATGGCGGCTTGCGGCAGGTCAGTGGTCATCGTGGGGGCCTCCCGCTGCGGGTTCACGGGGTCTCCTCCGGGACGGCAGGCTCGCCGGGCTGGGTGGGTTCCGTCGCTGCCATCGCTGCCTGCGCTTCGGCGAGCGCCTTCTCGGCCTGGGTGCGAACCCAGGATTTGCCGCAGACCCGGCATGGCCCCGGGTTCCAGATTGAGCCCTCTGGTGGCTGCGCGCTGTGGTTGTGCGTGTGGCCGGCGTCGGTCATTCGTGCTCCCTGGTGATGGCCTGCCGCGCCTGGGCGGCGAGGCGGTGGACGGTGTCCCCGCGGGCTGGGGTGCCGCTGGGGGTGAGCCCGGCGGCGAGGACGGCCTCGCCGATGGGCCGGGCGGACGGGTGCCGTGCGGCGTCGCCGGGCGGCTGCGGTGGCGGCTGGCCGCGTGGGCTGGTGCCGCAGGCGCGGCAGTGCTTGTGCTGGCCGTGGTGTTCGCCGGGCGGCGGCTGGCCCCCTGAGCCGCCAGGCTCGGGGGGTTGGGGGGAAGCAGTTATGGGATGGGATGGGGGTTCAAGCAGGCGCGAAGCACTTGCTGAAGCATTTGCTTGCGTTTTGCTTCGGGTCTTTCCGCTGGCCACGCCACCTTTCCGGCCTGCGTCAGCGCGTTTGGCGCGAAGCCCGGCGACCTCTTCGCGGCTGGGGTTGCGGTCGAGGTAGTCATGCATCTGCCAGCCGCCTTTCGCACGGCGCCACAGCTTCGCCGCGACGAGTGTGTCCGCGAGCGCACGGCTGCCGTAGAGCAGCGCGATTGACTCGGGGATGAACCCGTCGGTCAGATGCCGGGCGGCGTACGCGCCGCAGCGCACCCAGAGCCCTAGCGCCTCGTTGCCGGCGGCTATGGCCTTGTGGTGCGTGTCGAGCGAGTCGTCTACACGGAACCAGGGCACTCACGTGATCCCGTCTCCTCGGTAGGCGGATAGGTCAGTGCGCGGCTACCTGATGTCGAGTAGCTCGCGCTGGATGCGGCCGGAGTCCAGGTCGTCCGGCCGCCATACGTGGGTCTCTTTCACCAGAGAGCCGCCTGGGGTTCCGGTTCGTCAGCGGTGATCAGCTCGTGCATCGCCCGCTCAAGCAGGAGGCGAGCGAATCCGGGTGCCGTGGTGGCCACCCAGTCGGCCAGTTCCTCGGCAGCTTCGTCCTCCGTGAAGCCGCCCCAGGCCATCTGGATCTTGTAGTTTTTGACGAACTCCTGCAGTTGCGCCGGCTCTTGACGGGACGCGGCGTTAGCTGCAGCCGGATCAGGTGGCGGAAAGGGCAGCGTCTTCGCCCTGTCCACCAGTGCGGCAAAGTCGATACCCGGGAAGTACTCGGCAGCGATGGGAGTGCCCATCTCGGCCGCTATCCCGATCAGCGCCTTCTCGTTGGCCTTCCAGTCGTCATGCGGCGGCGATACCCACCAGTCGACCATCTGACGGCCGAATACCCTTCCCGTCGTCTGGTGGCCTTTCAGCCGTCCCCCAGCACCCCGCGTGCGGCCAACTTTCACGGCTCCGTCGCCGTAGCGAAGAACGTAGACATAGCCGCCATCACCAGCGCCGGCACCAGGCAAATCGGTGATGTTCTTCATCAGATCCCTTGCGATAGTTCCGGTGGTGACGTTCAGTTCCCGGGCTATCTGCCGCAGCGACAGCCCTTCGGCGCGGAGTTCGGCCGCGCGGGCCATGCGTCTGTCCGGGTTCACGCGCCCGGGCTTGCGCCTGTACTTCCTCACCACGCGGCACCTCCTGCCGTCGTCACGCCCTGCCAGGTGGCGGCCGGCCCCGCACTCCCAGGACGGGGCCGGCCGCCGTTGCCGCCACACCGGAGGTGGCGGCGGGCGCGCGGCGGGAGCCACGGGGGGGGCTCAACCGGCCCGCACGCCGGGGGTCAGGGGGGCACTGGGGCCTCCCGCTGCTGGCCGGGCCCCCGGGGCGCCAGAACGTCACCCTCGCGGCGCCGCCCGACATGAACATGGCGTGGGGACACGGGCCGCGGGGCCAGCGCCCCGGCCGAGCCGATGAAGGCGCCG